>Ga0075514_1041230_pt1 | contig 16539 bp, 19 predicted proteins | sample DEB08_RNA1_6_FD_73459 | JGI IMG/M metagenome (GOLD analysis project Ga0075514, IMG submission 73459) | Aqueous microbial communities from the Delaware River and Bay under freshwater to marine salinity gradient to study organic matter... | ecosystem: Environmental > Aquatic > Marine > Coastal...
CTCATTTACTAAAGAGGTTGCTGCACTATCAGGCTCATAATATGAGCCATTGCCATCGCCAACTGCAATCTCGGTTAAATTAATAGGATTTGCTCCTATTTGTCCTGCCTCGGCTTCTTTTATAAGACCAGCATTGGTCACCAAGCTGTAATAATCTTGAGGCATTTTTAAAGAGGATTAATCGTTGTAATTTCTTTTGATATTAAAAAAGTTCCAATATAAGGAGATCTTGAAATATTCTCTATCTCATCATCATTTTCATAAATAAATTGAGGTAGTGGCGTGATTTCTTTGGAAATCATTGCTGATCCCATATTAATCAAACCCATCTCGGCTGATAAAAATGCTTTTAAGCTTTCTAAATGCGATCTGACATTTTTAGTATTATCAATTACCTTTTGAACTTGTGGCAAAATACCAACATCAAAACCTGGCTCAGTTACATCAAAAAATACTCTAAAAAAATGAGGATCACCGCCATAATCAAACCACTCTTCAACTGTTATATTTTCGTAGTTGAAGGCTTCTAATGCTGATCTAAGTGCTCCAATAGTTCCTTTTTTCTTGTGAATATTAATGCTGGCTTTGATAACATTTCTTTTTACAGCTAAACTCCAATTATCACTCCAATCATCAACTGATACTGCCCAAGCTAGCCATGGTAAAATGTTATCTGGCGCTAAATCTGGATTGGTGACATATCTATTTAATGCTTCTAAGCTAGTTGCTTTAAGAGAGGAATTTTCTAAATCTTTTAGTAACTGACTCGCATTTATTGGTAATAGGCTTTTACTCATCGATTACTACTGATACCTGAATATTTGTACAAAATGGAGCCTGTTCATTGGTAGTTTCAACATCAGCTACTGGAGATATTAATTCTACCTTCTTAACTCCATCAACATGCAGAGCATCATAAATTCCTGATATTGCTATTACTCTGCCAATCTCATGGCGATCGGAGATAAATTTCTGCAAAGCATCGTTTGCCTCTGTTTCAACAACCGCTGATGATGGGCCAGAATAAACAGTAATTACGGCCTCAACTTGATAGTTAATAATTTGAACTCCTTGAACTGATACTAAATCGGTAAGTGGGCGAATATCATCTTCATTTAACTTGGCTAAAACAGAATCTATTAATTCCTGAGCAACTGTTCCATCGCCTATATTTGAAAGAATTGTCACCAAAACCTCACCAGGATTTGGACTTTTTACTGATACGGATTTCACCTCATTTGAAGCAGACAAACTATGAAAAATATATGCTCCAACTGGGCCTGCTGTAGAAAATCCTTCTAGGGCAAGCTGAGTTCTTTTTCTAAGTCTTTCATCTGTTTCATCAATTAATCTTTCTACACCAAAAAAAGCCGCTAAATTATCAAGATCACCTTTAGTTGCATAGGCAAGCATATTTGCTTTTGCTGCTTCATTTATTCTTGCCCTGAGTAACATTTCTCGATAAGCAACTACTTGCATTAAAATAATAGCAGGATCGCTTTCTAGTAATGTCGAATAATTCGGATTTCTTGCTACAAAATCATTTATGTAATCAGTTAATAGAGTTTCAAAATCTAGTGTTTCAATTACATCTGGAGCTGGTAATTTTGATAAATCTATTGGAGTAAAATTGCTCATCGTGCGACGTGAAGTTGTATATTTAATTGTTTAGCTTGATAGCAATATCAAGACTAAACCTATTATTTGACTAATAGTAAGCTACTGACACATGCGTTTCTGGCAACGGAAGGGTGTGAAGCTGTCAGAACAATGCACCCTTCTTCTATTTTTAGAAGAAAGCCAGAGCCGTGAGGCAATGGCAATTACTGCAAGCATCATGCGGTTTAGGGGCTAGCTTTGAAGGTATGGTAAACATATGTGAATTAACTAAATGCCGTAAATTTTCAAAAGCCAAAGATGCTGAAAGGCTTTAACCAAAAGGTAAATAGGTTCGGTCATTGGTTAGTGGGTACCAATGCGTCAACACTATCCTATCGGTAGCAATGTTAATACCTAACCCTTTATTTGTTAAATATACGAAACACGGTAAACCTGTATTATTCCTTATTTTAGGAAAGTGATTCGTAAGATGACCTGATAATAATGCAGGTACGGGATGTTGGAAAAAGCCAATGCCAGACTGTAATGGTCTGGATACAGACTTATGTCTGATTGCGAAAGCAAGCCCACTTCCAACTGGTGCTTTATGGCAAGATAATTTATAGAACCTTTTAATGAGAGAAAGCAAATGACAAATTTGAATTTATCTATATCAAATATTGGTGCACTTTCAGCTAAAGATGCTGATATTAAATGGGAAGAAATGACCACTAAATATCAATCTTCGGTAAAGAGGTTACAAATACGTATTGCTAAAGCTACTTTAAATGGTAACCATGGTAAGGCTAAATCTTTACAATGGTTACTAACTCATTCTTTTGACAGCAAAAGTTATTGCTGTCAAAAGAGTAACTTCCAACAAAGGCAAAAACACTGCTGGAGTTGATAAGGTAAAATGGTTATCTTCTCTATCAAAGATTAAAGCCATTTCTAAACTTAATCGCCGTGGATATAGAGTATCTCCTCTAAAGAGAGTCTATATTCCCAAGAAAAATAAAGGTGAAAGACCTTTAGGGATTCCAACAATGAAGGATAGAGCTATGCAGCCATTACACCTAATGGCTCTTGAGCCAGTTGTGGAATCAACAATGGAACCAAATTATTATGGTTTCAGACCCTTTAGATCTACTGCCGATGCCATTGAGCAATGCTTTATTTGTCTAGCAAGAAAAGCGTCAGATCAATGGATTCTTGAAGGCGATATAAAATCTTGTTTTGATGAAATTAGTCATGACTGGCTAATTAACAATATTAACATGGATAAACAAGTTTTAAATAAATGGCTTAAATCTGGCATAATTGATAAAAGAAAGTTTTATCCTACCAATAAGGGAACTCCGCAAGGAGGGATAATTTCTCCTATATTGGCTAACCTTGCTTTAAATGGCATGGAAGCTCTTTTTAAAGATTTTCCATTAAAACACAAAGTAAATGTAATTGTCTATGCAGATGATTTCATTATTACTGCTAAATCAAAAGAGATTTTGCAGGAGTTGGTAAAGCCAAGAATAGAATCATTTCTCAAAGAAAGAGGATTGAAACTATCTCAGGAGAAAACATCAATAACCCATGTTGATCAGGGTTTTGATTTTCTCGGATTTAATATTAAAAAATATAAAGGAAAATTACTTATTAAGCCGTCAAAAAGTTCTATTAAGGATTTTCTTAATATTGTTCGAGATACAATCAAATCTTATAAAGAAGCAAAGAAAGAAGGTTTAATATATTTGCTCAATCCTAAAATTAGAGGATGGACAAATTATTACCGACACGCTGTTTCAAAGAAAACTTTCAATTATATTGATCATCATATTTTTCAGTCATTGGTTAGTTGGATAAAGCGAAAACATCCAAAGAAAAGCTTAGCATGGTCAGGAAATAAATATTTCCGTCATGAAGCTTCTAGAAAATGGATATTTTCTGCTAAAATTAAACATCAGGGTAAAATTAAACATCTTGATCTAATCCATGCTGCGAAAATGCCAATTATTAGGCACATTAAGATCATAGGGAATGCTAATCCTTATGATCCTAGCTTTAGAGAATATTTTTATAATCGTAAGATTAAGAAAATGATTTCAGCTAAAATAGCCAATTATAATTTTGATAAAAAGACCCATAGAAAAAGTAGCTGGGTTTACAATTAATAGCTCTATAAGTGCTTGAGCCGTGTGCGGTGAAAGTCGCAAGCACGGTTCTTAGGAGGGGGAGTGGCAGTAATGCCACTTTCCTATCCGACTTTAGACATTTGTAATTTCAATATTTTCTAATGTTATTTTTTCGCCTGATTTCAGGAATGAACCTTCTAAATCTATGGTAATTTTTCCTCGATTAATATCGCCAACTACCACTTGATCAACTTCAAATCTAGGCTCCCAAATAAATAATGACTCAACAATATCGAGATAAATTTCTGCGATTAACTCACCATTAATTGGTCGATCAATTTTATTAAAAAGATTAGAACCATAATCTCTTCTCATTGTCCTTGAGCCAATTGGAGTAGTTAAAATATTGGCAATAGATTGCTTTAAGTGATTAATCTCTGATATTTCTTTGCCATCATTAATATTCATACTGATTTTACCTTACTTGATCCTGATATTATTGGCCACTGCCCAGCAGAAGATCCTGCAGAAATATCTACTAAATCTCCAATCCTAGCAACTCCTTGTCCTCCAGTATCACCAAGATCAGTGTCACCTTTTAAAGTAATTTGTGATGCTTCAATATTGGCATTGCCTATAACCTTAATTGTAACATCTCCTTTGAGATCTAAATCCAAAGTTCCAGATGAAACATTAAAGCTTATTTTTGAGCCATCCTGATAGGTGATTGACTTGATATTTTGATCAGAATTGCTGGCATTATTTTTATAAAAAGAAGGCAGAATTACTGCCTGACTTAAATCTCCTGATGGTGATAAAATAATTACTTGCTCATCAATTTCTGGCGGATTCCAACTATTATTGCTTCCACTATTAGAATTTGCCCAAGGTAAAAAATCAGTTTCTAATTCACCAATTTTAACTCTGGCTTTAGCTGTCTGAACATTAATCTCAAAAATAGTGCCAATTCTAATAATATTTGAGAGCCTTTTAGCAAGATCAGATAAAGCATAACCATCTTGTTCATCAAATATCATTTTTCTTAAGCTTCTTATCAGATTTATTTTCTTTTGGAACATCAGGAATTTTACGAGCTCTAATTGCTTTTCCTGTTGTTAAAAGAGGAGTCGCTTCTTTTTCTTCAATCTCAATAATCTGATCTTTTTTATATTTTGTGTGATTAGAAATTATTTTTATCTTCATTTTACAAGTTACTTTCAATTTCTGTTATTGGAGTTCCACTATTTTACTCATAAATTATTTATTTTTTAATTGAATGAGTTGCAAATTACTCGGCCTTACGGCCTGCGTCATTTGTCAGGTTGTTTTACTTCAGTTCGATAAATCACTGAATATGTTAATCTGACTGCTCCATAAATTTTACTTCCTTCAATAGAGTAATCTACTTCAGTTGATTTTAGCTTTATCAAATCAGCTTTTCTGGTTTCAGTTTCAAATCCATCTAAAGCAGACTCAATTTGCTCGGCAATATTATCTAATTTTTGATCAAATTCATCACCACCTAAAATAACAGCTTCAATGGCAATTTCTAATTCTCTTTTAAGGGGCACATAACCATCAATATTATATTGATCTTCAAGAATATTTTCCTGCTTTGAGTAAACTAATATTACAGGTAAAAATTGATCAAAAAGAGGCTTTGCTCTATTGCCATAAACATTACTTCCAGCATCAGTTTTATCCTTTAGCTGATTAATTATAGCATCTCTAATTATTTGCCTCTTGTGACTCATGTAAAACTAGTTTTTTACTTCCTGGAATATGAGTTTGAACATCAATAATTTGATAATCTTTACCATCAATTTCGATCTTATCACCTTGATTAATTTTCGGATAATAATCAGGCAAATCAGCATTTCTGATAAAGATTGCAATTTCATTTGAGCTAATATCAGCCTCAGTTGCCTTATTGCTTACCTCCTGATAATTCTCATGGAAATCACCATTAATTTCAAAGGGTGCAAATTGATCATTAGCAGGAGTAATTGTTGCAATATTGCCAAAAATCTGAATTGATGGCTTATTTACAAAACCATCAAAATCAAACATTTGGCAGATTGTTTATGTCATTATTATCAACAATCGCTTCATCAGAATTTTCAGGTAAATCAATTATTTCATTTGAATCATCATCTGCCTTTTTATCATCTTTTTTATCAGATTTATTTTTCTGATCTTTGGAAGATGATTTTTTGTTATTGGCAGGTTTTTGATTCTTATCATCATTTTTACTTTTCTTATCTTCTGATAGGTCAGTTAGATTATTCAGTAAAGATTTTGAAACATTGCCAGATACAATAATAATTTCTTCACCTTGCTTAAATTGCACTGGCTCAAGAACTGTATAAATATCCTTTGATTTTTGCTTTAATGAAGATTGTCGAATGCTGGCTTGAGAGCTAGAAAGTTTTAAAACTGTTCCAACTCCCAAAATTGCAATATGACCTGTTACTTTATAATTTTTGCTCATAGTTTTTTCTTAATTATGATTTAATTAACTGAGTAAGGCATGCATGTTGCCAGAAGCCATAACCAACATTTCTCCAAGTATCGACACCATACCAATGTTTATCATGCTTAAATTCTAATTCAGAACCTTCGGCAATTGCTTTTAGTTGCACATTCTTTTCTTCTTGGCGAATAAATGGTTTAACTGAGCTATCAGTTCTAAAAATAGCAAACTTATCTGACCAATTTAGCCTTGGATTTTGACTGATAGAAATATCAACCTCATCTAAAACTTTTACCATATTAGTTGAACCACCAACAGTTAGCGGAACAGCGATGGCAGATTTTGCCAAATACCATAAAGAGGTTGGAACAACTACTAAGAATTTTGAGGCATTTTCATTCATAGGTTCACCTTGATCATCTTTAAATGATAGAACTTGCTGAATAGTTTGTAATATCGCAATTCTAAGAGCGGCCTCACTTGGTAAGTTAACATCGCCAACTGCACCACCATCAATTTGATTAGCAAGAGATGTTAGGTCGATTTGAATCTTATTACTTTGAACTCCGCTATTTCCAGTTTCATGATCAGTATCAAAATAATAATTTCCATCATAACAAATATTGCTTTCGCCATTGATGATTAATTTTGATAAAAGCTGAGCCCAATGCGAATTGGTACGATCAGCTAACTCATTAATTCTAACCTCAATCTGGCCAGTTTTATCACGCCTTAAGTCAACCACAGGAATTTCTAAAGTTGCCTCAAAATGTTTGTTTTCAATAGTAAGACCATTAGTGGTAAAGCCTTTGGCTTGTCTGCCACCAACCCAGTTTCTCATAACTGGCGATTGACCAAGCCATTTATAAGTTTCTGATTCTTGATCAGAGGTAAAATAATTTGAAACTGCCTCAACCCAAGCCATGCCTGATTTTTGATTTAGTCTCTTGTAATAACGGCCAATAATAGCCCTTGATGATAATTCTGCTAAACTCATGATATTTTCTTTAAATTGATTGTTATTAGATTTAAGCTGGAGTCACTCTTGCTGCGTCAAAATCAACGATGACTTCATCGCCTAATTGATGCCTGATAATTTGACCGATATAAACTGATGAAGTATTGGATAGGGTAAATGTATTATCATCAGTGGCATAAATGCTTTTGCCAACATCAGTTAAGGCAGCACCACTTAATTCCAAAGTGACATTTCCTCTTCTTTTGACTCTGATATTTTTTTCTCCATCAGAAGCATTAGTTGCGTCGATATTATCCTCAGCAAAGCCCAGGAATTTATCACCAACTTGCAAATCCCTGACATAACCAGAAGCAACTTCTAAACCGACAGCAGCACCCTGATAAATTAATTCACCGCCAAGAACAGGAAATTCATTAATATCTCCTAATTCGTAAACTCTATTTGTATCTGTTGTTAATTTTGTCATGATTTTCCTTATTTATTGTTTGATAAAATTCTTACCTGTCCGCTTTCATTTGCTTTGGCAAAGGCAAAATAAGCGTCAAAATCCTCACCAAATTCAGCTCGAATTTTAGCATTAGATTCCCATATCGATTTAGCTCTGGTTTCAAGAGGTGCATCTTTTGGAATTTGCTTTTTCCCTGAGTCAGATTTATCAATATTTGGCTCAATTTTAGGGATTTCTTCTTCTGCCTTTTTTGTATTAGCTAAATAATCTGAAGCTTTGTTTTTTTCTGCTGCGATAATTTTTAGAGCTAATTTTTCAGCAGTAATTGATCCATCTTTTTTGGCTTCCTCAATTAAATCCTCATGACCAGGTAAAGCAGCAGATTCAATTGCAAGAATTCTATCTCGCTCTTGCTTCTTGCCAGTTTCAACACCTTCATTAAAAGCTGACTTTTTAATATCTTCTGATACTTCTTGTATAATAGCAGAAGTAACATCAGGAAATTCTTTTTTGATGTAATCGGCAGTTATTTCCTTTTTGGAAATACCTGCGTTAGTTTGATTTTCTTTATTGCTCATAATCTGATTATTTATTGTTATTGATTGATTTTGTTGATTTAAAAGATTTAAAACCTCCTCATAAGTTCCAAGCGCGTCAGCCATATTTCGCTTAACTGCTTCTTTGCCAATCACTACACCACCACCTCCAAAATCTGCTTTGATAATTTCTGGAGTTATATATCGGTATTTGGCAATGGATTCAATGAAAGTAGATTCAAGGTCATCTAACTCTCGCCTTATTTCTGCTAAACCTTCCTTGGTTTTGGGATCGGGTCTTTTTAGATTTGCATTACTTGAAACGATCTCGATATTTTTATAGCCATCCATATCAGGTTGTTCTTGAACTGGAATTGTTGTTACAACTCCAATTGACCCAACTAAAGCGGATGGATTAACAAATATCTTTGTCGAGGCACTTGCTAACCAATAAGCAGCTGATGATCCATTTCTACCAATGTATGAGTAGATTGGCTTTTTTGATCTTGCTTTAAAAATCATCTCAGCCATTTCATAAGGGCCAACTGCAACACCACCAGGAGAATCAATATCTAAAAGAATTGAAGTCACATCATCGCTATTTAAAGCCTCATTGAAATCTTTGGCTAAATCTTCAAGTGAAGTACCGCCAGCAAATAAGCTAAAAAGGGTTGTTCTGGCTGTTATTACTCCGTGAACTGGAATAATTGCCGTACCATCTCTTATTGAAACCGATCTGCTATTATTTAATGGCTTTTCTGATCTGGTAGAAAGTGATTCTTTTGATATCGCTTTCAAATAATCAGGTTCAATTGCCCAATATTTACTTACTTTTAGAGGAATATTATTCATGATTTTTATTATTATTTGTTAATTCCGTGTCGTTTTGATTATCATCGTTTATAATTCCTGCCTTCTTTTTAAGATAATATTCTTTCAAAATTTGTGGATATTTCCGATCCCAATCTCCACCAGTTAAAATTGCGGTTTCTTCAGCAAGAGTAGATATTCCAATCGATACTCTTTTTTCTGCCGCTTTCACTTCTTTTAACTGATCTATTTGACCTCTTGGTGACCCAATCCATTGTGAGCCAAGGTAGGCATTCTTAACAATTTGATTTTGAAAAAAGCCTGGTGCCTTAAGCAATCCTTTAGCAATAGCTTCACTAATTACTATTTCATAAACTGGCTGACAAAGCTGAATTGCTAACCAGCTTCTTCTAGCTGAAAAAAACTTCCATGCTTCAACAAGAGCTGCTTGAGCTGCTGAGTAACTTGCTGTGAAATGTTTAATTAAAATCTCAAAAGGCAGTTCTAAAGCTACGCCAACTTGCCGAAGTATTGCTTGCACAAAAGGATCAAAAGCTTGATTTGGTCTTTTAGGATCAGCGATTTCAATATTCTCGTTGGGTTGCAAATCAAGAATTGCACCTGGTGCTAATTTGTAATCACCATCATCTCTTCTTCCTCCCACTTCATCGAGTGGCGTCATTGGTGATAAACCTTCCTCATCTTCTGATTTAACAAAAACAGTAAACATGGCAGATATTACCGCTGACATAATTTCTGCTTCGGTGTAGCGATCTAGCTGTTTTAAGCTTTCAATAACTGGAGCAAGATAAGGAACTCCTCTTGTTAATCCTGGTCTAATTCGGTTAAAAATATGAAATACCTGCCTATTATCATATTTATCAAAAGCAGGGATTTTTACATATTTTTTGCTTTTTTCAGATTGGTAATCATCTGGATGATGATTGCAAATATTATAAGCAATCGGTGCTCCATTATTATCAACCTCAACTCCAGCTATTAGCTTTTCGGTGTTAGTTTTATAATCAGGATTAGAAACTCGATCTGCTTCAACTAACTGTAAGCTAAGATCAATTAACTTATTTGACCTAGGGATAGTTCTTTTAATGATAAAAATATCCCCACTTTCTAAAACCGATCTTAAAATCAAATTTTGAATTTCACTAAAAGTCTGAGATCTAGTAATATCACAATCGGTATTTTCTGCCCAATTTCTAAAAATTCGTTCAGCATTTCTTTCAAATTTATCAAATTCAGATTCATTTTTAAAAAATGGCTTTAGAACTTCACGATCAATATGAGATTGAACTTTTAAGCCAGTTCCAACCACATTGGTCACAACTGTATTTACAGCGCCACATGCCAGAGGTGCATTTCTAATTAAATCACGAGATCTTTCTCTAAGTGCAGGTAAATCAGGCAATGTAACATTATCGGCAGATCCGTCCGTGATATCCCAACTTTTGGTTTGTCTGCGATCACGCCTTGCACCAACATATCCTCCAGCAATAGAAAGTCTTGCTCTGGCTTCTAATCTTTTTAAACCTTTTTCAGGGCTAAAATAAGATATGGTTTTATCTAGCCAGTTATCAGAAATTCTTAATTTTTTGCTCATGTTGGAGTAATTCCTCTTATTCTAATTCCGCCTCGTTTTTTTCTTTTAATTTGAACCAAAAGTCGCTTTTCTCTTTGTTCTAAAATTGCCAAATCTGCTTTTTTGACTCTTTGGCCATTATAGCTTGCTTCCTGAGCATTATTTAAAACATCCGAGATGGCTTGCTGTACTTCTGTTAGTTGTTCTTCTAAAGATTTCATGAGGCTAATTTATTCCTTTGCTACGAACTCGTCTTATTCGTGAAACTCTGGTAGTTTTCTGAGTTTGAATATCGGGCTCAGATTCACGAAGAGGGATTTCAGCTAATTTGGCAGCAAGCTTGTTTAAATCTAATTTCCAATTTCTAACTAAACCACGTAGTGCTGCAAAAGCATAAACTCTACAATCTAAACCTTCAGTTGCCTGTCCTTCTTTTCTTGGTTGCCATGATCTGACTGGTCGACCTTTAACATATTTGGTTTTTACAACTTCAGAAGTTATTTGATTAAACCATTCTTGATCTCGCTCAATTGGAAAATGCCAATAACCAGCACCTGATTTCTCAATTCTTAAGCGCTGCATTAAAGTTTCCTTGGCATCATTTACACCAATTACATAAACTGGTTTTTTGAGTCGCTTATTTTGACTTGCTCTTACTGGCCAAATTGGAATGCCATTACCATTTGAACTTCCTTTTATGGCAAAGATTCTTTTATGTTTGCGTTCATCACAATAATTAATGACATGATCAGTATAATGACCCCCAGAATCCACCGCTACAGCAGTAATTGGGAAATTACCAAGATTTCTTGAGTGGATGAATGTGTGATTTAAAATTTTATCCAAATCATTCCATAAATCAGGAGTTGATGGATCACCATAAATTACTTGATAATCAAGCGACCATGATTCTTCATCTTTGCCCCAGCCGACAATTTCTAGCTCTAATCTATTATCTTGGACATCAACTCCAGCAGTAATGATTGCCACATCCTTTGGTAGATATTTACCAAAATTTTCTCTTCTTTTTAATAAGCCTGTTGGATCAATAGCTTCACCAGACATATCCTCCCAAGTTTCTGCTAATTTGGTATTTGTCCAAACTTGTAGCCTTGGTGGGTCTTTATGAACCTCGGCGAACTCCTTAGAAATATCACCCCAACTTACCCAGCCATGAGGTGAGTAAAGTGATGACAAATGAAAAGATACGACCTTTTTATCAGTATTACTCGCAGTTGCTATCCATTTACCATTTTTTAGAATTTCTGCCTTTTGATGATCTTGCCAGTGAGATTTACATTTTTTGCATTCATAATAAGCATTTTCTGGATCACCTTTCGGCCATTTAACATTTTGCCATTTTAATATTTGAAACTCGCCACAATCTGGACAAGGTACATAATAATATCTTTGATCTCCTTCCAAAAAAGCAGTTTCAATGCGACTATAATTTTTAATAGTCGGGGTCGAGATCATAAAAATCTTGCGATTGCTAAATGTGGCAGTCCTTTGAATTGCTAAATTTACAGGATCACCTTCACTTGCTGCATCATCAGGATAGCCGTCAATTTCATCTAAGAATAAATATCTAATTGGCATTGAACGAAGTCCAACGGCAGAATTAGCTCCAGTTAAAATCAAAACCCCACCAGGAAATTCTTTCATTAGCATGGTATTGCCAGAATCTCTTGATCTTGGATCATTGACCTTATCCTTGAGGACTGGACAATTCTCAATTGCAGGATCAATCCTCATTTTTGAGGTTCTCTTGGCAGTTTCTACTGTTGGATTTACAATTAACATCGGCCCTGGGGCATGATGAATTACAAATCCCATCCAGTTATTGCCACATTCAGTTCCACCAATTTGCGCTCCCTTCATGAAGATTACTTTTTCACAAGGGTTTGAAGGCGATAGGCAGTCCATGATTTCCTTTAAGTAAGGAGTGCGATCAGTTCTCCATGGTCCAGGCTCAGATGAAGAAATTGAAGTTAAAATTCTATGATGATCCGCCCACTGGGAGATATTAAAATTTGGATCTGGTTTTAATCCTGCTTTAAAACTCTTAAAATATAGATCATCATACATCATTTTTAGATAATTCTTCTAAAGCTTTAACTATTTCTGTTTTTAAAATTTCCTTCATCTCAAAAATATCAGTTTTACCAACCAAAGCAGGAATCACTCGATCAGGAATATTTAACATTCTATCCCTAGTCATTCTAGCAGCATTAAAGGCTGATATTTTTACCTCATCTACCAAAATTAATTTTTTAGATTCTTTCTCAAATTGCAGTCTGGTTAATTTAGCATTATAGGCTTCTTTTATGGCTCTACTTTGTTGATAGCTAGGGCCAACCGATAAAGGGCTTGAAGGAGTGGAAATATTGCTAGAACCCTGTGTTGGTTCTTTTGCTTCAGATTTCTTAATTTGCGCTGGGTCAGTATTTTTTGACCACTCCTTATCTGCTAAATTAGGATCAATTTTACCATTATCTTTCTTGCTAATTCTTCCTTGTTTTATTGCTTTTCTAACTGCTCCTTCAGTTACTCCTCGATGTTTTGCATAAGCTCTGATTGAGAGTTCCATATTTCTTCATAATTCTTGAATTTCTTTGATTGTTTTCGACTAATTAACTTGATAGACAAAAGGTAGGAAGCTATAATATACAAGGCTTTAGAGCTTATTTATTAACTTTTATCTTTTAAAAAGATGGGAACTTGGAATTTACCTCAAACAGTACAAAAGGCTAAAAAATTACAAAAATTAACATCAAAACCATTACCAGCAAAAATTGCTGAAGATAAGCTTTATGATTTACTCGGCGATGATGATCTTTTTGATCAAATCTTATCAGAACAAGAAGCATGTGGCGATGATACTGATGTTAGATTTTTAGTCGAAACTCATTTAAGAAATTTTCTAGATAACAAAGAAAATGCTACAAAACCTTGGGATAAAGAGGCTTTTAAAATTTGCCAAAATATCTGCAAATCAATTGAGGAAAGTTACATCCCTTATTAATTTTTAGCCTCCAATAATTTTTCCACTTCAGTTAAGAGTAAAAAAGCAAAATCACTTTCTCTGGAATACTGATTCTTTAAGCCTTCAATTTTTCGATTAACAATTTCAACTGCCTTGCTTCCATTTTCCTCAACTAATTTTTTGGCTTCCAAAATTACCGATTCCTTAATGTCATTATTTTCTTTACTCATGTATGGACTTCTGCTTTTTGCAAGTAAAATTTAATAATATTTTCTATATTTTTTTAATAGTTGTAACTAATGCAAACATGTATCCGACTTATTAAAATATCCTTCTTTTGAAGAATTTATTGATTTTTAATAGTCCTAATAGTTTGTCCGTAGGTGGATTATTTAATTCCTAATCATTGTCTCGTCTTTAATATTATTGTCAGACCGATGAATAAAACAGGTTTTAAAAAATAATCCAATTTTTAACTTACTACTATTAATTACTTATAGTGCATATTATATGGTTTTACTTAACTTCTTAAAATTAATTATTAATTAATCACAAGAGTATGAAATAAGATTATATTTGGGTTTTTAACAATTATAATTTGTTTCATATTCTTGTTCCTTATTTAATATTACAAAACAGATTCTTGCTAATTTATTAGCAAGAGCAACTGTTGCAACATTACTATTTTTTCTTAGCTTTAAATCCAAGAACCAATCACTTAATTTTTTATTTTTTCTAAATTGGCTATTATCAATATTTTTACATATATTCATACTATTAGCAGCTGCTCTGCTGGCATGAATGAGTAATGTTCTTAAATAAGTATTTCCTCTTTTACTTATTCCAAGTAGTTTATTTTTACCGCCACTACTATTTTGTTTTGGTACTAATCCTAGATAAGCTGATAACTCTCTACCATTTTTAAAATTACTGGCATTACCCAATTCTCCAACAAGTGCGGTAGCAGATATCAAGCCAATTCCTGGTATTTTGATTAATTTTTGACAAAGTTTATTATTGCTTAAAATTTCTTGTAATTTACCGTTAACCTTAGCAATTCTTTTATCCAATAATATAATTTCTTCTAAAAGATCAGATATCATCTCTTTGGTAAAAAATGATATTTTACTGACATCAGTACTAGAATTATCGCTTAAGATTAAAATTAATTTCTTCTTTAATTTGGAAATTGTTTTTGCTGATATTATCCCATATTCAGCAAGCAACCCCCTAATTTCATTTCCAAGAGCAGTTCTTTGTTTGATTAATCTACTTCTTACCCTATGATAATTCATAATATCTTGTTGCCAATCTTCTTTAACTAAACAAAATCTCATATCAGGATCAAGAACAGCTTTAACAATAGCACTAGCATCAATAGCATCATTTTTATTGCTTTTAACAAAAGGTTTAACAAATTGCGCAGAAACAACCCTTATATCTTTATAACCAAAAGATCTGAATTTCTTGGCAAAATAATTAGCCCCACTGCATCCCTCCATGCCAATAATTATCTTATCTCTATTGCAATCCAAGTTATTCATAAATTCTATAAACCTTTTTCTACTTAATTTTTTCTTAAAAATTTCTACTCCTTTTTCATCAACTGCATGTAAATAAAAAATTTCTTTTGCTAAATCAATTCCTATTGCTTTAATATTACTCATGGGCTTCTGTTTATTTATTGTTAATTAAAATTTACTGCCAATTTTTACAGTAAATTAAGCAATTACCAATAATTGCTCAGGCAATATCTTATCAATATATGCCGTCAATTCGACAACTAAATAATTCAAAATTATTTAGTTGTCACAGAAGTCCATACTATTATTGTCATTTAAAATTTCATCAAAGCTTTTTTCACTAATCGAATTTATTGCTTTTTCCCCGGTTAAATTTTGCCATCTTTTAATTATAACATCCACATATTTCGGATCTAATTCAATCATTCTGCATCTCCTCTTCAACTGCTCAGCCGCAATTAAAGTTGAGCCAGATCCACCAAAGGGATCGAGAATAATATCGTCAGTTTTAGATGAATTTAAAATGGCTTTTTTACAAAGCTCAACTGGCTTCATTGTTGGGTGAAGCTCACTTTTATTTGGCTTGTTAAAATACCAAACATCAGATTGATTTCTATCGCCACACCAATAATGATCATTTTTTTCTCTCCAGCCATAAAGAATTGGCTCATATTGCCTTTGATAATCAGACCTACCTAATGTGAAATGATTTTTAGCCCAGATAATGAAGGTTGACCATTTACCACCAGCTTCAACAAATGATTTTTGTAAAGTGTGAAGCTCAGAGCTACTCATACAAATATAGCAAGCACCCTTGGTAAGTGCCAAAATATTTGAACAACAATCAAAAAGAAATTTAGGGAAATCATCACCAAGATTATCATTTAAAATTGTTCTTTGTCCTGATGAGTTTTTATATTCTTTGCCAGTTTTAGAGTTCTTTTTACCAATCAAATTATCCTTCATGGTATTACCATAATCCACATTATAAGGTGGATCAGTGAAAGTCATATCAGCTAGCTCATTTGTAAGAAGGGCTTGGTAAGTTTCTAACTTACATGAATCACCACAAATTAATTTGTGATCTCCTAACAACCAAATATCGCCAACTTTTGAGATTGGCTTTTCTTCTATTTCTGGTAAATTTTCTTCTTCCTCATTTTCGTCTGATTCATAGAGGTTGGTAAATAACCTTTCCAATTCCTGATCTTCAAAGCCAATAAGGTCTAGATCAAAATTTTCCTCTTTTAAGTCATGAAGCTCATTTGCCAGAATTTCTTCATCCCATCCGGCATTTTCTGCAAGTTTATTGTCAGCTATGATGTAGGCGCGCTTTTGGGCTTCAGATAAATGATCAAGAATAACAACTGGAACTTGATTAAGCCCAAGTTTTTTAGCGGCCATTAATCTTCCATGACCTGCAATAATTCCTTTAGCACCATCAACTAAAATTGGATTGGTA
>Ga0075514_1197695_pt1 | contig 15871 bp, 18 predicted proteins | sample DEB08_RNA1_6_FD_73459 | JGI IMG/M metagenome (GOLD analysis project Ga0075514, IMG submission 73459) | Aqueous microbial communities from the Delaware River and Bay under freshwater to marine salinity gradient to study organic matter... | ecosystem: Environmental > Aquatic > Marine > Coastal...
GCACCCAAAAATTCTGAGAGGTCGTAGATTGCAAAGTCAGAAAACTCTTCAGAAACAGTTGCCTTTGCCATGATGTTTTTCATAGCAGAGATTGTTCTGAAAGTATTCCCTTCTTTAACGACTATCCCAGAGTTGATAGTAGAGAAATTCTTTAAAATATCTCTAGTGTTTTCACTTATTTTCATCTTTACCTCCCAGTGTAAGATCGTGATTGTGAACAGCCATTATGGCATAATGTAAGACTTTGAATAGATCCTTTCTATTCTTACCATCTTTCTTTCCATATCGTTGAGCATATTTCATAATATTGCCCATACAGAAACCTTCCCCATGACCAGAGTCAATAATAAACTCGGTCGCTTGAAACTTGTTGAGTGAGTAATGTTCATCGTAAGTCTTGTTGACATATCCTAACAATTCCGCAATGATCATATCTTCACTGTATTTGTATTTTGATTTATCGGGCAAAAACCCATCATCTCTTTTCTTAAACAATCCCATAGTTATAGTATAAGACTTGTTGTATATTCTGTAAAGGTGGTTTTGAGATTAAATACATCGTTTACTACCCACTTGAAAAACTCCGTGTTGAAATTGTTCCTTTCTACACGATTTATGTACATTAATGGCACTGAACAGAACAATCCTTCTACTTTTTCTTTCGGAATACTCATCCAGTGATTACTCCTCAGTCTTGGTGATTTTGCTTCGAACTGTTCTAACAGGTACTCTTTCATATCTGACCATCTAACTCTAAACACATATATGACTTGACCAGTGACAGGATCTCTACCTGACATACAAATGTAAGGATTATCCCTGTCATACTTCTTAATCCTATCTAAGGATGAAGTCTTTTCAGTTTCTTGCCCCCATGAACAATTACCACAGAAGTATCCAGAACTCTTTCTAGTTGCTGTTTCTGACTTCTGCTCTACAGGTATTCCTTGATCATCTATAGAATCGTGACCATGTATCTCTACATCATCTGTCCAGTCAAAATACATTGCCAGTGGTTTCTCTAGTGCTTTACCACCTGAACCATACTCAGAAAATGTTCTGGCAAAGGAACAGTGCATAGCATTGTTAGGATCAAAGGTTGTATCAAACAAGTAATTCGATTCTGCTACCACTGCCATGTTTTGTATTCTATCTAACCATTCTTCATCCCTATCGGCAGGGTGAACATTAGATTTGGTTAGAGATGAGTTGGTCACCTTATCAAAAAGAGTTTTGATTCGAGGAGTTGACCTGAGAACTTCACCTCTACCATAATCAACTAATATATCAAACTTAGGATTGGCATCTTCAATGAATTGTCGTGCTGCCTGTACCTTATTTTTGAAAGTCGTACCTGAATCGACTTGTTTGTCGATCCAGGACTCTAGCACTGAGTAATTAATTTTGCTCACTGTATTCCTCAGGAAGCATCTCATCAACGATATTACCTTCACCTTCTAAAGCATTCTCATCTACTTTGGTGTAAAGGTCTAGAAAAGAATCTCTCGTCTCATTATCGAAACGATTAAGACACATCGCGATGGATTTCATTTTGTCATTGAACATTCTAAATGCTCTAACAATATGAACTAATCTACGAGTAGATATCACTTCTTCAATCGCACCATCCATGTAAGTTCTACGAATTACATCTGCCCAATCGGTGAGTTTCTGAACAAACTCACCATCGACTTCGCCTGATAGTGCCATCTCTTTTTGTAGGATGGTTTTCTCTACTGCAACATTAGGATAGGTTTGCTCTACAGTGACAGCAAATCTTTCTAGCATTGCCTCGTTCATGATTTGAGTTCCGATGAACTTACCATCTTCGTTGCCTTGCCCTTTAGTATTGGCAGTCGCAATGATTGTAAATCCTGGAGCAGGGAAAATATACTCACCAGTCTTTTTGATGAGATATCCTTTGCCTTCTAGGATGGATTGTAAACACATCAGTTTGTTACCACCCAAGTCAACTTCGTCAAGTAATAGAACTGCACCTTTTCTCATTGCTTTGAGAACTGGTCCTTCTCTATACTGTAGGTTGCCATCAACCAAAGTGTGACCACCGATAAGATCATCCTCATCAGTCTCTACAGTAATGTTAACACGGAACATCTCTCTCTTAAGTTGAGCACATACTTGCTCTACCATGAGAGTCTTACCATTACCAGAAAGACCAGTGATAAACACAGGAAAGAATATTCCTGAATCTATGATCTGTTTGATATCTTTGAAATTACCAAAAGGAACAAAGTTGCTCATCTTGGCTGGAACTAAGGATACATCATCCTCTAGCACATTAACAGGTTGCTCAGGAGCAACAGGTTGAGATGTAATGGGCACGACTTTACTTGCTGGGGAAAGCAAGGTGGTCAAGTCGTAGTTAGTCCCATTACGAAATCCATGTGGACCATGCTGTGCCCATCCTGGAATTGAATCAACTACTTGAAGGAATTCTTCCTTCGTAAATTGTGTTTGCTCAGGGAACTTAGATTTAAGATCCGCAAGCACTTCGGCACGAGCATCCGTCATTTTGAACTCGTTACCATTTGGGTAATATAGATTTTGCATAATTTCTCCTCTTATTATTATACTAGTATATAAAAAAACGATGGGTGTCGTAAAGTCATTTTGTATACTTTTGTAAATGCCTTTTGAACTCAAAGTCCTTATTACATTCAGGACTAATGTATTGATCTGGTACTAGTCTAATCTCACCCAAGCAATACTCTGGTGGAGTATCTAGTATAAAGTCAAATAATTTGAACATGTATTCTCTATCAATCATAGCAATGTCCAGTCTATTGAAAAGTTTGTCTATCTGATTTGTTTCTACTGCACCTAATGATAATAAACAATGCCTGTTTAAACTTTCAGAATGAACACTATTCAATCCATACTTGTTTATCTCTTGTCTAATGAAATCAGCAAATTCTTGTTTCTTTTTAATGTAGTCTATTCCTCCAAGTTTAGCATCGTCAATAATATCAGTCATTTGTGTGCCCACATGCAACCAATCTTTGGGTGTGTAGTGTTCTACATTGTAAATAGCATCATACACTAGATCTAATTGAAAGATAGCAGGTGCATTATTAAAAACAATATCAGATTCTGAGCAAAGGTCTACTACATGTTTGTACTCTTTATTATCATTCAGATTATAACCCTCTGATCTTGAGATAAGGTTAATGGGTACATCTGGCAGAAATGCTGTAAGCAAATACTCATGAAAGAGTTTGCCTACACCTTTGCTTGATCCTACGATTGTTATCATTTAATTGCTCTTAACAAGTGTCCTACCTTTGATGGGTTCCATTTGTCACCATTGTTCACCCAAACTCTAAATGCTTTACATTCTACTTCTTCCTCTTTACAGAGTTTAGATCTATCACATTTATCACATGGGGATGGACCCACATTGTATATAGCATCATTTAGATTTACTGTTGGAATATCCTCATTCCAGTATGGTTCTACTTGTATCGTTCTCATATTTGTAATCCCTCGATCATTTGGTTCACTATGAACCTCGATTTAATTTTGCTATTAGCATTCTTACTAAAGGCAGTCTTTAGTTTTCCTCTCGTAGCACCCACTAACCCCTCATCTAAAGTATCATCTCCTGTTGCATGGATACTTTTGACAAAGAGTAATTTGTCAAAGGTTGTGCCTGTAAAGTTGACACCACCTTGTTTGTTACATTCTGCCCATCTTTCGTCGGATGGGTTTGCTTTTTCAAAAACTCTTGACATTGGTCTCTCAAATGTCCAGCCAATATGCCAGTAAAAGTCATGAAAATCACTTTTGTTTCTGACGATGAAATATCCTGTTATAGAAGCACCTGTTTCTTGCTTTACATAATCAATCATACCCATAGTTCCAGTCATCCCATCACCTGCTAATCTTAGGTTGTACCCTCTTTTAGTGAAAGGATCTGTGAACATGGTTCTTTGAGAACCTCTACCACGATAGTTGTAATCATTTTCAGGTAAATCTAATCTGTTTGAGAAACCATCGGTCACAAGGATTAGATTTTGAAAGTCTAGATTGTACTGAGATTTTTGCTCTCTAAGTAAGTATCTAGCAGTATGAAGTAAACCATTCAATGGTGTACCACCCATTCTTAATTTGTTTGGTGGGTATGGGAACAACTCATCTAAGATCATCCAACCAACATATCGTCGATCATCACTCTCATAGTGTTCTAAAAGAGGTGCATAATCATTCATGAAATCGTTTCTCATTGCTTTGTTCACATTCCAAAAATCTGTTCTGCATGAATAAGCAATCAATGCACTTAGAACAAGATTCGAATCATTGAATTGTTTAAGAGTTTGTCTGTTGTGGTAGACTTCAATCATATGTCCTTGACCACCCTCGCTGTATATTTGATTCTCAGAGTCATAGTCATAATTACTGTGACTTGTGAATAAGAATATTCTATGTGGTATGCCAACTTGTCTACAGAACTTTGCTACGATGTATGCTTGCTCTAATGCAGAATAGGCAACTTTATCCATAGAACCAGACCAATCGATATAACATACGATACCATGACTCTTGCCTTCTGGTATGATAGTTGCTCTCTTGAACATATCTTCTACGATTTGATACTTAGCAAGTTTTAATGTATCGATAGCACCTGTCTTAGCAGTTCTAGCACGTGCATATAAAGAACCTGCTTTCTTGATCTCATATTCTTTAACCATTAATGAGATAACTTTCTTGTTCTTTGTTTCTAGTTTTTTAGTAATGTGATTGATCATAGGCATGTTCTCACTTTTGTAGTGCTTTATTTGCTCTATGAACACATCGTTGTTTTGGATTCTATGCTCAGGTTTCCAATGATCAAAGTAATCTGAAGGAATGTTAATCGCATTCTGTAAGTTATCTCTAAGTTCCATTTCTTCGAACTTATGAGCATACTCTTCAGTCATAGCATTCCTAGCATCTTCACCTGCTGCTGGTACATTAGATTCGACATCCTCAGGAATATCATCCTCACCATATTCCTCTGTTGATGATGAGTTAGACTCACCCTCTTCTTCGCCCTCACCAGTGGTTTGATCAGTACCATATTCATCTTCTTGTTCTACTTCTTCAGGTTCCTGCTCGGGATCATCTTCTTTGTTTTCGTTTTCTTCTGACCACTCATAGATTTCAGTTGCTAATGCTACTACATCATCCCAAGTTTCCACTAGGTATGCTCTATCTAAGAATGATCTTTCTTCGTCAGTAAAGTCTAGCATTAAGAACTCACCAACTTTAGTAGTAAGATTGATTTTGTCAATAAGTGATAACACGTGATCATCACCCATTTTCTTGACACCAAAGAAATCCATATCCATTAACTCAGCATAACCTTTCTTCATGTTTGCTTTAAGTCCTGGATATCTTGCTTTGATCATTTTCTCAATGCGTACATCTTCTATAACATTAAGATAACCTTTAAGAACAGGTTTGTTGCTTACAGTTTCATGTAATCCTTCTAAAGGAGTATGAAGTGCGTGTGATACCTCATGACCAATAAAAAGGTCAAGTAGAGATTCAGACAAATCTTCTTTGAATATAGGCAGAGTGATTACTCTGTTCTGAACATCAAACATTGCTGTTTGACAGTTTTTATACTGCACTGTAACATTTTCAGTGGCAAGTAGTTTCGCAAGGTTATCTTTATGTTTTATCATTATTATATGATACTAAAAAGTAGAGGGTGTCGTAAACCCCTGTGATCGTTTTATTAATGATTGTGCCTTACCCAATACCCATGGATCCCTGTTTGGTAAGTTATAACCACTGGTTCCATCCCATCCCTCAAAATGCTCATCATAAGAATCTGAGTATGCGTCTGGATGTTCTTTAATTAGGTCGGCAAGTTCGTTTGCCCAATCTTGCCATTGGTGGTCAGTGATTAACTCATGATCCAACTCATAGTAACAACAACTATGAATTAGCATTTGTAATCTTCTGCGTTTGATTAACTCCCCTGCCTTAGATGTAGGATTGGGGAACTCGGTGTATTTTCGTTTTTTCGCCATTTTAGTATCATACTAAAAAGCGATGGGTGTCGTAAAGTATTAGATTCTTAAATCAGATGACATGGTTTTCCAATTACGAGTAAACCACATAGCAATAGTGTATCGCTCTGCTCTTCGTACTTTGGTGACACCATGATAAAACTCCATACCCTCAAACATGACTATCTTACCTCTTTCTGGTTTGATTTCATATCCGAGTGGTAATTCGGGGCAAGACTCAAAGAAAGTTCTTCCACCCTCATAGGAGTCATTAAGATATACGATTGCTGCCCATGCAGTTTCAGGATAGACATCGACAACTTCATCGCCATCAAGTCCAGCCATCTTATCGATATGAGGTTTTTGATCCATGCCAACTTTCCACCTCATAATCTCTGCTTGTTCTGGGAACACTTGATCTTTATATGAAGCAAATATATTTGATATGGCAACATACTGTGCTTTACGAATTGCTCGTCGCACTTCATATGTCTTAATGTTTTCTAAAGGTATTCTCCTGCCATTATAGTGTTCGGCAGGATCATTGAAAGTGACTAAGTGCTGATGTGTTTTGTGGAATTGAACTAAGTGATTACATTCGTCTTCTGTAAGACAATTAGGCAGTTCTAAAACTTTGAAGTCTCTCAACGAATCTTCTTTGTTCTCTTGCTCTTTTAGTTCTTTTTGCTTGTGCTCTTTCAAGTTTCAACCTCGATGCATGTTCTATGAATAATATACCATCTAAATGATCCAACTCATGTTGAAAACACCTAGCAGTAATCCCAGCATATTTCGCTTCTTGCTTTTCGCCTTTCTCATTATAGAATTCTACTTCTATTGTGGCAGGTCTACTTATACTTACGAAAAGTCCAGGAAAGGATAGGCATCCTTCTTCCATTAATACCTTTTCTTTAGACCATGCTCTAACAGTGGGATTGATGCAGATTACAGCATCATCTTTTTCGGCAGTTCTCATGACAAATGCTCGAGCAGGTATTCCTACCTGATTAGCAGACAGTCCAAGACCTTGCCCTTTATACATGGTCTCAGTAAGTTTTTCTCTTAACTCAACAGGATCTACGATAGGATTATCAAAATCGAACTGTTGTGTTGGTTCTCTTAATACTTTTGCTGATTCTTCTACTAATTGATACATATATTATCCAAAAAATGATTCTAGTGAACTTCGTTCATTATCTGGTGGGAAACCATACTGTACAAGATAGTCATCCCACTCTTGAGATTCCCACATTGATGGCGAGATACCATTCCATAATGGTCGCCAATCAGAATGCTCTTGGTTGTTCTTTCTAGCATAAACAAACTGCTTTCTTAGTTGTTCATATTCAAACGAACCTGACTCTAGCATCTTTTCTCTGAAGTAGCAAACGATGGACATTCTTTCAAATCCTTCATCTCCTACGATTTCAGTGTTTCCGTGGATACCCTCATGATTATTTATAAGCAATAAATCTCCAGGACGAATATTGATTGCCACTCTAAACTCAGGTAGAACTAGATAACCACCTTTGAAATCTTTACCATTAGTGATACAACATAGGTTTGAGAAACCTGAACTTAGATCACCAGCATCCCTGTGGGCAGCAGTTCTAAATGTTTTGTTAACTGTAGCAGTGGTAAACACTGTATCTGAGATTAGAAACTTAGGATCTAGTCTATCGGCATGTTCTCTTTGAGAAGCATATCGTTGAGGGAGTAGATCTTTGAAGTAAGAGTCGATTCTGTTTAAGAATGGGAATGCCATCTCAAACTTCTCAGGATTTTGCTCAGTAAAAGCAGTGGGTCGGCAATAAGGTATTCTAGGATATCTATCGAAGAAACCAGCGATACCACTGTTAACTGCCTGAGCATATGATGTTTCTGAGATATAATTTTTTGCGATATCAGTAGCATACTCTTTGGCATCATCTGCTGACATTGCTCTCAGTTTAGCAAGTATGTTCTCAAAGAATCCTTCGTATTCAAAGTCAGGATTATCTTTAATCTTGTTTCTCAACCAAACCATTCCTCTTGTTGGAACTGAATTATCTCCTTCCCATCTATCGAGTATTTCTTGTACAGGGTCTTCATCGCTAAACAATGAACCACCACCTGACATATAATGATCAAGTATTTCTAACTGACAATCAGTCACCCAATCTCTATTGCCTTGTTGACCACCTCTTGGTCCAGCAGCAAGTCCTCTATTATGAGTTTCTTGGGCAGCACCTATGAGACCATTGTAACAGTCTTCCATTTCTTTAGCAGTGAAAACATTCTTGCGAAACTTGAACATAATGTTCGCTTCGCTTCTTTCATCTGTCAATGTTGGAGGTGCATAGAAATCTGTATCATTTTCAACTACTAAGTCATAATGAGAATCATCTAGGAATTTACCCAACAGATGTTCACAATCATGCTTAGACCTTGCTTGTATTACTTCTACTGTCATAATTATATTGTATCCGATTCTTCTGGTGTTGTAAAGTTGGTTTCTAAAAATTCTTCAGGTCTCATTGCTTTATCATCAACATAGTAAGTTGAGGAGTATGGTTTACCAAATTCAATTTTAGTCCATGGTACATTGTATTTATCTAACCACTCACGTGTAACATCACCTACATCTTCAATAATTGCTTCTATATTTCCATTGTGTGTAAGCATTCTACGAGCAGTAGATATGATAATTTCATAACCCATTGCTTCTAATTCACGCATCTTAACTATTACAGGCATGTTTGGTTTTGCCATAGCATACCTACCATTTGTATCTTGTATATCCAAGTTTGGAAAACAAATGGTATCGTCTAGATCAAAAACTATTGATTTCGGTTTCAACATAACTCCTAAATCTATTTTGTCTATCTGGGTCATCAGAATGTAGTGGTATACATGTAGCAAGTAATACCAATCCACCCTTGAGAACCAAATCTGTAGGCAAGTTTGTTTCTTTTAATTTCTCTAAGAACACTTTTCTTACTATCTCGTTTGGTTTTGTATTGGCGACCATAGCATTATAACCATGATAAAGATCGTGTGCTAGTTTCGCCCAATCATAAAGGTTATCGCCATAGGTTCCAATGTACCCACCATAATTACCTCGTGGATCAATCAACTTAATTTGATCCGTCTGTTGATTATATAGAATGTTTCCGAAGTGGAGATCACCATGCATACCCTCAATCGGATAGGTGGCACACACTATTTGTTTCGCAAATTCTAGAATCTTCTCATTTACTTCATCGCTGAATGAATATTGCTCTAATCTAGATGAAGATTTACCATACCATATATCATGAGCAACTAAAGCAAATTCTGCGTTGAACTTTTGATTAGAACATCTGGTGTTAAAGTATTTTTGTTTAATTGTAAACACCTTATCTATAATGTATTTCCATGCTGACTCAGTAAGATCTTCGTATAGCATTAGATCAGATAATAATGTTCCTGACTCAAAAGACATAGTTAAACTATCACTTGACCAAATGTCAAAGACTCTTGGTGTAAAACATTGCTGATCGTTGTTTAGTTTGTTATACCATGAGATTTCAGACTGCAAAGTTTTAACAGATTCTGGTACATGATAATTGGGGGTTTTGGTTAGCACACCCAACTCATGATCAAAGTCCATGTTATTAAAGTATCTGGATTTTAGATTAAGTAATTGAGCACAAGTCTTGTAGTATGTTGGTAGATCACCAATGTCATACCATTTATCTGTATTCACTCTTTCGTATCGATTAGAATACACTTCTAAAGATTCGGATATATCGTATCCGTCTACTTCATTAAATGCTCTGATTGCTCTTTCAGTATCTGAGAATGAATACAACCCAACTAAAGCAACAGCATTACTGATAGTGGTTGATGGTTTGTTGTAGAACTCCATACCATCCCACATACACCATGCTGATTGATCACTCACCTCTTTACATAGTAAGAAGTCAGTTCCTAATGGTATATCATCTTCTAATATGATAGCATCACCCAACCAAACAACTGTGGGTACACTAGTGTTTGTAATTGCGTTCATACCAATAGCAATAGCATCTCTTGGACCTTTTAGATCAGGTTGATTTGCGAAAGCAATTTCAGGATGAACTCTCTCTGCGTAATTTCTTATGTCTTCAAATTTACCATCTACAACTATCACTTGCTCTAGATTAGTGATCTTAGATGCTTGATCTATAATGTAATCCAAGCATGGTTTACCATTTACACGCACCATTACCTTAGATGTGTTTGCCGATAATGGTCTTAGTCTGGTGGCAGCACCTGCTGCTGGTATGATTAGATTAACCGAAGAACTCATCTAGTGATGCTCCTGTATCTTCGTTGTATGCTTTTTTCCAACTTATAATTGCCTCTGTTCTAGAAGTGTTCTCACTATCTGCAGTCCAAGATGCGTTCTCTTTTACTTTGAGTTTGATAATTCCTGGAAACTTACGAGATAATGCTTGATAACATTTCTGTTGTAATTCTTCATTTCTAAATGTAGAGTTCCCACCTTCTTTACCATGTGGGTGATTGAATGCATACTTATAGATAACAGCATTCTTCATACCTTTGCTTAACATACTAAGAATAGCATAGAAGTCTTCAAATAGTTTGAGTTCTTTATCTTCTTTCCACATACCATCAAATGATATGCCATTTTGATTGAACATCTTGGTGTTAATACCATAGCAAGAATAGGATCTAGTGATCTCAGTAAAATCTTCTTCTATGCGATTATTACCTGCTCTATCTGATATACCAACCCATGCATAGTCATCTAGCATAGTGTCAACCATATCTAGCATTTCATTCCACATAGCAGGGTCTTCCATCTTTTTGAGTTTCATTTCCTCATCGCGATACATAAAGGTACAACTGTCGTCAACAATCATAATCTTTCTGTTTCCTGCTATGTTAACAAGTCTTTGCCTTACATCAGCAATACCATCGGTCTCGCCAATATCGATAATGTTAGCATCTGGGTAGTTTTCACGCAAGATCTCTACACGATCAGTTCTGGAACATAGGAATGCCCTCTTTCGTATATCTTCAGGCATATTGTCCCAGCATCGTTGATCGGTCTCACGCATGTATGTGGGTATTAAGATATTCATATAGTTATATTGTATCGCTAATTGTCCACTGTTGTAAAGTGGGTTTTAAGAAATGGTTGAAAAATTTTTATCTTTCTTGAATCGGAGGACATTATCAAACTTCTCATATAGTATTTCACCTTTGTGACTGATCACAAATGTATTTTGATTTTCAGTTAGATTTCGTATGATGCGTAGAAACTCTTCTGTTCCTGCTTCATCTAATGAAGAATCCATAATCTCATCTAAGATCAATAGATTAGTATTTACACTGTTTCTCAACTTAGCAACTGCCCTCCATGTGAATAGTAATGCTAAGTCAATCCTCATCTTCTCACCCTCTGAGAAGTTAGCATAAGCAAAGTCGTCTCTAAACCTCGATCGGATAGTTTCTTTAAACTCTTCATCTAAGTTAAAGTCAATAAAGAACTCCATACTTGCTAGATACTTGTTTATGAGTTTGTTCATAATAGGTAAGAACTGCTTGATTACTCGAGTTCTGATACCTGAGTCTGTTAGAACTTTCATGGCAGTGTCATAGTAATATGCTGTGTCTACCATTTCTTCTTTGTTCTTGTTGTAAGAGTTTAGCAACTTATCGTTATCTTTTAATGCTTTCTCATAATCACTAGCATTGTTTGACTCTTGCTGTAAGTTTTCAATCTCTTCTTGTAGTTTGGTGCTGTACTTTTGATTGGATACTATTTCTGAATGGACTACACCAATCTCATTTTGAATGGTGGTTATTTGTTGCTGTATATTACTTATTTCTTCAAGTCGATCACTAATCGATCTTACTTTTGCGTCAATATCTTTTAGACCTTCTTCTAGTTCTTTGATCTTTTCTGTTCTTTCCGCACCATGTTCTTTCTTATGGTTTTCATCGATACCTTGCTTACATGTTGGGCAGTTATCGTTGTTTTGTAAGAACTCAATTTCATTGCGTATCTTTTTACGATTGTCTTCTATAGATTTTTCAAGCAACAGCAACTTATCAAGTTTCTGTTTGAGATCACCACCATCTTCTATGGTAGCACTTAGATCGGCAACTTCTTGCTCTTTAACCCCAACCTGACTTAACAGTTCTTTAATATGGTTTTGAGTTTTTTCTACAGTTGCTTTGAACTCATTGACTTTCTTATCTTTGTTTTCTTGTAAAGACTTAATGGTGTTGTTAAGACCTGTAATCCTTTCATTAACAACTTTGATCTCAGAGTTGATTTCAGTCAACTCACCCTGTAGTGTACGATTCTTGCCTTTAACTATATCATACATGACTGAAAAGATTCTAATGTCTAGTAGATCTTCTACGATTCTTCTTCTCTCATATGTTTTTAACTGCATGAATGGGGTAAAGTTAGCAGAACCAAGTACTGCGACCTGAGTAAATGATCTATGTGACATCTTAAGAATATCCTTTTCTAGGATTTCCTGATAGTCTGCTTTGTTTGCGTTTTGATTAAGCATTGTACCATTACAGTACACTTCAAAGATAGATGGTTTATGCCCTCGTCTTACCGAGTATTCTTTACTTCCTATGGTAAACTCAACCTCTGTAAGCATATCCTTCTTATTGATTGAGTTAACAAACTGATCCCTCTTAACATTTCGGAATCCATTATTGAATAAGGTAAAACAAAGTGCGTCTAGAATGGTAGATTTACCAGCACCATTTTCACCAACGATAAGTGTGGTGCCATGTTTGTTTAGATCAACTTCAGTAAATGTATTACCTGTTGAAAGGAAGTTCTTCCAACGAACTTTCTTAAATGTAATCATAGATAATTGTTTTGTTCAAGTGCTTCATTATACAGGGTCTTAAGCAAAGTATCTAGTTTGCTCTTATCCCCATTGATATCTAGCGAGTCAACATACTTAGTCAGTATGGTAAGTGTATCTTCAGCATCCGATACATCATCATCGCTCAACATATCCATGTGATGGTTGTCATCAACCACTTTAAGGTCAACAGGGTTTTCTGCATTAACCTTTTCCATAAACAAGTCAAATGTATATGGATTTTCTTTGTTTACGATAATCACCTTTACAAAGGTGTTTTGCAACTCACTAAAATCTTGTGACAATAAGTCATCATGTTTCATTTCAACATCATCATAAAAGACTTTGTTAAACATCTTCAATGGGTTTTTTACTGAAGAGAGTTCTGCTGTTTCAGTATCAAATACATGGAAATGTTTTTCATCACCAAAGTCTGACCATGTAAACTCCATTTGTGATCCTAGATATCTTACATTACCTTGTAGTGACTTATGATGAAAGTGACCAGACAATACACTGTCATATCGATCAAACAGTTTAAAGTCAAGTCCATGAGGGCATGCCATTCCTGGCATCATAATAGCACCTGCGATTTCAAAGTGACCCATTAATGTAGTAGCAGTAGATGTTTTGATAAAGTCGATACTTCTATCATAGTTGTCAGGGCATATCCAAGGAACTAACCCTATTTCAAACCCATCGTACTCTTTAACAATTGGGTCAGCAACAATTTTGATATTATCGTGTTTGAATAGTAGCAACTCAGGTGCATTGATCTCATTGGTATTCTTATAGAATGTATCATGATTACCAAGTATCAAATCCATCGTAATCCCCCTCTCTATCATGGGATCAATGAAATGTGCTTTGTTAGTTGCTAATGATTTGAAATTGATGAACTTCCGACGATCAAAGTAATCACCCAAGTGAATGATATGTTTGATATCGTGTTCGTCTAAGTATGGGAAAAAGATTTCATTATAGAATCTTCCCTGATACTCACCCATTGCTTGGAGGTCATTTCTTACCCCAGCATGTGTATCATTAAGAATTGCTATCTTCATCTACAAATTTGTCTAGTTTGCCTTTCTTTTCTTTTTTCGCTTTACGAGTGTCATAAGCAGTATCTTCAGAAAGCATGTTTTCTTTCATCCATTCTACTGCTGAGTTTACAAATGCTGGATCTTCTACACCATCTATAGTAGCATAGGTTGCAAAGTCTACACCAGCATTTTCTATTTGTTTTTGTTTAATCTTGGATTGCTTTTTCTCTTTTTGTATTCTTCTTAAGAATGCATAGTAGCAAATCTGTGTTACATAAGCAAAAGCATTCGCTGATTTCTCAGGATTGAAATTGTTGATGTATTGTAAAGTATTTTCTATGCCATCACAAATCATTTCATCTCTATAGGTATAGTTGATGAAGTTAGGTCTAGTAGATAAACGAGTAGCAATCTTATAGATGCACTCACCAATGTACTCTGTCACTCTTGGTGGTGTTTTGTCTTTTGCTATCGCTTCTTTGACTGATTGGTTATGCTCAATGATTGCTTGAGTAAACTCTTTATTATTAACATAATGTATTGGGGCAACTTTCGCCATGTATTTCTCCTACAATATAACTATCATATTGTAAATACAGTGTTTTGTAAAGGTGTTTTTGGAATTTTCATCGTATAAAAAAACTCTATCTTTTTTTCAAAACCCACTATGCGGATTACAAAAGTCGTAGTACAATTAATATGCCCCAGAGGGTGGAGTATATTATATATGGACTATCTATAGTTTCGATTCAAAGTCTTCAATAGCACGTCTAATGCTATCTTCTGCTAGTACACTGCAGTGGATCTTAATGGATGGTAAAGACAGGGCATTTGCGATGTCTTTGTTTTTGATTTCTTTTGCTTCTTCTAGTGTTTTACCTATAAGCATATCAATGAGTTCCGAAGAGGAAGCAATCGCTGATCCACACCCATAGGTTTTAAACTTCACATCCTCTATTATATAGGTGTTGTTGTAGGGTTGGCATTTGATCTGTAGTCTCATGACATCACCACATGCTGGTGCTCCTACCATACCTGTACCAACATTCTGATCTTTAGGATCGAATCGTCCGACGGAAAATGCTTCTGGGTTTTTCAGCACATCCTCAAATCTATCTACTACTTTATTTGAATATGCCATTAATGTATTTTGTCATCATCAGTTAAGACTCTATCTTCAAATCGTTTCGATTTAGATTGGATATCATCCACAGTTTCATCATTGAGCAATATTTCCTCTGCTAGTGATCTTGCGGTCTTATCTAAGTAATCTCTGACTCGTTTTTGTCCAGTCTGTTGTGAAATAGGGTTTAATATTCGTTTTTCTAAAATGTTCATCCATTCTGTTGCTGCGGCATCATATAGTTTTATGTATTCTGGATTCATTATTGCTCTAAACAGAATATCTTCTTCTTTAAAGAATAGCACTGCTTCTTCTGCCAATGCTGTAAAAGGCATAAAGTTTGCGATTGTTTCTTTGTTGTCAGGCATTGACGATAAGGATACAGACATGGGTGCCCATACTTCTATACCCCTCTGTGGAATCCAACCCCCAGAATCTCTTTCCCTTACCATACCAACTATTTCTTGTCCGTTCTTAAACCTGATCACTTCGTATCTTTTTGGGGTTGCTTCATAGTTTGATTTCATGTATTTGGTAATCAAATCCTTCAGTTGTATAGATATTTATACGATCTCTCAAGTGACGAATCGTGTAGTTATCACCATTTAGATTATCGGCGAGGTCATACAGTTTCACTTCAGTCTTATCATTACTTATACGCAACCCTCTACCAATACTTTGCAGATTCCTTATCTTAGACTTTGATGGACTAGCAAATACAATGTTATTGATACGACGAATGTTAATCCCAGTAGAAAAGGTCCCATAGGATGCCAAGATACAACCATTGCTAGACTGCTCAACCAATCCTCTAACTTG
>Ga0075514_1191846_pt1 | contig 15231 bp, 12 predicted proteins | sample DEB08_RNA1_6_FD_73459 | JGI IMG/M metagenome (GOLD analysis project Ga0075514, IMG submission 73459) | Aqueous microbial communities from the Delaware River and Bay under freshwater to marine salinity gradient to study organic matter... | ecosystem: Environmental > Aquatic > Marine > Coastal...
ACTGACAGATATAACTGGTTAGGTGATCCCAATGGCGGCGGCCTTGCCGTTAGCACACAGCAAGAGGCCTTGCCTCCTGCTCGGAGCTAGCACGTGTTACAGGCCCCTCCTGGGGGCCTGAAATTTTCTGACCCGAGGTGAAGCCTTCAGGCTAAACCGGTGGCGAGAGAGGTGGAAAAGTTTGCGATCACCCTGCCCCCAGAGCTGTCGATCGCCCTGAAAACTGAACTACTTTTCTGTCGTCACTTCCCTTCGGGGAACGGGTCATTTTATTTTTCTTGGGGAACGGACTATGCATCCAAGCTCACCCTCAGCGCACAACAAAATCGTCTCATTTGATAACGAAGCCTTGATCGTCGTGGACCCAACGGATCGAATACTGGGCCATGGGACGAAAGCCGAGCTACACCGGGGGTCAGGGACGCTGCACCGAGCATTTTCAATATTTCTTTTCAACCCTGCAGGCGAACTGCTGTTGCAGCGGCGCAGTGAAAAGAAACCGCTATGGCCCGGATTCTGGTCAAATACCTGCTGCAGCCATCCTCGACGCGGGGAATCCTATGGGACCGCTACTGAGCGACGCCTTGCCGAGGAATTGGGCATCGAAGCCAAGTTGTTTTTTACGCACAGATTTCGATATCAAGCGCAATACAGTGAAGACGGCGCCGAACACGAGCTGTGCTCGGTTTATGTCGGTCTCACCGATCATGAACCCTCTCCCAATCCAAGCGAGATCTCAGCCTGGCAGTGGATACAACCGGATGAACTCGACCGGTGGCTACTGGAAGAGCCGGCCACATTAACACCCTGGCTCAATCTGGAGTGGAGTGCGCTCCGCTCAGGACGGCACGCAAATGTTTTGGGAAAAGTCGGCTTGAGGTGGCGACAGCGCGGCCCGCGCGCGAGCTGACTGCTAAATTGCTCTGAAAACAGGCGAGGAATCAGTCCAAACATGCGGCAAGACAACTCTGCCAGTATCTGTTAACCGGAAGTATCCGCAATTCTCCTCGACCAATCCCTCTGCTAGTAGAGGACTCAAGAACCGTGCCCGCTGCGGAGCAGAAACCATCGAGACCGCGACATCCTGGCGACACATAAGGCTACGCATTACTTTTCGTTGCACCGTTTCGCTGTCATCTGCGACGACCGCCGAGGTAACACTCAGTGATCCCGCCGCTACCATCTGATGCCAGGCCCGCATGTCAGTTTGATTCTGCAACACAAGACCAGGCAACTCGCCGAGCGCGCCCAGACCAATGCCTATGACCGAAAGGTCTGCTAACACGCCGTAACCCAGCACGTTCAGCGACAGCGCTCCCTCGCGGTGCGCAATCGCCAGCTCATGTTGCGGCTTGGCAAATACGTTAAGCCCAACCCAGTCATAATCATATGCGGACAATCTGGTATGCAGCGCGTTAAACATAACCATGCGATCTGCCAAAGAGGGCATATGCTGAGAGTCCACCGCTATTTGATGGGGAAACAAGGCCTCACGTCGATGAAAAGGCAAGCACACCAGCCAATCGGGTGCCAAGGACACGATGGCCTCAATACTCTGCGCGCAGGACTCAATATTCTGCCCCGGCAGTCCTATCAAATAGTCCATACCAACGGAATCGAAATGAACACTTCGGGCAATCGAGATCACGTCTTCCAAGAGTTCGAGCGAGTGAATCCGGCTGATCTCGCGCTGCACGGTGGCATCGACGTCTCGAACCTCGAGCTTGATGTGCCCTACCCCAAGACCCCTCAGAAAATTTAGTTGCGCACGCGACGTTCTCCTGGGGTTCAGTTCCATTGAGAAGTGTGTGCTCGAATCGACATCGAAGTGCTCGCTGATATGCGAAAAGACTGTCGCCAACGCGAGCTCAGACAGATGGTTGGGGGAGCCTCCTCCAAAATGCACCCTCGCGATTCGGCGTCGGCCACCCAATGCGTCGGCCGCTGCAGCCAACTCGCGCTCCAGGCCCACAACGTAGTAAGTGACCTCATCCTCTTGCTGTTGCACCACCGCGATACGATCGCAGGTAAGGCACCGGGATGGGCAGAAAGGAAGATGAATATTTAAGGCTAGTGAAGCGTCTTTCTCTCGACTCAGAGCCGCAAAATGGGGTCTAAGGGCGGTCTCACTGACTTGCGTCGCATGCCCCCCCAATGAATGAGCGTGTGTCGGAACATCTGGCACGGCTACCGACGGCCTTGGAGGTCGCCCCTCAGAAATAGAACTCATTGTTGCCCCCTACTGCCCTGCTCGCTACATCACCACAACGTGATGCAAGATCACGATCAGTAGCGTCAAGGAAGCGTTGTTATTACCCTTTAATTATTAGCTTGCTCTTATCTCTCCACACTATTCCTGTGCCGAGATCGCGTCAAGGAAAATCTGGACAATCATTGGACACTCTCAAGGCGCCTTGCTGGTTTCGACCTCAGCCCACCGCCACAGTGCGGTTTCTCCCATGGGAACCATCAGAAAGCAGTGCTCGAGCACAGCCAGCACTGCGAGCCAGGCAATGAGAAACAGTGACAGGGCCGTTGCGGGCTCGACTGCAACATGGCCATAAGAGAATAACAAATACGTGCAATATGTAGCGATCGTCGTCGAAAAAACGATAAACCAGCTATTTTTTCCTGGTCGAAGATAGCTCGTGATGTAGCGCATGTTTTCTGGCAACCACTGGCTGTTAAAGTGCCTGACACCAAAAAATAGATTCAACTTGGTGCTCCAGCGCATGAGCCACAGCACCGCCAAAGTGTTCTGGATCGTTGGATTGGGAAGCCCTGCCCCAAGAATACAGACAATGCCCACCACGCCCACCACCAGTACCTCATGGTAGATAGTCGTGCCGAGTGCATTGTAGAAGCGTTGCGGCCAGGTCATGTCGTCCGTGGCCGCCCGCTTTATCGGTCCGGTAATGTAGCCCATGAGGTAGCTAAGCTCCAGCCAGGCCCAAATCAGGAGACCCATTGCGAAGCCCGTCACCGTGGCAAGAGCCGTGTGGCGAGCAGCATTGGCTTCGACACCCCACAGCGCGGCGACGGCGAGCATGGTAGCCAACATAAAAATGGGCTGCCTCATCGCTCGCGGCTGATGGACACTCAGCAGCGCTAGACCCGTCATCAGCCACCAAAGTATAAGCGCCACCCCCAACGCCAACCAAATCATTGCGCTGGCCCACCCAGTCGCATCGCTACCAGTTCCAACGCCGTTGCACTCTGGAGAATCTCGGCAAAGACGCGGCGGTTGTCGACGCCAAATGCTTCGAGCGCCATCCAGTACCCGGTTTCGGGATCGGAAATCACAAGGCTCCCATTTTCAAGCAGGGCAAGTTGGAAGGCGCCGCCGGGGTCGATATCCCTGACTCGACGCTCCCGAACCAAACTTCTCAGGATCCCGCGCAAAAAACTACCCTGACCAGATTCGAAAGCTGCCAAAGGCGTATGGGTCTGCGCCTCTAAAACATCGATGCGCCCCTTGTGTCCGTCGATGAAAAGCAATTGTGCGGAGGAAATAGATGGAGAGGTCGGCTGCGGTGGCGGAGCATAGGTAATGTCCTGTCTGGACACCCCCCACCCCCACAGCAGTGCCATGGCTAGAACTACCCAGACCATTGGGTGTCCGAGTGTTCGCCTAGACGTTACCTGCCCCCCTGCCATATCAGCTAACCTACTGGCACCGGTTCGCCCCCCGTGTGCACTCTAACAGGCACGGCAACCTGCTCTCCTGCCGTCACTTGATAGTGCTTACTGGCCACGGCGGTAAACGCATCTGCCACGCGCTGGGGCTCACTGACCCCGCGGAGCAGGGGCCTTATAGGGCGTGAATACCAGGCAGACACATTAGGCCAGAGCAGGATCCAGTGCAGCTTTCGGTCAGCAACGGGTGTTAATAGAATATCTCCCGTGCCGTCACGATGGGTTCGCATGTCTGCGGCTGTGATCTGCTCAATAGGAATATTGACCATCATCGGCAAAGCCACCCCGGAACGAATCACAAGCCGTTCGCTAGTGAGTGTGTAGATCACCGACGCCGCATATGACTTTGCTAGCCATGCGAGTAGCACCAATACGACGCCCGCCAGACTGGCTTGCCACACAACCGTTCCCATGACCTGTGCCGCGGACACCCCTTCCATCAATCGATAGATCATGTGCCCAACAATCAAAAGGCCGAAGTAAAGGGCTAGATGGGGAATAAAAAATACCCGCCTCGCCATCGCTCTAACCGTAGGCCGACCCTGCCAGACTATTGCCTCCCCCTCTGGCAGGTAATCGGGCAAGCCTTCTACGGGCTCGTCTTCATATTCAGTCATACCCATATCAATGGTTCCGAACGCATGGGCATGGCGTAGAGATGCCCACCTCCGTAGAACGCAGTGATGCGGTCTTCTTCCTGGAGCGTCACTTGATCAGGATTAGACAGACCTGGCACTTGCGAAAATTGGTCAGAACGGATGGATTTCACGTTTATCGATCCGTCAGATGAGACCATCGCCAATGTCATGGGCAGCAAGACCCGCCGACCTGACACATCCAGTTCAGCGTAGCGAAAATGCGGCTCTGCCCGGTCAACCCACAGGTCAACAACCGTGGCGCCTTGCTGTCCATCACAACCATAGACCGCTTTCCCGCGGGGATCAGGATCGCCGCTGTTTAACCCGTGCTCACTGTCGACTCGCAACGGCACAATCCGAGGCCTTCCATCTACAGTCAGATCAGGCGCATCCGGACGACTGGCCCACGCTGCAGCGCCCACCCCATCTACCATCGGATCGCCATTCGGATGCATGGGTGCACCGCTGGCATCATAGATGGGCGTGGCGTTGACCTCGTATTGTGCGGGCTCGGGACCGGGCTTGACACGCTCACCCTGACCATGTGCCAAACGATATGTCTTGGGCTTTGGCATGCCACCAACACCCGTTCGCAACTCGCCAGACGACATTTGCAAAGGCCAGCCCTCGCGTTTGCCCTCTCGGTGGAGGTATCCCACCAAAATAAAAAAGAGAATCCAGAACACATAAAGCGCGAGCTGCGCCACGTCCACGTATTCAGTAATTGCACCAGTACCCATAATTGAGTCCTCCCAATGTGGTGATTAACTCGGAAAATCCGCCAAACCCAGACGCTTGTTATCCTCACCCACCTCACCTGGTCGCCGAACAAGCCGACCCAATGCAGCGAGCGCCACGAATAACAAGGCAATCTCGATGTGATAAACCGCTCCATAACCCGAAGCGGGCGATTGCAATGCAACACCTAACAGCCCCGCATCTGCCCAACCCGTGACGAGATCACGGATTGCACCCCCAGAAAACATGGCCACCCCGGTGGCGGCAGCCTGCACCGCTCCCCAGGCACCCAAAGTCAAACCTGCCATTTTTGCGCCACCAAACACCATCGCCGCGGTCAGCATGCCAACGGCGAACAGGCCGTTGCCCAGACCTATAAGCCCCGCCCCAACCTGAAAGAGGCCGGGCGCCTGTAACGGGGCGCTTAAAATCACCGCTGCAAACGCGGCAATACCAATAAGCACACCCAGCGACGCCGTTCTAATTGGATCCGATCCGCTACCCAGTCGCCGTGCAGTCAATATCAGTGCCAGGACCATGCCGCTCGCAGACAGCGCGGTGAGCAGGGTGGTCCCGCTCACCGAGAGCCCTAACACTTGGGCGCCGTAGGGCTCGAGTAAAATGTCCTGCATGGTGAATCCCATGGTGCCGATCCCCAGGGCCCACAGCAGTCGTCGCGCTCCGGGCAGCACAATAAAGTGGTTCCATGCGCTACCAAACGTAGGCCTTTCGAGGCTGTGATCAGTCAGGTCGGGGCGTCTCACCTCCTGCTTCAGCATCGCGACAACGTTAAAAATCAACGTGATCACAGCCGCACTTTGAATGACCTGAATCAAGCGAATGTAACCAAAGTCCTTGAGGAGTAGTGCGAAAATAATCGCGCTCCCGATCATGCCAACGAGCAGCATCAGATAGAGTAGCGCCACCACCCGCGGACGGGTTTCTTCCGTAGCGAGATCTGTCGCCAACGCCAGCCCGGCGGTTTGAGAAACATGCATCCCGAGCCCAGTTAGCAAGAATGCCCCCATCGCTGCGACAGGCCCGATAAATGCGGGACCCGTGTGAGGCTCAGTCATGAGGATCAGCGCAAACGGCATAAACGCCAGCCCACCAAACTGCATCATGGTGCCCGACCAGAGATAGGGGATGCGACGCCATCCCAGATAAGAACGATGATAATCGGAGCGGTAACCGATCAGCGCGCGCGCAGGAGCCAACAGCAACGGAATCGCCAGCATCAAAGACACCCACGAAGCCGCTTGCCCGAGCTCAACAACCATCACCCGGTTCAATGTGCCCGTCAGCAGCACGATCGCCATCCCTGTGGAAAGCTGAAACATCGAGAGCCGTAGTAGGCGCCCGAGTGACAATTCAGACGAAGCCGCGTCAGCAAAAGGCAACCACCGGCGGCCAAAGCCTCCAAAGCGACGTGCCGCATTGCCCGCGGTTCGCATCATCGTCGAGTGAGCTCCATCGCCTGTGATTTATAAAACCCGACGTCTACACGGTGCGATCGCCCCACCTCCCAATCCTGGACGAGGCCTACCTGCTCGAGTCGACGGCACAGATGCTGCTGAGACACAGGTTCAATAGACGGTGCTCGATCGGCCCGCGGGAACAGCCGGCCGGTTGCGTGCATCAAAGCGAGCAACGGCGTTTTAGGCGCAAAGGTGAATACGATCTTGCGATTAATCTGCTCGGCCATTGCTTCAAGGGTTTGCACGCCGTCAGCCACGTTGTAATGAATCAATGAATCCATTGCGACGGCATAATCGAAGCAGCCCAGATCCATATCACGCATATCACCGACCAGAAATGTGACATCGAGCGCATCATCAAAATCTCTCAGCCGTTCGCGAGCCAAATTGACGAGCGTCGGAGATAAATCCACCGCAACTACTTCAGCCCCCCGTTGTGCGGCTTCGATCGCCAGAGTGCCCGTCCCGCACCCAGCATCAATCAGGGTGGAACCACTCAAGTCCTCGGGCAGCCAGCTGAGCAAGGTGGCGCGCATGGCTTCGCGCCCACTTCTTACCGTTCGCCGAATTCGACTTACTGGCGCATCTGAAGTCAGCGCCGCCCAGGCGTCAGCCGCAGTACGATCGAAGTAAGTTTCAATCTCGTCGCGGCGCATTTGATAACTGGCAGATGGCATCAATCAAACCCTAAGAAATCGAACAAATCTCGATCTTTCATCGGTTCGCATGGAAGAGGCTCCGTCCCCGCCCACAACTGCTCGGCCAGTTGTAAATATTCGTCACACACTTCCGACAGGCCGGGTGCGTCGTCTAGTTCGAACAACGTTGACTTCTTGAGTCGACTGCGACGAATCACGTCGAGATCCGGAAAATGTGCCAGTCGCTTAAGACCCACCGCCTCATTAAAGCGATCAATCTCATCTGTGGCTGCGCTGCGGTTGGCAATGACGCCCCCCAATCGCACTGCATAATTCTTTGACTTCGCCTTGATCGCTGCCGCGATGCGATTCATGGCAAAAATGGAGTCAAAATCGTTGGCGGTGATAACCAGCGCCCGCTCAGCATGCTGCAAAGGTGAGGCAAAACCTCCGCAGACTACGTCGCCAAGCACGTCGAAAATGACAACGTCAGAATCATCTAAAAGATGATGTTGCTTAAGCAATTTTACAGTCTGACCTACGACGTAGCCGCCGCAGCCCGTGCCCGCGGGAGGACCCCCAGCTTCAACACACATTACGCCGTTGTAGCCCTCGTAAACGTAATCTTCGGGTCGCAACTCCTCGGCATGAAATTCCACAGACTCCAGGACATCTATGACCGTCGGCATCAACGCCTTGGTCAGCGTAAAGGTGGAGTCATGCTTAGGATCACAACCAATCTGGATAACACGCTTTCCCAATTTTGAGAAAGCGACGGAGAGGTTCGATGACGTCGTACTCTTGCCTATGCCGCCCTTGCCATAAATAGCAAATACCTTGGCGTTGACCTGCATCAAGTCCTCTTCGAGGTGGACCTGAACACTACCCTCCCCGTCACCTACGTTTTTCCCCGGGTCAATCTGATTGATCGGAATATGCTGATTGGGTGAATTCATGCCGCCACCTCCCCTGTGACACCCTCAAGGAAATCCTCGAGATCTTCGCCTGCTCGTTTCAAGGCATCGATGCTTTCGTCATCTGCCCCCCAGTACTCTCGTTCTTGTGCTTCGATGAGCCGATTTGCCAAACGCGCGGCCGAAACCGGATTGAGCTCTGCCAAACGACGCCGCATGTCCTTGTCCAGCACAAATGTTTCTGAAAGTTTTTGATATACCCATGGAGCGACATCGCCCGTGGTCGCCGACCACCCCATGGTGTTGGTGATATGTGCCTCTATCTGACGAACCCCCTCATATCCATGATCCAGCATGGATTCATACCATTTGGGATTCAGTAGTCTTGTGCGGGTCTCGAGCGCTACTTGCTCGTTGAGAGTTCGAACTCGGCCCGCGCCACCTGCGGTGTGATCAGCGATATAGACGGGAACGCGCGCTCCGCGCGCTCGCTGCACTGCACGGCTAATTCCCCCCAGGGTGCCAAAGTAGTGATCTACCGTGGTCACTCCCAGCTCAATAGAATCCAAATTCTGGTAGGCGAGATCAACATCCTCAAGTACCCGATTCAGTAACTCTGACTGTTGCGTGACTTGACCGTGTCGATCGTAAGCAAATCCTTTCCGTTGCGTATAACAATCTGCTAACTCCTCTTCGTCCTCCCAGCGCCCACTGTCCAGCAGGTGATTTACGTTTGATCCGTAAGCACCCTCTGCATTACTAAATACCCGGAGCGCAGCGTGCTCGAGGTCGCAGCCATGTTCGACCTGATAGGCCAGTACGTGCTTGCGAACAAAGTTTTGCTCGATATCCTCGTCTGCGTTGGCGGCCAGCCAGCTCGCCTCCGCCAAAAGCTGCGTTTGTATCGGCAGCAGATCGCGAAAAATACCTGACAGAGTGACCAATACGTCGATACGCGGCCGGCCTAACTGTTCCAGCGGTAATAACCGCGCGCCGACTACCCTGCCGTAGCTGTCGTGCCTGGGCTCAGCCCCGAGTAGCGCCAATGCCTGTGCAATACTCACGCCCTCTGTTTTGAGGTTGTCCGTACCCCAGAGGACCAATGCGACTGACTCAGGTAAAGCTCCTGAATCGGCCTGATGCCGGGCCAGCAGCTGCTCCGCCTGCCGACAACCCTCAGATTGGGCAAAACTCGCAGGCAATCTAAACGGATCAAATCCATGAAGATTGCGGCCAGTGGGGAGGATTTCTGGCGCGCGCAGCACATCGCCACCCTTAACGGGCTGAATGAATCGGCCGTCTAGGGCTCGCAAAATCCCCCTCAATTCATGATCTTCGCCAAGGGTATTGCGGGCCCGGAGTAACGTATCCGCGAGCGCTATCGGGGCATCCTGTTCCTCCTTGGACATGTTTTCTCGAAGCAGCGCCGCCAATACTTGAGCGTCATCGGCAGCAAGAGCGTGATTAAAGGCAACAGGATTCAGCTTGGACGCCCCACCTGACTCTGCCATTGCCAGCAGCAGCTCAGACCGATCCGCAGGCTTCATGGGCTCGCCCACCACATGCAATCCAAATGGAATCAGCGCTTGCTCAATTTCATCGAGACCGTCACGGAGCAAATTGATCTGGGCCGGCCATTCCTCCGGCGGCCACGTAGCGTCCTCATCACACAACTCACAGCGTGAAGCCAATGAACATATCGCGTCGATCATCGCCTGCTCGGCGCCCTGATCGATGTCAGCGGGACGCTGACGCCAGTGGTCGATGGCGGCTCGCAAATCCACGAGGTGTCGATATAAGTCAGAATGCGTGACCGGCGGCGTCAAATAGCTGATCAGCGTAGAGGCTGCGCGACGCTTGGCAATCAACCCCTCGGACGGATTGTTGGCCGCATAGAGATAGACGTTGGGTAAATCTGCAATAAGACGATCTGGCCAGCAGTCCCCGGACAAGCCAACTTGTTTCCCAGGCATAAACTCCAGCGATCCGTGTGTGCCAAAGTGCAATACCGCGTCCGCACCGTAACCATCCCTCAACCACCGGTAAAATGCCGAAAAAGCGTGAGTGGGCGCGAGGCCTCCCTCAAACAGCAGCCGCATGGGATCGCCTTCGTAACCCATAGGCGGTTGAATTCCCACCATTACATTTCCGAAAGACTTGCCCAACACAAACAGGTGCCGCCCATCTGTCCACTCCTTTCCCGGAGCAGGCCCCCACTGCGCTTCAATTTCCTCAAGCCAGCGTTCTGACCGCACATGATCATCTACGGGAATCCGTTCATGAACATTCGCCTCAGCACCATACTGCTGTGCATTACCATCGAGAATGGCTTGCCGGAGCGCCGTCACCGAGCCTGGCAACTCGACTTGGTATCCCTCGTCACGCATGGCTGTCAGCGTGTTGTAAAGCGACTCAAAAACGCTCAGGTGCGCAGCTGACCCGGTAGCACCACTGTTTGGCGGAAAGTTGAACAGGACAATCGCCACCTTGCGCTCGGCAACGGGCGTATGTCGGAGCGCCACCAGCCGAGCAACGCGGTCAGCCAGACGTTCGATCCGCTCTGGCGCGGGCTGCATATCAAATTTTTCGCCCGACGAAATTTCGGAGCGCCCTCCGAAGACCATGGATCCCGTTGCACCGTCCAACTCAGGTATTGCCACCATCATCGTGGCTTCAACCGGCATCAACCCCATCGATGAGGATTCCCAATCCTGCAGACTCTGAAACTCCAATCCCTGCACAGCCAAATACGGCACATCGAGCGATGCAAGCAATTCCTGCGCAGCGTCTGTGTCGTTGTAGGCGGGCCCACCCACCAGAGAAAACCCGGTCAAGGAAATCACAGCATCAATAATGGGTTTGCCCCGCTCCATAAAGAACGCATTGACCGCGGGACGCGCATCAAGGCCGGAGGCGAAGGCCGGAATCACGCGCAAGCCCCTCGCCTCCAGCGCGGCAATCACCGCATCATAATGCGCGCTATTGCCAGACAGCGCGTAGGAGCGCATCAGCAAAAGACCCACTGTACCCGCAGTGCCTTTGCGAGAGGTTTTACCCAGCACGCGCGGGTCATCCGTGATCTTGTCGGGCAACCGCTGGTGATAGAGCCCGGTATCGGGGTACTCCAGCGGCGGTTCATAAGAAAGCGTTTCCCGAACCGCTCGATACCTGTCGTTTGCGTACCGATTAACCAAAAACGCCATCATCCGCGCCAGATTGGTTTCGGAACCCGCCAACCAATATTGCAGCGTTAGAAAATATGCGCGCACATCTTGGGCGGTACCGGGAATGAATCGCAGCAAACGGGGTAAACGACGCAACATGTTCATCTGTTGGGCCCCCGCTGAACGACCCGTTTTATCGCCCCCGCCCCGCAATCGCTTAAGCAGTGCCAATGCCCCGGTGGCTTCGGTATCCATGCGAAACCGTCCCATACGAGTGAGACGCATGATCTCGGGAGCAGACATACAGCAGATCAAGGCGTCGCATTCTTCCCGACGCGCTGCAAGCGACTCTCGAACAGCTTCTATATGCGGCTCCAGAAACAACATTGTGACGATCACTATGTCGGCTTCATGGATGGCCGCGCGGGTCGCTTCCAACGAAGCGGGATCTCGGTCCCATTGCGTCGCCGCGTGATACGACACGCTCAATGCAGGGGCGCGTTTCGTCAGGGCATGGGCCGCGCGCGACCAGGCGCCACTGACATGGTTGTCGAGCGTGACTAATGCCACCCGCAAGGGATGGTCGGTATTAGCGACTGAAGTGCGCTTTCGCTTCATACAGCGTCTCAACATCAATCACAGTCAGGCCCTGCTCGATGGCGAAATGCTCAGTGTTTCGCCGTGCTTTCCCCCTCACAAAGAAAGGAATTTTTCTGAGCTCCTTTTCCGCCGACACCGCCCACGCCACAGCACCATCTTCGGGTGCAATCATGGGAACCACACTTTCAGGCTGCTGGGATCCGCCTCCCTCAGCGCCCAAGTGGGACGGCACCGCGCCATCATTAAATTCAAAATCATCGCGGAACATCGTAAGCAAGTGCTCCTCGAGGCCCATGATCAAAGGGTGCACCCAGGTATCGAAAATGACATTGCTACCCTCGAACCCCATCTGGGGCGAATAGCGCGCTGGATAATCCTGAACGTGAGCGGGCGTAGAGATCACGGCACAAGGGATGCCCAGACGCTTGGCAATATGACGCTCCATTTGCGTGCCTAGCACCAGTTCGGGCTGCAACTCCGTGACCGCACGCTCTACAGCCAAATAGTCGTCGGTAATTAATGCCTGCAGACCGTACTCATCTGCCAATGCCCTGACATCCCTTGCCCGCTCCCTGCTATACGTACCCAGGCCCACCACCTCAAATCCCAGTTCATCCCGAGCCATGCGTGCCGCTGCGAGCGCGTGGGTTCCATCCGCAAAAATAAATACCCGCTTACCCGTCAGATAAGTTGAGTCGACCGAGCGGCTGTACCATGGCAACCAGCTACCCCCAACGCTTTTTGGATCGATCTTCAGGCCCAGCGTCTCTGAGACCTCTGCAATAAAATCCTGTGTCGCCCCCCAACCCATGGGAACGGTAGAAATGGTCGGCTGCTTGAACTGTCGTCGTAGCCAATCGCACGTTAGATCACCCACCTCGGGCGCCAAATTCACGTTGGCATCTGCCTCGGGAATGCGTAGCAAATCGCGAGGCGAGGCGTCCAGGGGCGCAACGACGTTTACCTCAACTCCCATACTGGCCAGGAGCCTGGTTATCTCAATCACGTCATCGCGGCATCGAAAACCCAGCTTGGTCGGGCCAATTAAATTCACCGAGGGTGATCGCTCTGGTGATCGAGCAGCGACCTCCTCTCCTGGCTTGGGAGCTCGTCCCGCAAGTAACCCACGCACCAACTGATAAAAGGTTTCGCTCGCACCCCAATTTTCCTTACGGGTGTAAGCAGCCATCTCTATGGGTATAACGGGAGCCGACAAGCCGGCGCCCTTGGCCAATGCGCCGGGCTGGTCTTGAATCAGCTCGCCCGTGCAAGATTCCGCGACCAACAACACCTGAGGCTGATACCGCTCGCAGGCGCCGCGAAGCGTTTCGATCACCATTTCGGCTGTGGAACCGCCCAAATCACGGGCCTGGAAAGTCGTCCAGGTGACGGGTGGACGCCGACCATCCCGCTCGATCATGGTAAATAGGAGGTCCGCATAGGTATCGCCCTGTGGGGCATGCAATACCAAATGCACGTCGCGCATAGAGGCCGCGATGCGGATCGCACCAACGTGAGGCGGCCCTTCGTATGTCCAAAGCGTCAACTCCATGAACCGACCTCCAGTTGACGCTCTCGCGCCAGCGGGCGCGCAAACAGACTGGCAAGATCTGCCGCCTGATCAAACCCCTGAATGGGCGTAAAAATCAGCTCGATTGACCACTTGGTTCTCAGTCCTTCCGCTTCCAGAGGATTCGCGATACCCATACCGCATACGGTGAGGTCAGGGCGATTAGCGCGAACTCTGGCCAGCGCCGAGTCGAGGTCTGAACCCTCAATGAGAGAGACTCCCTCCCCAAGTTGGCGAAGTTCATCTGCCATCAGCGACTGATCAAGATAAGGTGTTGCCACTTCTAGTAGAGACATCCCACATTCGTCACGCAGAAAACGCGCCAGTGGAATCTCCAGTTGAGAATCGGGGAGAAAGTGAATGGATCGTCCCTGCAGCGATTCCTTCACCTTCGCAAGGGATTTATGTGCCCGCGCCAGGGGAATAGCAAGCGCTTCCCGAACGGCATCAGGTGCGCTCCCCCACTCTGCCGCAGCGGCTTGAAACCAACCCAGCGTGCCCTGCACGCCAAGCGGATAAGGCGCCGTGACGAGCTTGGCGCCGCGCTTGGAAAGCGCCGAGACGGTATCACTGAGATAGGGTTGCGCCAGCAATATGCGGGTGCCGGGGCCAACGCTTGGCAAATCATCCGCGCGCGAAGCGGGAAAGAAGTCTACCTCGTCGATTCCGAGCAATGAGAAGTGGCGCCGGAACTGTTCCTCAACGATGTCCGCCAAGGTCCCCACCACCATCAGCCGTTGATTCTCTTCTGGTGCCGCGGGGAGATCGGGTACCATGCTCGCCAGACATTGATCTTCACCCTGAGTGAAGGTGGTCTCAATTCCCGATCCGCTGAAAGCCGAAATCCTGAGCCGATTCTCGTGAAGGCCCTGCAAACGGGCAGCGGCGTTGGCAAGATCTAGCTTGATCACCTCTGACGGGCATGATCCGACCAAAAACAACCTCCGAATATCAGGACGGCGCGCAAGCAACTCCGACACGACCCGATCCAGTTCTTCGTGACAGTCCGCCATTCCAGCGAGATCTCGCTCTCCGAGAATAGCCGTTGCAAATCGTGGTTCAGCAAAAATCATGACGCCGGCCGCAGATTGCAGTAAGTGTGCGCAGGTGCGCGAACCAACGACCAAAAAAAACGCATCCTGTATGCGACGGTGCAACCAGATAATCGAAGTCAAACCGCAGAAAACGGCGCGCTCTCCGCGCTCCGTTGCAACGGTAGGCATGCTTTGAGTCTCTGCCCTCGCGATCACCTGACTCATGACTCGAAAGCTCCCCTTGGGCCCAATACAGATGGCGCCTCGGCGAGGTAGATGCTTGAATCCTGTTTTGCTGCCTGAAATTTGAGTAAGAACTGAAGCGCGTTGACGACGTAACTTGCATAAGCCGCCAGGGCCACCCACATCTGCTCATTGGGTGTGCCCCATCCAGCCATCCACATTACGACGTAGGCAGTGTGCAGCGCCATGACCAACATACTGACTACGTCCTCCCAGAAAAAGGCGGGTGCAAAGAGATACCGGCCAAAAACCACTTTTTCCCAGATAGCACCGGTCACCATGATCGCGTAAAGCAGGCTGGTTTTGATCACCACCGACACAGTCGCAACGGTGAACCCCACGCCGTTCATCAGGAAATTGATGACCAGGCACAGACTGACGGCAAAAGCCAAAAACTGTAGGGGCGCCAACAGGCCCTGAACCAAAGTCCAAACGGTGGCATCGCGACGTGCACGCTCCGCCGGGGTATACAGCGTCTGTCTCTGCCCACTGGGTGTCGACTGATCTACGCCCATGCA
>Ga0075514_1098849_pt1 | contig 14932 bp, 9 predicted proteins | sample DEB08_RNA1_6_FD_73459 | JGI IMG/M metagenome (GOLD analysis project Ga0075514, IMG submission 73459) | Aqueous microbial communities from the Delaware River and Bay under freshwater to marine salinity gradient to study organic matter... | ecosystem: Environmental > Aquatic > Marine > Coastal...
AAGCCGATATAGCTCAGCTGGCTAGAGCAGCTGATTTGTAATCAGCAGGTCGTGGGTTCGAGTCCCTCTATCGGCTCTGGGGGAGATACTCAAGCGGTCAACGAGGGCAGACTGTAAATCTGCTGGCTTAGCCTTCACAGGTTCGAATCCTGTTCTCCCCACACCATAAATGTGGTAATGCGAGAGTAGCTCAGTTGATAGAGCGTCAGCCTTCCAAGCTGAGGGTCGCGGGTTTGAGCCCCGTCTCTCGCTCAATACCTTACAGCCGATGTAGCTCAGAGGTAGAGCGTTTCCTTGGTAAGGAAGAGGTCACGGGTTCAATTCCCGTCATTGGCTCGAAAGAGTATAAGTAGTAGAAAAAATGATTATATAATTAAAATATTAATTAAACTAAACAAAAATGGCAAAAGAAAATTTTAATCGTACCAAACCACACTTAAATATTGGTACTATTGGTCACGTTGACCATGGAAAAACAACTTTGACAGCTGGTATTACTAAAGTTCTAGCTGAGAAAGGTGGTGCTGAAGTTCGTGATTTTGACACGATTGATAATGCGCCTGAAGAAAAAGAAAGAGGTATTACAATTAATACTTCACATGTTGAATACGAAACTGAAAACAGACACTACGCTCACGTAGATTGTCCAGGTCACGCCGACTATGTAAAAAACATGGTAACTGGTGCTGCTCAAATGGATGGAGCAATACTTGTATGTGCTGCAACTGATGGTCCAATGCCTCAAACAAGAGAGCATATCCTTCTTGCGCGTCAGGTTGGTGTTCCAAGTATTGTTGTATTCCTAAACAAAGCTGATATGGTTGATGATGAGGAATTATTAGAATTAGTTGAAATGGAAGTAAGAGAACTTTTATCTTTCTATGACTATGATGGTGATAATACTCCTATTGTTACAGGTTCTGCTCTTGGTGCACTTAATGGTGAAGCTGAGTGGGTTGGAAAAGTTGATGAATTAATGGCTGCTGTTGACTCATGGATTCCTGAACCAACAAGAGATAACGAAAAGCCATTCTTAATGCCTATAGAAGATGTTTTCACAATTACAGGTAGAGGAACTGTTGCAACTGGAAGAATTGAAACAGGAGTAGCAAATACTGGAGACGCTGTAGATATCATCGGTATGGGAGCTGAAAAACTTACTTCAACAGTTACTGGAGTAGAAATGTTTAGAAAAATCTTAGATAGAGGTGAAGCTGGTGATAACGTTGGTATTCTTTTAAGAGGAATTGAAAAGACTGATATCAAAAGAGGAATGGTAATTTGTGCTCCTGGATCAGTTAAGCCACACGACAAATTCGAGGCTGAGGTTTATATTCTTAAGAAAGAAGAAGGTGGTCGTCATACTCCTTTCCACAACAAATATCGTCCTCAGTTCTATGTTAGAACAACTGACGTTACTGGTGAGATTATTTTACCAGCCGGTACTGAAATGGTTATGCCTGGAGATAACTTAACAATTACTGTTGAGTTAATTAGCCCTGTTGCAATGAGCGAAGGTTTAAGATTTGCAATTAGAGAAGGAGGTAGAACTGTAGGAGCTGGACAGATTACTAAAATATTGTAATTAATTAAGTTTTTATAACAAAAGAAGATTTTAAATCTTCTTTTGTTGTTTAAACGGGTGTAGCTCAATTGGTAGAGTAGTGGTCTCCAAAACCATTGGCTGGGAGTTCGAGTCTCTCCACCCGTGCGACACTAAAAAAACAATAAGATAAAAATGTCAAAAATCGGCGGATATATTAGGGAATCATACAATGAACTTGTTGATAAAGTATCATGGCCTACATGGTCAGAGCTTCAAAGCAGTTCTATAGTAGTTGCAATTGCAACAATTATAATTGCCCTTATTATCTATTTTATGGATTCAATCTTCAGTAATTTAATGAAGATTTTTTATAGTTTTTTTGGATAGATAAGATATTATGTTAGAGGAATTTAAAAATAATGACAATACTGAAGCAGTAGATAACATTGAAACAGTTGACAATACTGAAGCAGTAGATAATACTGAATCAGTTGACAACGCTGAAGCAGTAGATAATATTTCAGAACCAAAAGATACCAAATCATCATCTGATAAGCATTGGTATGTTTTGAGAGTTATGGGAGGTAAAGAGAAGAAAACAGTTTCCTTTATTGAAAAAGAAATTGATAGGTTAAATATGAGGGATCATGTTTCCAAAATTCTTGTTCCTACCGAAAAAGTTTATCAGATTAGAAATGGAAAAAAAATAAGTAAAGAAAGAAATTTTTTTCCAGGTTATGTTCTAGTTGAAGCGAATTTAATAGGAGAAGTTCCTCATGTTTTGAAAAATATAACAAATGTCCTTGGATTTTTGGGAGCTACTAAAGGAGGTGTGCCAGTTCCAATGAGACAAAATGAAATAAATAAAATACTTGGAAGAGTTGACGAAATGGCATTAAGTGATGAGCATGTTAACATTCCATTTATTATAGGTGAAAGTGTTAAAGTTATTGATGGACCTTTCAATTCATTTCATGCAGAGATTGAAGGAATTGATGAACAGAAAAAGAAATTAAAATTAATGGTAAAAATATTTGGTAGAAAAACACCATTAGAGTTGAATTTTATGCAGGTAGAAAAAATATAGACTATGGCTAAAGAAATATCAGGAATAATTAAATTACAAATTAGAGGTGGCGCAGCTAATCCTGCACCTCCAGTTGGACCTGCACTTGGTGCAAAAGGTGTAAATATTATGGAGTTTTGTAAGCAATTCAATGCAAGAACTCAAGAGAAACAGGGTAAAATTGTTCCTGTTGTTATCACAGTTTATGCTGATAAATCTTTTGAATTTATTATCAAGACAGCACCTGCCGCATCTCAATTATTAGAAGCTGCAAAAAAGAAATCAGGTTCAGGTGAACCAAATAGAGAAAAAATTGCAACAGTTACTTGGGATCAAATAAAGGCTATTGCAGAAGATAAGATGGCTGATTTAAATGCTTTTAAAATAGAATCTGCAATGAGTATGGTAGCTGGAACAGCAAGAAGCATGGGTATTAGAGTTAAAGGGTCTATGCCCAAGAATTAAAATATTTGAAACAAATGTCAAAAATTAGTAAAAATAGAAAGGAGGTTTTATCAAATGTTGATTTAAACAAATTATATACTCTAGAAGAAGCTTCTTCTTTAGTAAAAGATCTTTCAAAAGTAAAGTTTGATGAATCAGTTGATTTAGCAGTTAGATTAGGAGTTGATCCTAAACAGGCAAATCAGATGGTAAGAGGCGTTGCTTCTTTACCTCATGGAACTGGAAAAGATTTAAAGGTATTAGCACTAGTCACTGCTGATAAAGAAGATGAAGCTAAAAAAGCAGGAGCAGATTATGTAGGCTTAGATGAATATATTGATAAGATTAAAGGTGGATGGACAGATGTAGATGTTATAATCACTATGCCGGCTGTTATGGGTAAATTAGGTGCTTTAGGAAAAGTTTTAGGTCCAAGAGGATTAATGCCAAATCCAAAATCTGGAACAGTAACCATGGATATTGGAAAAGCTGTTGGTGATGTAAAGAAGGGAAAGATTGATTTTAAGGTTGATAAAACAGGAATTATACATGCAGCTATAGGTAAAGTATCATTTGATGCAAATAAGATTTCAGAAAATGCTAGTGAATTAATTCAAACAATAAATAAACTTAAACCAACTGCTGCAAAAGGTACTTATTTAAAAAGTATTACTCTTTCAAGTACAATGGGTGTAGGTTTATCTATAGATACAAACAATATCATTTAATAATATTTTAGATTATGAATAAGCAAGAGAAGAATGAATTAATAGATGTTTTAAATAACATGCTAGAAGAAAATAAAAATTTCTATTTAGCTGACATTTCAGGTCTTACCGCTGAAGAAAGTAGTAGTTTAAGAAGATTGTGTTACAAACAGAATGTTAGCTTACAAGTTGTAAAAAATACACTTTTAAAGAAGGCTTTTGACAAGAATGATGTTGATTTTTCTCAGCTAGATGATATTTTAAAAGGTAATACTTCTATAATGTTTGCTGAAGAGGCTAAAGCACCTGCAAGCGTTATTAAGACATTTAGAAAAAAATCAGACAAGCCAGTTTTAAAGGCTGCACATATAGAAGAAGAATTTTATATTGGAGATACTAATCTATCTCTTTTAGCTCAGCTTAAGTCTAAGAATGAGTTAATCGGAGATATTATTACTTTGTTACAATCTCCAGCAAAGAATGTAATTTCATCATTACAATCTAGTAGTAATAAACTATCAGGAATTGTGAAAGCGCTTTCTGAAAGACAAGAATAAAAAATAATGCTTCCAACATTAAATAAATAATTAATTAATAAATAAAAAAATGGCAGATTTAAAAAAATTCGCAGAAGATTTAGTTAACCTTTCAGTTAAGGATGTAACTGAATTAGCTAATATTTTAAAAGAAGAATACGGAATTGAACCAGCAGCGGCGGCAGTAGCTGTAGCAGCAGGACCAGCAGCAGCTGGTGGTGGTGGAGATGCTGGAGAGGAAAAATCCGAATTCGATGTAATTTTAAAGGAAGCAGGAGCTTCAAAATTAAAAGTTGTTAAAGCTGTTAAGGAATTAACAGGTTTAGGCCTAAAAGATGCAAAAGATATCGTTGACAGTGCACCAAAAGCTGTTAAGGAAGGGGTTGCAAAAGATGAGGCTGAAGGGATAAAGAAATCTCTTGAAGAGGCTGGAGCTGTTGTCGAACTTGCATAAGTTCACATTTTAATTTAAGGTTTAAATCTCATCAATTTTTTTGTTGAGATTTAGACCATTTTTTGCTTTTGTTTAAAATTATTTTTAACTAAAAAACTTTTTGCTTTGACTGTAAATAAAATTTCACCAAGAATAAACTTCGCATCAATAGATAACAAGGTCGAATATCCAGATTTTTTAGATATTCAATTAAAAAGTTTTCAGTCTTTTTTTCAAACTGGAACAACCCTAGAAGAAAGAAGAAATGAAGGACTTTACAAAACTTTTACAGAATTATTTCCGATAACAGATTCAAGAAATAATTTTGTTTTAGAATTTATTGATTATTTAGTAGATCCTCCAAGGTATTCGATTGAAGAATGCATTGATAGAGGATTAACTTTTAAGGTTCCATTGAAAGTTAAGCTAAAATTATATTGTACCGATCCAGATCATGAAGATTTTGAGACAATAATACAAGATGTTTATTTTGGAAATATTCCATTTATGACCCCAAAGGGTACATTTGTTATTAATGGCGCTGAAAGAGTTGTTGTTTCTCAATTACACAGATCCCCTGGTGTGTTTTTTGGTCAAAGTTTTCATTCTAATGGAACAAAATTATACTCTGCAAGAGTTATTCCATTCAAAGGTTCATGGATAGAATTTACAACAGACATTAATAATGTAATGTATGCATACATTGATAGAAAGAAAAAATTACCTGTAACTACATTATTAAGAGCTATTGGATATGAAAGTGATAGAGATATATTAGAAATATTCAATTTAGCTGATGAAGTTAAGGTAACAAAAAGTGGATTAAAAAGAGTAGTTGGTAGGAGTTTAGCTGCTAGAGTACTTAAATCTTGGGTAGATGATTTTGTTGATGAAGATACTGGAGAACTAGTTCCTATTGAAAGAAATGAGGTAATTCTTGAAAGAGATACTATTTTAGAAACAAAGCATATTGAAGAAATTGTAAATTCAGGAACTGAAACAATTCTTCTTCACAAAGAAGGAGAAAAAGCTGGTGATCATTCTCTAATTCATAACACTTTACAAAAAGATCCATCAAATTCAGAGGTGGAAGCTGTAAGACATATATACAGAACTTTAAGAAGTGCAGAAGCTCCAGATGATGAAACAGCAAGAGGAATAATTGATAAATTATTTTTCTCTGATCAAAGATATAGCTTAGGTCATGTTGGTAGATTTAGAATAAATCGAAGATTAGGCCTAAATGTAGATTTAGAAAAACATGTTCTTACAAATGAAGACATTGTTTCAATTATTAGTAATTTAATTAATCTGGTTAACTCAAAAGTAGATGTTGATGATATTGACCATTTAAGCAATAGGAGAGTTAGAACAGTTGGAGAACAACTTTCAAATCAATTTGCTGTTGGACTGAGTAGAATGGCTAGAACAATTAGAGAAAGAATGAATGTTAGGGATAACGAAGTATTTACTCCAATTGATCTTATAAATGCTAAAACACTCTCAGCAGTAATAAATTCATTTTTTGGAACAAGTCAGTTATCTCAGTTTATGGATCAAACAAATCCACTTGCCGAGGTTACTCATAAAAGAAGAGTATCTGCTTTAGGTCCGGGTGGTCTTACAAGAGAAAGAGCTGGTTTCGAGGTAAGAGATGTTCACTACACTCATTACGGAAGATTATGTCCAATTGAAACACCTGAAGGACCAAATATTGGTCTTATTTCATCTCTTTGTGTTTTTGCAAAGGTAAATGACTTAGGTTTTATAGAAACACCATATCGTTTAGCTGATAATGGAAAAGTTGACTTTAAAAATAAAGCAACTTATTTAACTGCTGAACAAGAAGAGGGGCACGTTATTGCTCAAGCAAATGCACCTGTTAGCAAAGATGGTTCATTTGAGAATAATAGAATTAAATCTAGACAAGAACATGATTATTTAGTTGCTGATCCTGAAAAAGTAACAATGATGGATGTTGCTCCCAATCAAATTGCTTCTATTGCTGCCTCACTTATTCCCTTTCTTGAGCATGATGATGCAAATAGAGCCCTTATGGGTTCAAACATGATGCGTCAAGCTGTTCCTCTTATGAGAACAGATGCTCCTATCGTTGGTACAGGTCTTGAGCCACATGTTGCTAAAGATTCAAGAACAATGATTAATGCAGAAGGTGATGGTGAAGTAATATATGTAGATTCAGATAAAATAACTATAAAGTATAGCCAATCATCTGATGAAAAGCTAGTTAGTTTTGATGAAGATACTAAAGATTATTTTTTAACTAAATTTCAAAAAACTAATCAAAGAACTTGTATTAACAATCAGCCAATTGTAAGAGTTGGTGATAAGGTTAAAAAGGGTCAAGTTTTATGTGAAGGTTATGCTACACAAAATGGAGAGTTGGCTATTGGTAGAAATTTAATGGTTGCTTTCATGCCTTGGAAAGGATATAATTTTGAGGATGCTATTATTTTATCTGAAAGAGTGGTTAGAGAAGATTTATTTACTTCCCTTCATATTTCTGAATTTGTTGTAAATGTTAGAGAAACAAAAAGAGGTGCTGAAGAATTAACTGCAGATATTCCAAACATAAGTGAGAATGCAACTAAAGATTTAGATGAAAATGGAATGATCAGAATTGGTACGTATACCAAAACAGGAGATATTTTAATTGGAAAAATTACTCCAAAAGGAGAATCTGATCCTACTCCTGAAGAAAAGCTATTAAGAGCAATTTTTGGTGAAAAGGCAGGAGATGTTAAGGATGCATCATTAAAAACAAAGCCTGCAGATCAAGGTGTGGTTATTGGAAAATCACTTTTTAATAAAACTATAAAAGATAGAAGAGCAAAAAGCCAAGATAAAATTGATTTGGAAGAGATAGATATGCAATTTTCTAAAGATGCAGATGCTCTTAAGAATATTTTAGCCACTAAACTTTATAATGTAATTGGAGGTAAAGCTTCAAAAGGAGTTAAAAATATTTTGGGTGAGGAAATCATCAAGAAAAGTACAAAGTTCACTAAGAAAATAATTTTAGGTATTGACTTTACAATGGTTGACCCAAACCAATGGACAGCAAGTGAACAAAATAATCTCATGGTAAATAAAATTATTTCAAATTACCTTAGAAAGTATAATGAAATATTTGGTGATTATAGAAGAAAAAGATTTGCAATTACAGTAGGAGATGAACTTCCAACAGGAGTTTTACAATTAGCCAAAGTACAAATTGCTCAAAAGAGAAAAGTTAAAGTTGGAGATAAGTTAGCAGGAAGACACGGAAATAAAGGTATTGTTTCTAGAGTTGTTAGAGATGAAGATATGCCTTTCTTAGCTGATGGAACACCTGTTGATATTATTTTAAATCCATTAGGAGTACCATCAAGGATGAATTTAGGACAAATTTATGAGACCATTTTAGGATGGGCTGGTAAAGAGTTAGGTAAAAAATACTTCACTCCAGTTTTTGATGGGGCAAATATTGACCAAATAAATAGTGAGACAGATGAAGCTGGTTTACCACGATTAGGTCAAACTTTCCTATATGATGGCGGAACAGGAGAAAAATTTGAACAAGCTGCAACAGTTGGAATAATTTATATGCTAAAATTAGGCCATTTAATTGATGATAAAATGCATGCCAGATCAATCGGTCCTTATTCTTTGATCACTCAACAACCATTAGGAGGTAAGGCTCAGTTCGGAGGACAAAGATTAGGAGAAATGGAGGTATGGGCTCTTGAAGGTTATGGGGCATCAAATATTTTACAAGAAATGCTTACTTTAAAATCTGATGATGTTATCGGAAGAGCTCAAGCATTCGAAAGTATTGTTAAAGGAAAAGAATTACCATCTGCAGGTATTCCAGAATCATTTAATGTACTACTACACGAACTAAACGGATTAGGTTTAAAAATTTCATTTGAATAAAAATATGAGAAACTCTAGAAATAATAAACAGACAAAAGACATAAATAGAATAAAAATTAGTCTTTCATCACCTGAAGATATGCTTGAAAAATCATCTGGTGAGGTTGTAAAACCCGAAACAATAAATTACAGAACCTATAAACCAGAAAGTGGAGGTTTATTTTGTGAAAGAGTTTTTGGTCCAACAAAAGACTTTGAATGTCATTGTGGAAAATACAAAAGAATTAGGTATAGAGGTATAATATGTGATAGATGTGGTGTTGAAGTTACTGAGAAAAAAGTAAGAAGAGAGCGTGTTGGTCATATCAGCTTAGTTGTTCCTGTTGCTCATATTTGGTATTTTAAAACTTTACCTAACAAAATTGGTTATCTTCTTGGTTTACCTTCAAAGAAACTAGATATGATAATTTATTATGAACGATATGTTGTTATTAATGTTGGGGGAGAAACAATTTTAAATGATGAGGGTGAAGAAATTAAATATTTAGATTTTCTAACAGAAGAGGAATATTTAAATATATTAGATAGAATATCTCCTGAAAATCAGTTTCTAGCTGATTCAGATCCAAATAAATTTATTGCTAAAATGGGTGCAGAAGCTCTTCACGATCTTTTAGCTAATCTCAATTTAGATGAGTTGTCTTATAATTTAAGACATACCGCTGCTAATGAAACTTCTCAACAAAGAAAAGCCGAGTCATTAAAAAGGCTACAAGTAGTTGAAGCAATGCGTGAAGCTCAAACACATTCTGAAAATAATCCTGAATGGATGATTGTAAAGGTTATTCCTGTAATTCCACCTGAGTTAAGACCTCTTGTCCCGCTAGATGGAGGAAGATTTGCAACATCTGATTTAAATGATTTATATAGAAGAGTTATCATAAGAAATAATAGGCTAAAACGTTTAATGGAAATTAATGCTCCTGACATTATTTTAAGAAACGAGAAAAGAATGTTGCAAGAATCAGTAGATGCATTATTTGATAACTCAAGAAAAGCTTCAGCAGTAAAAACTGATGGAAAACGTGCATTAAAATCATTATCTGATTCTTTAAAAGGGAAACAAGGTAGGTTTCGTCAAAATCTTTTAGGAAAAAGAGTTGATTATTCAGCTAGATCAGTTATTGTTGTTGGTCCAAGTCTAAATTTACATGAATGTGGCCTTCCAAAAGACATGTGTGCAGAATTATATAAGCCATTTATTATAAGAAAACTTCTTGAAAGAGGTATCGTTAAAACAGTTAAATCAGCTAAAAAAATCATTGATAGTAGAGAACCTGTTGTTTGGGATATTCTTGAAAATGTAATGAAAGGCCATCCTGTATTATTAAATAGGGCCCCAACTCTACACAGATTAGGAATTCAGGCTTTTCAACCAAAAATGATCGAAGGGAAAGCTATTCAATTACATCCACTTGCATGTGCCGCATTTAACGCAGATTTTGATGGTGATCAAATGGCAGTTCACTTACCACTTGGTTCAGCAGCTATTCTTGAAGCTCAAGTTCTGATGCTTGCATCACATAATATTTTGAATCCTGCAAATGGTGCTCCAATAACAGTTCCTTCACAAGACATGGTTTTAGGTCTTTACTATATGACTAAGCACAAAAAGTCAACAGAAGATGAATTAGTTAAAGGAGAGGGTAAAACATTTTATTCTTTAGAAGAAGTTAAAATAGCATATAATGAAGGTAAATGTGATTTACATGCAATTGTAAAAGTAAGAGTTAAAAAAGATAATGAATATAAAATAATTGAAACAACCGTTGGAAGAATATTATTCAATGAATATGTTCCAGAAGAAATTGATTTTGTTGATGAATTATTAACAAAGAAGGCTCTAAGAAATATAATTGGAGATGTATTAAATAAGTGCGGTGTTGCAAAAACTGTTCATTTCTTAGATGCAATTAAGAACATTGGTTTTGAAATGGCATTTAAAGGTGGATTGTCCTTCAATTTAGGAGATGTTTTAGTTCCAGAAGAAAAAGAAAATCTTATTGAATCAGCTAATAAGAAAGTGGATGAAATTAGATCAAATTATCAAATGGGATTCATTACAAATAATGAAAGATATAACCAAGTTATAGATGTTTGGACAACTACAAATGCTAGACTAACTGACATTGTGATGAGAAATATTAGTTCTGATAAACAAGGATTTAATTCAGTGTATATGATGTTAGATTCTGGAGCTAGAGGATCGAAAGAACAAATTCGTCAGTTATCTGGTATGAGAGGATTAATGGCAAAACCAAAAAAATCTGGAGATCACGGTGAATCAATTATTGAAAATCCAATTACTACTAACTTTAGAGAGGGTTTATCAATTTTAGAATATTTTATTTCAACTCACGGTGCAAGAAAAGGATTAGCAGATACAGCCCTGAAAACCGCAGATGCTGGTTATTTAACAAGAAGATTAGTTGATGTTGCTCAAGATGTTATTATTACAGAAGATGATTGTGGTACATTAAGAGGTATTACAGTAACTGCACTTAAAAATAATGATGATATTATTGAAAGTTTAAGTGATAGAATTATTGGAAGAGTTTCTTTGCATGATGTATATAAACATGATTCTGATGATGTTCTTGTTGCTTCAGGTGAGCTAATTACATATCAAATTGCAAAAGAAATTGAAAAGCAAGGTGTTGAAAGTGTTGAAATTAGATCTGCTCTAACTTGTGCAACAAAAAGAGGTGTTTGTAGTAAATGTTATGGTAAATCTTTAGCAACTGACAGGATGGCCCAAGTCGGAGAAGCAGTTGGTGTTATTGCAGCTCAGTCTGTTGGAGAGCCAGGAACACAATTAACACTTCGTACTTTCCACGTTGGAGGAACCGCATCTAGATCTGAAGTTGACTCAAGTATTGTTGTTAAGAAAGATGGTAAACTTGAGATTGAAGATTTAAAAACTGTTACCAACAAAAATTCTGATGGCGAAAAGTTAGAAATTGTTGTAAGTAGAACTGCTGAAGCAAGAGTAATTGATGATAAAAATGGATTTATTCTTTCTACTAATATTATTCCATATGGATCAATTATTCTAAAAAAATCTGGCTCTGTTAAAAAGGGAGATGTTATTTGTGAGTGGGATCCATATAATGCTGTAATCGTTTCTGATATTTCAGGTAATGTTCAATTTAATGACATTGAAGAAGGATTAACAAGTAGAGTTGAATCTGATGAACAAACCGGACATAAGGAGAATGTTATTATTGATAGCAGAAATAAAAAATTGAATCCTTCCATTACAATTTTATCTAAAAAAGATGAGAAAGTTTTTAATGTTCCTGTTGGAGCGCATATTTCTGTTAATGATAAAGATAAAATTGATGCGGGTACAATTATTGCAAAGATTCCTAGATCAGCAGGTTCATCTGGTGATATAACTGGAGGATTACCTAGAGTTACAGAGATGTTTGAAGCAAGAAATCCTTCTAATCCTGCAGTTGTAACAGAAATAGATGGGATAGTTTCATTGGGTAAAATTAAAAGAGGAAACAGAGAAGTTATAATAACATCAAAAAGTGGAGAAGTAAAAAAATATCTGATTAAATTATCTAAACATATTTTAGTACAAGAGAATGATTTTGTTAAATCAGGATCTCCCTTATGCGATGGAGTTATTACACCTTCTGATATATTAGCAATAAAAGGTGTTACTACTGTTCAAGAATATATCGTTAATGAGATACAAGATGTATATAGATTACAGGGAGTAAAAATCAATGATAAACATTTTGAAGTACTGGTAAGACAAATGATGAGAAAAGTTGAAATTATTGATTCAGGTGATACTTATTTCTTAGAAAAGCAACTCGTTAGTAAAACTGAATTCAATGAACAAAACGATAATATCTTTGGAAAACAGTTTATTACAAATCCAGGAGATTCTACAGAATTTAAGGCTGGTCAGATTGTAAGTGTTAGAGAGCTAAGAGAAGAAAATTCTAGAATTAAGAGAAAAGATGGCGTAATTATTGAATCTAGAGATGCTGTTCCTGCTGTTTCGAGTCCTGTTCTTCAAGGAATAACAAGAGCATCATTACAGGTTGATAGCTGGATATCTGCAGCTTCTTTCCAACAAACAACTAAAGTATTAAATGAAGCAGCAATTAATGCTAAGAGAGATCCATTAATTGGACTCAAGGAAAACGTTATCATTGGTAAAAAGATTCCAGCTGGAACTGGTTTAGTTAATGGTGAAGATTTTGTTGTCGGATCACAAGTTGAGATGGATCAATTAAATGAATCTGATAGAATTTCTGATGAAATTGAAGTGCTTGAAAATCTAACAGAAGAAAAATAATATATGGATGATAATAAGAAAAAGGATGGTTTAAATATTGAGCTTTCTGAAGAAGTTGCTCAAGGAAGTTATAGTAATTTAGCAATAATTAATCATTCTCCTTCTGAATTTGTTTTAGACTTTATTCAAATGATGCCGGGTGTTCCAAAAGCAAAAGTTAAATCTAGAATAATATTGACACCTCAACATGCAAAAAGATTAATGAAAGCTTTGAATGATAATGTTTCAAAGTATGAAGATCAGCATGGTGAAATTCAAGACATAGATCCCGGAAAAGGAGTTCCAATTAATTTTGGTGGTCCTGCTGCGCAGGCCTAAATTTTTCTATTCCTCTAAGAAAGGATATCTATAGTCAATAGGTGGATTAAAAGTTTCTTTAATTGTTCTTGGAGAAACCCACCTAAGTAAATTTAGAACTGATCCTGCTTTATCATTTGTCCCAGATCCTCTTGAACCCCCGAAAGGCTGTTGTCCGACAACGGCTCCAGTTGGCTTGTCATTTATGTAGAAATTACCTGCGGAATTTTCAAGTTTTTTTGTTGCTTGATCAATAGCATATCTATCAGTTGAGAAAACAGCACCTGTTAACGCATAATCACTTGTCTGATCAACAAGTTTTAAAGTTTCTAGCCAATTATTTTCATCATAAACATAAATTGTAATCACAGGACCAAAAATTTCTTCACACATTGTCTTAAATTTAGGGTCTTTAGTTACAATAATTGTAGGTTCAATAAAATATCCTTTAGTTTTATCATAATTACCACCAGCTATGATTTCAGCATTTTTATCTTTTTTAGCAAAATCAATATATTCAGAAATACTATCAAAAGCACTTTCACTAATAACAGCATTTATAAAATTTGATGGATCTTCAGGGCTTCCCATTTTAAATGAACTTACATCATTCAAAATTTGTTTTTTTACTGTTTCCCAAATATTTGATGGTATGTATGCTCTTGAGGCTGCTGAACATTTTTGTCCTTGATATTCAAATGCTCCTCTAGAGATTCCAGTTGCAACTTGTAGAGGATTTGCTGATTTATGTGCAATAATAAAATCTTTTCCACCGGTTTCTCCAACTATTCTAGGGTAGCTTTTGTATTTAGAAATGTTATTTCCAATGGTTTTCCACAGATTTCTGAAAACATTGGTAGATCCTGTAAAATGAAGGCCAGCAAAATCTTTGTGATTAAAAATAACTTCTCCAATTTCAGATCCAGATGAAGGAACCATATTAATTACTCCATCAGGTAATCCAGCTTCTTTAAAAAGATCCATAATAACCTTTGCAGAATAAACTTGAGTTGAAGCAGGTTTCCATATAACTACATTGCCCATTAAAGCAGGTGCAGCGCATAAGTTTGCACATATTGAAGTAAAATTAAAAGGAGTTATAGCAAATACAAACCCTTCTAATGGACGATGTTCTAGTCTGTTCCAAACTCCAGGAGAAGATTCAGGTTGTTCAGAATATAATTTTGTTACATATTCAGCATTAAATTTAAAAAAGTCAATTAATTCACATGCTGCATCTATCTCTGCTTGATATACATTTTTTGATTGCGCAATCATTGTAGCGGCATTTAATTTATCTCTATATGGACCAGCTAGTAATTCTGCTGCTTTTAAAAAAATTGCTACTCTATGATTCCAATCTAAATTACTCCAATTCTTTTTGGCTTTTAAAGCACAATCTATAGCTTTTTCAATATTATTTTTGTCTGCTACATTGTAAGTACCTATTATATGATTATGATCATGAGGTGGGTAGATGTTTTTTTTATTTTTAGTGTATATTTCTTCACCACCAATATATAGAGGGATCTCTATATTTGAGTTATTCATTTCCTTATAGGTTGATAATAGACTACTTCTTTCTAAACTTCCTTTAATGTATGATTTTACAGGTTCATTTGTAGCTATTGGCACATTGAAAACTCCTT
>Ga0075514_1043248_pt1 | contig 14700 bp, 28 predicted proteins | sample DEB08_RNA1_6_FD_73459 | JGI IMG/M metagenome (GOLD analysis project Ga0075514, IMG submission 73459) | Aqueous microbial communities from the Delaware River and Bay under freshwater to marine salinity gradient to study organic matter... | ecosystem: Environmental > Aquatic > Marine > Coastal...
AATAATATTAATATAGACGCGCTGGAAAACATCTAATCGTCTAAAATTTTAACTAAATGTCTGGGTTAATAGGTAGAAAAATCGGAATGACCAGCTTATTTGATGAAAACGGGAAGAACATTCCTTGTACAGTAATCGAAGCAGGTCCATGCGTTGTTACCCAAGTCAGAACCGAAGAGGTAGACGGATACAATGCGTTACAATTGGGTTTCGATGACAAAAAGGCGAAGAGTTCTAACAAAGCGTTAGATGGTCACTTTAAAAAAGCTGGCACCACTGCTAAAAGAAAAGTCATTGAATTTCAAGGATTTGAAAAAGAGTATAATTTAGGAGATTCAATTACTGTTGAGCACTTCGAAGAAGGCGAGTTTGTCGATGTATCTGGTGTTTCAAAAGGTAAAGGTTTCCAAGGGGTTGTAAAACGTCATGGTTTTGCCGGAGTTGGTCAAGCCACTCATGGGCAACACAACCGTTTGAGAGCTCCAGGTTCTATTGGTGCTGCATCATATCCTGCGAGAGTATTCAAAGGAATGAGAATGGCCGGAAGAATGGGTGGTGAAAAAGTGAAAGTTCAAAACTTAAGAGTTTTAAAAGTAGTTGCTGAAAAGAACTTACTTGTTGTTAAAGGAGCAGTTCCTGGTCACAAAAATTCTTACATAACTATTCAGAAATAATGAAAGTAGCAGTTTTAGACATTAACGGAAAAGATACTGGAAGAAAGGTTGAGCTTTCTAAAGAAGTATTCGGAATAGAGCCTAACGATCACGCTATTTATTTAGATGTAAAGCAATACTTGGCAAACCAAAGACAAGGAACGCACAAATCTAAAGAGCGTGCAGAGATCGCAGGAAGTACAAGAAAGATAAAAAAACAAAAAGGAACTGGTACAGCTCGTGCGGGTAGTATTAAGTCTCCAGTTTTTAGAGGTGGAGGTCGAATTTTTGGACCAAGACCAAGAAGCTATTCTTTCAAATTGAATAAAAACTTAAAACAATTGGCTCGTAAGTCTGCTTTAAGTATTCAAGCAAAAGATAATAACTTGGTAGTTGTTGAAGACTTTAATTTTGATACGGCTAAAACAAAGAATTTTACCAATGTATTAAAAGCATTAGAGTTAGAATCTAAAAAGTCATTATTTGTAATGAGTGGATCAAATAACAATGTGTATTTGTCTTCTCGTAATTTAAAAACATCTAAGGTTGTAAGTAATTCAGGTCTTAACACCTACGGTATTTTAAATGCTGGTAAGGTGGTAATTTCAGAAAGCTCTTTAGAAGAAATTAAAAACAACTTAAGTAAATAGGATGAGCATTTTAATTAAACCTATTATTACGGAAAAAGCTACTAATGATAGTGAGTTATTTAACCGCTATGCATTTGTAGTAGATAAGAAAGCTAACAAAATAGAAATTAAGAACGCAGTTGAAACTGCTTACGGTGTTTCTATTTCTAGTGTAAAAACTTTAAATTATCCAGTACAAAAAAATACTAAATTCACTAAAAAAGGTTTAGTAACGGGTAAGAAAGGAGCGTATAAAAAAGCAATTATACAGTTAGCAGAAGGAGAAAGTATTGATTTTTATAACAATCTTTAAAAAAAAGAAATGTCAGTTAGAAAATTAAAACCAATAACACCAGGTCAGCGTTTTAGAGTTGTAAATGGGTTCGACGCCATTACAACTGATAAGCCGGAGAAGAGTTTATTAGCTCCGAATAAAAGATCTGGAGGTCGAAACAATCAAGGAAGAATGACAACCCGAAATATCGGTGGCGGTCATAAACAAAGATATCGTATTATCGATTTTAAAAGAGATAAAAACGGTATTCCTGCAACAGTTAAAACTATAGAGTACGATCCAAACCGTACCGCATTTATTGCACTTGTTAGTTATACTGATGGTGAAAAACGTTATGTGATTGCACAAAACGGTTTAAAAGTAGGTCAAACCATTATTTCAGGTTCAGGTGTTGCACCAGAAATTGGAAATACAATGCCTCTAAGTGAAATTCCATTAGGAACTACAATATCATGTATTGAGTTACGTCCAGGGCAAGGTGCTGTAATGGCGCGTTCTGCTGGTTCATTTGCTCAGTTAATGGCAAGAGATGGTAAGTATGCTACCGTTAAATTACCTTCAGGTGAAACAAGATTAATCTTGTTAACCTGTACTGCTACAATTGGTGTGGTTTCAAATTCAGATCATCAATTATTAGTTTCAGGAAAAGCGGGTAGGTCTAGATGGTTAGGTAGAAGACCAAGAACTAGAGCAGTTGTAATGAATCCAGTTGATCATCCAATGGGTGGTGGTGAAGGAAAATCTTCAGGAGGTCATCCAAGATCTAGAAATGGTATTCCAGCTAAAGGATTTAAGACAAGATCTAAGACCAAAGCAAGTAATAAATATATTCTAGAACGTAGAAAGAAATAAGACATGGCAAGATCATTAAAAAAAGGACCTTATATTCACTATAAGTTAGAGAAAAAAGTAATGGCTAATGTAGAAGCTGGAAAGAAAACTGTGATCAAAACTTGGTCTAGAGCAAGTATGATTTCTCCAGATTTTGTTGGTCAAACTATCGCTGTACATAACGGACGTCAATTTGTTCCTGTATATGTAACTGAAAATATGGTAGGACATAAATTAGGAGAATTTTCACCAACACGTTCTTTTAGAGGGCATGCAGGTGCAAAAAATAAAGGTAAAAAATAGTAGGTAATGGGAGTTCGTAAACACAATATGGCACAGCAGTTAAAGGAGTCTAGAAAAAGCAGAGCTTTTGCTAAACTAACTAACTGCCCTACGTCACCAAGAAAAATGCGCTTAGTTGCAGATCAAGTAAGAGGAGTTGAAGTTGAAAAAGCTTTACAAATCTTAAAATTCAGCCCAAAAGAAGCATCAATTAACTTAGAAAAATTGTTATTGTCTGCAATTGCAAACTGGCAAGCTAAGAATGAAGATGCTAGTATTGAAGATGCTGGATTATTTGTAAAATCTATATGTGTAGATAGCGCCGGAATGTTAAAAAGATTAAGGCCAGCTCCACAAGGACGTGCTCATAGAATTCGCAAGCGTTCTAACCACGTTACTTTAGAGTTAGGTGCAAAAAATATCAGTAATTAATCATTAGTAGAAATGGGACAAAAAACTAATCCAATAGGAAATCGTTTAGGAATTATCAGAGGATGGGAATCTAACTGGTACGGTGGAAAGAACTACGGTGATAAAATCGCTGAAGATGATAAAATAAGAAAGTATGTAAATGCTAGATTATTTAAAGCAAGTGTTTCTCGAGTAATTATCGAGCGTACTTTGAAACTTGTAACCGTTACTATCACTACGGCACGTCCAGGTATCATTATTGGTAAAGGGGGTCAAGAGGTAGACAAGTTAAAAGAAGAGCTTAAAAACATTACAGGGAAAGAAGTTCAGATTAATATATTTGAAATTAAACGTCCAGAATTGGATGCTAAATTGGTTGCTGCAAGTGTAGCGCGTCAAATAGAAAATAGAATTTCTTACAAGAGAGCAATAAAAATGGCAATTGCTGCCTCTATTAGAATGAATGCAGAAGGAATTAAAATCCAAATCTCTGGTCGTTTAAACGGAGCAGAAATGGCACGTTCTGAGCATTATAAAGAAGGTAGAATTCCTCTATCTACGTTTAGAGCAGATATAGATTATGCACTTGTTGAATCACATACTACATACGGAAGAATTGGTGTGAAGGTATGGATTATGAAAGGTGAGGTATATGGTAAGAGAGAATTATCTCCATTAGTTGGTTTATCTAAAAAACAGGGTGGACCAAACAAAGGTGGTAATCAGAAACGTCAACCTCGTAGAAGAAAATAATTTTTAAAATTTAGAAATTACAATGTTACAGCCAAAAAGAGTAAAATACCGTAAGGTACAGAAGGCGAAAGGAAATATGAATGGTATTTCTGGAAGAGGTCATCAACTTTCTAATGGAATGTTTGGTATTAAGTCTGTAGACCAGAATCTTTTAACCTCTCGTCAAATTGAAGCAGCTCGTATCGCGGCAACTCGTTATATGAAAAGAGAAGGTCAGCTTTGGATTAAAGTATTTCCAGACAAGCCTATTACCAAAAAACCTTTAGAAGTACGTATGGGTAAAGGTAAGGGTGCACCAGATCATTTTGTTGCAGTTATTAAGCCAGGTAGAATTTTGTTTGAAGTTGGAGGAGTGCCAATGAAAGTTGCAAAAGAAGCTTTACGTTTAGCCGCTCAAAAACTTCCTGTAAGAACGAAGTTTATTATAGCGAGAGATTATGATATTAACGCTTAATTCTATAAGAACATGAAACAATCAGAAATTAAAGAATTATCAGCTGCTGATTTACAAGAGAAGTTGGGAGCGTTACAGAAAAATTATAATGACCTTAAGATGGCACATGCTATTACTCCATTGGAAAATCCAATGCAGTTAAGAAGCTTAAGAAGAACTGTAGCAAAACTTGCAACAGAATTAACAAAAAGAGAATTACAATAATTCTAAGTCAGTTTTAAAGATGGAAAATAGAAATCTTAGAAAAGAAAGAATAGGTGTTGTTTCTAGCAGCAAAATGGAAAAATCCATTGTTGTTTCAGAAGTAAAGAGAGTAAAACACCCAATGTACGGTAAGTTTGTATTAAAAACTAAAAAGTATGTTGCTCACGACGAACAGAATGATTGCAACGAAGGAGATACCGTTAAGATAATGGAAACTCGTCCTATGAGTAAATCAAAACGTTGGAGATTAGTAGAAATCCTAGAAAGAGCTAAATAATATGTTACAGACAGAATCAAGATTAAAAGTCGCAGATAACACTGGAGCAAAAGAGGTTTTAGTGATTAGAGTTTTAGGAGGTACTAAGAAGCGTTATGCTAGAGTAGGAGATAAAATTGTGGTTACTGTAAAGTCTGCAACTCCTAACGGTACCGTTAAAAAAGGACAAGTATCTAGAGCCGTTGTGGTTCGTACAAAGAAAGAAATTCGTCGTAAAGATGGATCTTACATCAGGTTTGATGATAATGCTTGTGTTCTTTTAAGTCCTACAGAAGAAATGAGAGGTACTCGTGTATTTGGTCCGGTTGGACGTGAATTACGTGAGAAACAATTCATGAAGATTGTATCACTAGCACCTGAAGTGCTTTAAACCAGAAACAAGATGAAGAAGTTTAAAATTAAATCAGGAGATACTGTAAGAGTTATCGCAGGAGATCACAAAGGATCTGAAGGTAAAATTTTACAAATCGTTAAGGATAAAGATAGAGCTATAGTAGAAGGTGTAAATATGGTTTCAAAACACACCAAGCCAAGTGCTCAGAGTCCTCAAGGAGGTATTGTAAAAAAAGAAGCTTCACTTCATATTTCTAACTTATTGTTAGTAGAAGAAGGAGTAGTAGTAAGAGTTGGTTATAAAGTTGATGGAGATACTAAGACTAGAATCTCTAAAAAAACTAAAAAATAAGTATAATCATGAGTTATATACCAAGATTAAAAGAAGAGTATAAAGGTAGAGTTGTACAAGCTTTAACAGAAGAGTTTAACTATACCAACATTATGCAAGTCCCAAAACTAGAAAAAATAGTAGTAAGTAAGGGAGTTGGAGCTGCAATTGCTGACAAGAAATTAATAGATTATGCATTGGAAGAATTGGCTACGATAACTGGTCAGAAAGCGATATCTACAATTTCTAAGAAGGATGTTGCATCTTTCAAGTTACGTAAAGGAATGCCAATTGGTGCTAAAGTTACTTTACGAGGAGATAAAATGTATGAATTTTTAGATCGTTTAGTTACTGCCTCATTACCACGTGTAAGAGACTTTAATGGAATAAAAGCGAACGGATTTGATGGAAGAGGTAATTATAATTTGGGAATTAAAGAACAAATTATTTATCCAGAAATCAATATTGACCAAGTTAAAAAAATCAATGGAATGGATATTACATTTGTAACATCTGCCAATACTGATAAAGAAGCGAAGTCATTATTAGGAGAATTAGGTTTACCATTCAAAAAAAATTAAGAAATGGCTAAAGAATCAATGAAAGCTCGCGAACGTAAAAGAGCAAAGATAGTTGCAAAATATGCTGAAAAAAGGAAAGCTTTAAAAGATGCTGGAGATTATGATGCGTTGCAAAAGTTACCAAAGAATGCGTCACCAATAAGAATGCATAATAGATGTAAGCTTACTGGGCGTCCAAAAGGGTATATGCGTCAATTTGGAGTGTCTCGTGTGACTTTCCGTGAATTGGCAAATCAAGGGTTAATACCAGGTGTAAGAAAAGCAAGCTGGTAGAAATCTAAGATAAATCTCATTAATAGAATTAGAATGTGTACTTTTGCAAACTCTAATTTTTGAGAAAAAATAAAAATTAACTGATTGTAGGTTCAGTTATCACAGAGAAATCTGTAGGTAAATAGAGGTAATTGAAAACCATAATCGAAATTTAAATAAATATGTATACAGATCCAATCGCAGATTATCTAACGAGGGTTAGAAATGCAATTTCTGCTGGACACAGAGTAGTAGAAATTCCAGCTTCAAACTTGAAGAAGGAAATGACAAAAATTTTGTTTGATCAAGGATATGTTTTAAGTTATCAATTTAATGATAGTTCTGTTCAAGGAACCATTAAAATAGCTTTAAAATATGACAAAGACACAAAAGAGTCAGTAATTAGAAAAATCCAAAGAATTAGTACACCAGGTTTACGTAAATACGTTGGCGCCAATGAAATGCCAAGAGTATTAAACGGGCTTGGAATTGCTATTGTTTCAACTTCTAAAGGTGTAATGACAAATAAAAAAGCCATTGCAGAGAATGTTGGAGGAGAAGTTTTATGTTACGTTCATTAAACCTAAGAGATGAGTAGAATAGGAAAAAATCCGGTTAGCATTCCACAAGGTGTAGATGTAAACGTAAACGAAAATGTAATTACAGTTAAAGGTAAGTTAGGGGAGTTAACCCAAACGATATCTGAAGGAATTACTCTAGACATAAATGATGCTGTTATCACTTTAGATAGAGCATCTGAAAGTAAAAATCATAAAGCTCAACATGGTTTAATGCGTGCTTTACTTTCTAATATGATTGAAGGAGTTAGTAAAGGATGGACTAAAGAATTAGAATTAGTTGGTGTTGGTTACAGAGCTTCAAATCAAGGACAAAAACTAGATTTAGCATTGGGTTTTTCTCACAATATTGTTTTGGAATTAGCTCCAGAAGTTAAGATCGAAACGATTTCTGAAAAAGGAAAAAATCCAATTATTAAATTAACTTCATTTGATAAGCAATTGGTAGGACAGATAGCTGCGAAGATCCGCGGTTTCCGTAGACCAGAGCCTTATAAAGGTAAAGGAGTTAAGTTTGTAGGTGAAGTATTAAGAAGAAAAGCAGGTAAATCTGCATAATTTATAAGAGTTATGGCATTATCAAAGCTTCAAAGAAGAACTAGAATTAAGCATAGAATTAGAAAAATTGTTTCTGGTACAGCAACAAAACCAAGATTGTCTGTATATAGAAGTAATAAAGAAATTTATGCTCAATTAGTTAACGATGTAGACGGGGCAACAATAGCCTCAGTTTCATCAAGAAATAAAGATATTAAAGCAAGTACTAAACAAGAAGCAGCTGCTGCTGTTGGTAAATCTATCGCAGAATTAGCAGCTAAAGCTGGAGTAGAATCTGTTGCTTTTGACAGAAACGGGTATTTATATCACGGAAGAGTAAAAGTGTTAGCAGATGCTGCTAGAGAAGCTGGTTTAAAATTTTAATAAGTCTATAGTATGTATCATAAATATAAAAACGTAGAAAGAGTTAAGCCAAGCGGATTAGAGCTTGTAGACAGACTTGTAGGAGTACAACGTGTAACCAAAGTAACAAAAGGGGGTAGAGCATTTGGTTTTTCTGCTATTGTTGTTGTTGGTGACGGAAACGGTGTTGTAGGACATGGTTTAGGAAAATCTAAAGATGTTGCCTCAGCAATAGCAAAGGCAATTGAAGATGCAAAAAAGAATTTGGTAAGAATTCCAATTTTAAATGGAACTTTACCTCATGAACAAAAAGGAAAGTTTGGTGGAGCAAAAGTATTCATTAAGCCAGCTTCTAATGGTACCGGGGTTATCGCTGGTGGTGCTGTTCGTGCTGTATTAGAGTCTGTTGGAGTTCACGATGTACTATCAAAATCTCAAGGGTCTTCTAACCCACACAATGTTGTAAAAGCATCTTTTGATGCATTATTACAATTACGTAGTGCTGCAGAAATTGCAAAGCAAAGAGGAGTTTCTTTAGAGAAAGTATTTAACGGTTAAACCTTAGATGATGGCAAGAATTAAAGTTACACAAGTAAAGAGTCAAATCGGACGCCTACAAAACCAAAAGAGAACTTTGGAGGCACTAGGCTTACGTAAAATGAACCAAACTGTAGAACATGAGGCAACTCCTACAATTATTGGTATGGTAAATAGAGTTAAACATTTAGTTTCCGTTAAGGAAATTTAATATAAAATAATATGAGTTTACATAACTTAAAACCAGCAGAGGGATCTGTTAAAAGCGGAAAAAGAATTGCAAGAGGTGAGGGATCTGGTAAAGGCGGTACAGCTACCAGAGGTCATAACGGAGCAAAATCTCGTTCAGGTTATTCTAAGAAGATTGGTTTTGAAGGAGGCCAGATGCCCCTTCAAAGACGTGTGCCTAAATTTGGTTTCACCAACATAAACCGAAAGGAATATAAAGGAGTCAATTTAGATAAACTTCAAGAATTAGTTGATAATAAAAAGATAACGGATACAGTTAGTTTAGATATTTTAGTAGCCAATAGAGTTGTAGGTAAAAATGACTTGGTGAAAATTCTAGGTCGTGGAGAGTTAAAAGCTACTTTAAACGTAACTGTTCATAAATTTACTGCTACTGCTAAAGCTGCAATAGAAGCTGCAGGTGGTCAAGTAGTTACTTTATAAGAATCTATTAAATGAAGAATTTTATAACCACATTAAAAGACATTTGGAAAATTGAAGAATTGAAAAATAAAATTCTTCTAACTCTTGGTTTAATTGCTGTATATCGTTTTATGGCCGGTGTTCCTTTACCTGGAATAGATCCATTACAACTTTCTGCATTAAAAGAGAGTACTTCTTCTGGTCTTTTAGGATTATTAAACGCTTTTACAGGGGGTGCATTCTCAAGAGCTTCGATTATGGCACTTGGAATTATGCCTTACATTTCGGCATCTATTGTAGTTCAGTTAATGGGAATAGCGGTTCCTTATTTGCAAAAATTACAGAAAGATGGAGAAAGTGGTAGAAAGAAAATCACGCAGATAACCAGATGGTTAACAATTTTAATTACAATGCTTCAAGGGCCTACTTATATTGCGGCCATTCAAAATACTTTTGGGTTACCACCAGAAGCATTTTTAGTAACTGGAGCTACATTTTGGATATCATCAATGATACTTTTAACTGCAGGAACAATTTTTGCCATGTGGTTAGGAGAACGAATTACAGACAAAGGTGTTGGTAATGGTATTTCATTATTAATAACCGTTGGTATTATCGCGAATTTCCCAGCGGCTTTCTTACAGGAATACGTTGCAAAAACAACAAATGCAGGTGCAGGTGGTGTAATGATGATTCTAATTGAAATTATAGTTTGGTTTGTTGTAATACTTTTAAGTGTTTATCTTGTAACCGCTGTTCGTAAAATAGCAGTTCAATATGCTAGAAGGACTGTTGCTGGAAATATTCAGAACACAGCAGGATCTAGAGATTATATTCCATTAAAATTAAACGCTTCAGGTGTTATGCCTATCATATTTGCTCAAGCTATTATGTTTTTACCAATGGCCTTAGCAAGAAAGTTTCCATTATTATCTGAACTTCAAGATCCTTTTGGATTTTGGTACAATGTAATTTTTGCGTTGTTAATTATAATATTTAGTTTCTTTTACACAGCGATTACTATTCCAACGAATAAAATGGCTGATGATTTAAAGAAAAGTGGAGGATTTATTCCAGGGATTAGACCAGGAAAGGATACCGCTGAAAGATTAGATACAGTTTTATCTAGAATTACTTTTCCCGGTTCTTTATTCTTAGCAGGATTATCAATATTACCTGCAATTGTTGTACAGTTTGGAGTTCAACAAGGTTGGGCTTTATTTTATGGTGGTACTTCATTAATTATTATGGTTGGTGTTGCTATAGACACCATTCAACAAATTAACTCCTATTTGTTAAACAGTCATTATGATGGTTTAATGAAGTCAGGAAATAGTAATAGAAAATCATTAAAGTAAAATATGGCTAAACAAGCAGCAATAGAACAAGATGGAACTATTACAGAAGCATTATCTAATGCAATGTTTCGTGTAGAATTAGAAAACGGGCATATTGTAACGGCTCATATCTCTGGTAAAATGAGAATGCATTATATTAAATTATTACCAGGAGATAAAGTAAAATTAGAAATGAGTCCTTATGATTTAACTAAGGCTAGAATTACTTATAGATATTAAAAATTAGAACTAATGAAAGTTAGAGCATCAGTAAAGAAAAGAAGTGCCGACTGCAAAATAGTACGCAGAAAAGGTAGATTATATGTGATTAATAAACAAAATCCTAGATTTAAACAAAGACAAGGGTAATGGCAAGAATAGCAGGTATAGACATTCCAAAGAACAAAAGAGGAGTTATTGCTTTAACTTACATCTTTGGTATAGGTAATAGTAGGGCTAAAGAAGTTTTAGCAAATGCAAAAGTAGACGAAAGTGTTAAAGTTCAAGATTGGAACGACGACCAAATCGCTGCAATTAGAGAACAAGTTGGAACTTTTACTATAGAAGGTGAGTTACGATCTGAGGTACAATTAAGTATCAAACGTCTAATGGATATTGGATGTCAGAGAGGAATTCGTCATAGAGTAGGTCTTCCTTTAAGAGGTCAGAGAACAAAAAATAACTCTAGAACAAGAAAAGGAAAGAGAAAAACAGTAGCTAACAAGAAAAAATAAGTTACAAATAGCTTTAACTAACTAGTGTGCCGTGTTGTATAAAACACAATTTACTAGGGCATTATTGCTAAATACCAAATTATTATGGCAAAAACAAGTTCAAAAAAACGTAAAGTAATTATCGAGTCTATTGGAGAAGCTCACATTACAGCATCCTTTAACAACATCATAATTTCTCTAACTAACAAAAAAGGTGACGTTATATCGTGGTCATCAGCAGGGAAAATGGGATTCAGAGGATCTAAAAAGAATACTCCTTATGCAGCTCAATTAGCTGCTGAAGATTGTGCTAAAGTAGCTCATGAAGCTGGTTTGCGTAAAGTAAAAGTATATGTGAAAGGACCTGGAAACGGTAGAGAATCTGCTATCAGATCTATTCACAATTCAGGTATTGAAGTAACTGAAATTATTGATGTTACTCCAACGCCTCATAATGGTTGTCGTCCACCAAAAAGAAGACGAGTATAATTTAATTTTAATTGATAGGAATCAGATTATCGAAGGAGTAAGCCTTAATTCATAATCCCTATTGTAACATAAATAGAAATGGCAAGATATACAGGACCAAAAACTAAAATTGCTCGTAAATTTGGCGAGGCAATTTTTGGAGCAGACAAAAGCTTCGAAAAAAGAAATTATCCTCCAGGACAGCATGGAAATGCTAAAAGAAGAGGAAAGAAATCTGAATACGCTGTTCAGTTAATGGAAAAGCAAAAAGCTAAATATTCTTACGGGATATTAGAGCGTCAGTTCAGTAACTTATTTAAAAAAGCATCTTCTTCTAAAGGAATTACTGGAGAGGTATTATTACAATTGTGTGAATCTCGTTTAGATAATGTAGTATTCCGTTTAGGTATTTCTAAATCAAGAAGAGGAGCACGTCAGTTAGTTACTCACAGACACATTACAGTAAATGGAGAAATTGTAAATATTCCATCTTACTCTTTAAAAGAGGGGGATGTAGTTGCAGTTAGAGAAAAATCCAAATCACTTCAAGCAATTGAAGACGCTTTGGCATCCAACAGTTCAGTTTATGAATGGCTAAGCTGGAATTCTGATAAAAAAGAAGGAACTTTTGTGAAAACTCCACAGCGATTACAAATTCCTGAAAACATCAAAGAACAATTAATCGTAGAATTATATTCTAAATAATAAATTAACCACATTGGTATTTGGCCAAAGGGTATGTTTGCAATTCTTCACGCTCACATACCGCGCAACTAAATAACAATTAAAACGAAGAAAAACATATGGCAATTTTAAATTTTCAGAAACCCGATAAGGTAATTATGATTGAATCTACAGATTTTTCTGGTAGATTTGAGTTTAGACCACTAGAACAAGGTTTTGGTTTAACAGTAGGAAATGCGTTAAGAAGAGTTTTATTATCTTCTTTAGAAGGGTTCGCAATTACTTCATTAAGAATAGATGGTGTAGAACATGAATTTTCAACAATTAAAGGTATCGTCGAGGATGTAACTGAAATTATACTTAACCTTAAACAAGTTCGTTTCAAGAAACAAATTGAAGAATCAGATAGAGAAACTGTTTCTGTATCTATTTCTGGACAAGATCAATTAACTGCTGGTGACTTACAGAAATATATTTCTGGTTTTCAAGTATTAAATCCAGACTTGGTGATTTGTCATATGGACAAGTCAGTTAAATTAAACATGGAACTTTCTATTGAAAAAGGAAGAGGTTTTGTTCCTGCAGAAGAAAATAAAAAATCTTCTGCACCAATTGGTACAATTTTCACAGATTCTATTTACACGCCAATCAAGAATGTAAAGTATGCGATCGAAAATTTCCGTGTTGAGCAAAAAACTGATTATGAAAAATTAATTTTTGATATAGAAACAGACGGTTCAATAAATCCTAAAGATGCATTAACCGAAGCTGCAAAAATATTAATTCATCACTTTATGTTATTTTCTGATGAGAGAATTACTCTTGAAGCTGATGAAATTGCTCAAACTGAAACTTATGATGAGGAATCATTACACATGCGTCAGTTATTAAAAACTAGATTAATAGATATGGATCTTTCTGTTAGAGCTTTAAATTGTTTAAAAGCTGCAGAGGTAGATACTTTAGGAGATTTAGTATCTTTTAATAAAAGCGATTTAATGAAGTTTAGAAACTTTGGAAAAAAATCATTAACAGAATTAGAAGAACTTGTAATTGTTAAAGGTCTTAATTTTGGGATGGATTTAGTAAAATACAAATTAGATAGAGATTAACCTTTCATATTTTGCTCCTCAATAGTGAGTTGAGCAAGATGAAAGTAAAAAACAAACGTCATGAGACACGGAAAGAAATTTAATCATTTAGGAAGACAAACAGCACACAGAAAAGCTATGTTAGCCAATATGGCTTGTTCTCTAATAGAGCACAAACGCATAAATACTACTGTAGCTAAAGCAAAAGCATTAAGAGTTTTTGTAGAACCTTTAATTACAAAATCTAAAGCAGATACTACTCATAATAGGAGAGTTGTATTTAGTTATCTTAGAGATAAGTTTGCTGTTACAGAATTATTTAAAGAAATTTCTGTTAAAATAGGAGATAGACCAGGTGGATATATTCGAATTATTAAGCTAGGAAATCGTCAAGGAGATAACGCTCCTATGGCTATGGTTGAGCTTGTAGATTATAATGAAATTTACAATCCTAAAGGTAAAAAAGCTAAGAAATCTACACGTAGAGGTAGAAGAAAGAAAACTGAAGATGTTGTTGCTTCTGTTGAATCAGTAGACACTACTGCAGAGGAAAAATCTGAAGAATAAAATATAGGTTTAAATATATGTTAAAAGAGCAGGTAAATTTTATCTTGCTCTTTTTTTTTAATATTTTTACTTTTAATTACTAGTAAGCGCAACCTTTTTAAAAATTAATCACCCTTCTAGTAAATGTTAATAAAAAAATCAAAAAAATGAAGAAATTGAAAATTATTACAGTTTTATTTTTAACAATTTATACCATTGGATATTCTCAAAATACAGGAACTAATGTAAGCGATAATAATGCCAGAGCACTTCAAGGTATAACAGGAACAGGTAATGGATCAGGTAATGGTTCTTATGGGACTGCAATGAGATTTGTAAATCCTCCAAGAACTATAGATGGTTCTATTTACTTATTTGATACCTGGAAAAATTATCCTGTAGTTGTTAATTCTAAAGACAAAAAAACATTTACATTAAACAATGTAAATTTTAATTTGAGAACAAATAGAATGGTTACAAAAATATCGGAAGATTCCATTTTTGTATTAAATATGAAATCTATTAAAGATGTTACTATTAAAGGGAAGGTGTTTAAAAAGATTGATACAGAGATTGGTAGTCGTATTTTTGAGGTGATTTATGAGTCTGATAAGGTTTCATTATTAAATTTTCATAGTGTAAAATTAGTAGAAGGATCAGTAAACCCGATGTTAAGTAGAAAAACTGATAAATTAGTACATAGAGAGGAGTACTATATTTCAAATGAGCAAGGAATTACTGAATTGAAGCTCAAGAAAAAGTACATTTTAGATTCTTTTGCAAATAATGATGCTGAAAAAAGTTCTCTTTCAAAATATTTTATAGAGAATAAGCTTTCGTTCAAAAAAATTAATGACATTAAAGTAGCTTTAAAAAATTTAGACAACATACTTTAAAATTTAAAATTAA
>Ga0075514_1232394_pt1 | contig 14539 bp, 29 predicted proteins | sample DEB08_RNA1_6_FD_73459 | JGI IMG/M metagenome (GOLD analysis project Ga0075514, IMG submission 73459) | Aqueous microbial communities from the Delaware River and Bay under freshwater to marine salinity gradient to study organic matter... | ecosystem: Environmental > Aquatic > Marine > Coastal...
ACAATTTTTGAATTATAATAAGCATCACCTCTTCCTCGTACTTGAGCAAAAATATGGTTGAAGCCATTTTCATTAGCGAATGCTAAGACTTCATCAATTAAATGTTGTTGTGTTAGATAGTCTCTTACAACCCAAAGTGCTTTAATAGGAGTTAAATTTTCTGAACAGAAAACCGTTTTGTGAAGAAATAAAAAGAGTAAAAGTTTGAGAACCAAATTAGAAATAATAAACTAAATCTAATTATTATTTTTCAGTACTTATCACTTCCGAGTCCTCTATTTGAGAACTTTCAATTGATTCAACAAATTCAATGATTGACACTGGAGCTCTATCGTTATCTCTTAAACCGAGCTTTGTGATTCTTGTGTAACCTCCTGGCCTATCAATAAAAAATGGTGCAATGACATCAAATAAGGTTCTAACAACTTTCTTTTTTGGTATTTTTTTTAAAACTAACCTTCTGGAATGTACGCTGTCCTTTTTGGCTAGAGTAATTAAAGGTTCAATAAACGACCTCAGTTCCTTTGCCTTAGGATCAGTGGTCTTAATTTTTTTATGAACAATCAATTGACATGCCAAATTCATTAATAAAGCTTTCCTATTACCAACTTTCCTACCAAGTTTGCGACCTTGTTTTTTATGACGCATTACATTATCCCTCTTCCGCCATAATTTTACTAGTATCCATACCAAAATTGAGACCCATAGAACTTAATTTTTCAACAAGCTCAGTCAACGATTTTCTGCCAAAATTTTTGTATTTTAACATTTGGTTTTCTTCTTTACTAACTAATTCATGGATATATTTAATACCTGCGGCTTGTAAACAATTAAAACTCCTAACGGAAAGTTCCATTTCATCGATAGCTTGATTAAGTAATCCACGCAACGCGAGGGTTTCATCAGAAACTCCTTTGGAAATTTCTAAAATTTCTGGGTTAGCAATAGCTTCAACGAACTTTAAATGGTCTCTAATATAAGTAGCTGAATAGCTTATAGCATCTTTAGGATTAATTGAGCCATCAGTTTGAACGTTCATAGTCAAAATTTCAATCGGGTCTTTTGCACCAGGCACAGGTTTAACGTCATAGCTTACTTTTGTTACGGGATTAAAAATACTATCAATAGATAAGGTACCAAGCGGTAAATTAGGTAATTCATTCTCCTCAGAAGGAACATATCCCATACCAATACCAATTCTAATTTCCATGTCTAGTTTTCCACTAGAATTAACCTCGGTTATATATTGATCTGGGTTAAGTACTTCATATTGGTCACTAGCTTCCTGCAAATCTTTACCAGTCACGATAGATTTACCTTTGAAGGAAAGAGTTACTTTATCTGGGTTGTTATCCATTAATTTAAACCTGATCAATTTTAGATTCATTATGATATCTGCAACATCATCTTTGACGCCCTTAATGGATGAAAACTCATGGTCAATACCATCGATTTTAACATGAGTAATAGCGGCACCAGGTATACTAGTAAGCAATACTCTTCTCATAGCATTGCCTAATGTTATACCATAACCTCGGCTTAATGGTTCAATTGTAAACTTTCCATCGGTATTTGATAAAGAAGCTTCATCAGTTTGAACTTTTAAATTAAATGATTTATCCATTGATAACTTATCCTTTTTCTTATCTTAATTTATTTAGAGTATAGCTCTACTACTAGCTGCTCATTTACTGTTAAATTCATGTCGTCTCTTTCTGGGACATTTAGAAAAGTACCTGTCATTTTAGCCTTATCCAAACTAAGCCAAGAGAGTCCAATATCCCCCTTGATTGTCCTTATTGAATCTAAAATAATATCCATTTTTTTACTTTTGTCTCTTACTACCACCTTATCACCAGCTTTTAAGACGTATGAGGGAATATTTACGGCAACTCCATTGACTAAAAAATGCTTATGATTAACTAATTGCCTAGCAGCGGGTCTGGTAGGAGCAAAACCAAGCCTAAAAACGACATTATCCAATCTACTTTCAAGCAATTGAAGCATATTCGTTCCTGTTTCACCTTTAAGTTTCTCTGCTTTTCTAAATGTTATTCTAAATTGCTTCTCAAGGAGCCCATACATAAACTTAATTTTTTGCTTCTCTTGAAGCTGTGTTCCATAATTAGAAATTTTTCCTCTTCTAGTTTGAGCATGTTGGCCTGGACCATAAGGCTTTCTATTAAGCAGTTTATCATATTTAGGATTACCGAAAATATTCTCGCCAAATTTTCTTACCAGTTTTCCTCTAGGTGTATTTATTTTTGCCATTTTAAAATTTCTCTTTCAGTTAGTTTATACACGTCTTCTTTTAGGAGGACGACATCCGTTATGAGGGAGTGGAGTAACATCTTTAATTGAGGTAATTTGCAAACCTGAAACAGCCAATGCTCTTATAGCAGATTCTCTTCCTGCCCCAGGACCCTTGACTTCAATTGAAAGACTTGATATACCAAGCGACAAAGCTTTCTCTGCCACATTCTGAGCCGTTAAAGTAGCAGCGTATGCTGTGCTCTTTCTTGATCCTTTAAAACCACTAGAGCCTGCTTTTTGCCAAACTAATACATTTCCATACTTATCAGAAATCGTAACATGTGTGTTATTAAAAGTCGACTTAATATGCGCTACAGCATTTGAATCAACTACTTTTTTCTTTTTTTTCTTCTGTATACTTTCAGCCAAAATTTTACCTCAAAAGTTTATTAAATAGCTTTTTTACCTAAACCTATAGTTCTCTTCTTACCCTTACGAGTCCTTGCATTTGTTTTTGTTCTCTGACCATTAGAGGGAAGACCTCGCCTGTGCCTGAGCCCTCTGTATGCACCAACATCTTTGAGCCTTTTAATATTCATTGCATTGAAGGATCTCAGTTCACCCTCTACATTTATTTCCATCTTACTTATAACTTCTCTAATAGAACTAATTTGCTTTTCACTTAGTTCTTGAACTCTTTTATTGACATCAACTTTAGCAGTTTTACAAATTTCTAACGCTGTTGCCATTCCAATCCCATGAATATAACATAGAGAAAAGTTAATCTTTTTATTTCTTGGTATATCTACACCTACAATTCTGGCCATTATATTACCCTTGTCTTTGCTTATGCTTAGGGTTCTCACATATTATCAAAACAACACCCTTGCGCTTAACTATTTTACATTTAGAACACATTTTTTTTACTGATGCTCGAACTTTCATATATTATTTCTTTCTATAAACGATTCTAGCTCTTGTTAGATCATATGGACTCATTTCTAAAGTCACTACATCGCCTGGTAAAATTTTGATAAAGTGCATTCTCATTTTGCCACTAACATGAGCCAATACAGTATGAATATCACCTCCAATTTCTACATCAACACGAAACATTGCATTAGGCAAAGTTTCCTTAATAGTACCGTCAATTACGATTGCCTTTTCCTTAGCCATTGTAACTTACCCTACTTAAAATTTCTGGGCCATCATCTAAAATTGCTATAGTATGCTCAAAGTGCGCTGATGCTTTTCCATCAACAGTTAAGATTGTCCATCCATCCTTGGCAGTATAGATTTCTCTTCCACCTAAATTGATCATAGGTTCGATTGCTATACACATACCTGTGTGTAGTTTGTAACCTTGGTTTGGTAGTCCGTAATTTGGAACCTGCGGCTCTTCGTGTAAATTCTCACCAATTCCATGCCCAACTAGTTCGCGAACAACAGAGAATCCATTTGATTCAGCATGCGTTTGGACCGCATGACCAATATCTCCAATATAATTACCTGGAACCGCCTTCTCTATTCCCTTGTATAGCGACTGTTCAGTAATTTTCATAAGTTTTTTCTTTTCGTCGCTAATATCACCAACTGAAAAAGTTTTAGCATGGTCACCGTAGTAGCCATTTAGTTCGGCACCACAATCTATACCAACAATTTGTCCTTCTTCTAATTCAATATCATCTGGTATACCATGAACAACTGCATCTTCAATAGAGACACAGAGAGTGGAAGGAAAACCCATGTAACCCTTAAAAGCTGGCCTAGCTCCTCTGGACAGAATATAATCCTCTGCTTTTTTATCTATATCTTTTATTGATGCACCAGGAACAACAAACTCTGAAATCATATCGATTGTATCAGCAACAATTTGGCAACTGCTTGCGATCATTTTAATTTCTTTTTCTGAACGTTTAAAGACCATTAAATACGCCTCCTACCACGAATTTTACCTTTCGTAAGAAACCCATCATAATGACGCATCATTAAATGCGATTCAAGCTGTTGTAGTGTATCAAGGGCAACACCAACAATTATAAGTAGGCTAGTACCGCCAAAAAAAGAAGCAAAATCATACTCCACATCCATTGTTTGCATTAAAAAATATGGAAATATAGCAACCAATGCCAAAGCAATTGAACCAGGAAGAGTAACCTTGGATAGTATATTATCAATGTATTCAGAAGTTTTTTTACCAGGCCTTACTCCAGGTATGAATCCTCCCTGCTGTTTCATTTGAGAGCTTACCTGAATTGGATCGAAAGCTATTGCAGTATAAAAGTATGTGAAAAAAACTATCATCAACCCAAAAAATAGCCAATACACAGGATGCTCGAAGGAGAACCATCTCATGACGCTAGCAGAAAAATCACTGTCAGAGAAAAAGGTTGATATTGTGCTGGGAATGAACATAATTGATTGTGCAAAAATTATTGGCATAACTCCTGCTGTATTAACCCTCAATGGGATGTGAGTATTTTGACCTCCGTAAACTTTCCTACCAACTACTCTTTTAGCATATTGAACAGGAATTTTTCTAGTACCTTGTGTCAATAAAACGACAAAACATATGACCAAAAACATTATTCCCATTAAAACTATTTCAGAAATGAATAATTTTTCCCCAGCTATTACAGCTCTGACTTCGTTTCCAATGACAAAAGGCAATCGTGAAATAATACCCACCATAATTATTAATGATATACCGTTTCCTATACCATTTTCAGTTACTTTTTCACCCATCCACATTAACAATATTGTACCTGTAACCATACTGACTACAGCAGTAAAAACAAACAAAGCTCCAGGATTGATCACAACCTGGAGTTCTTTTTCAAGAAAAACAGTAACACCATAGGACTGCATAGCTGCAATAAGAACAGTTCCATATCTTGTAATTTGGGTAATCTTTTTTCTCCCAGCCTCTCCTTCTTTTTGTAGCCTTTGAAAATATGGCAAAACCGAGCCCATTAATTGAATAATAATTGATGAAGATATATAGGGCATTATTCCAAGGGAAAATAGGGACGCTTTTTCAAAAGCCCCACCAACAAACATATTGAATAAACCAAACAAAGTATCCTGCAATCTATCAAAAGCACCAGCTAATGCGTTACCGTCAACGCCTGGTATAGGTATGTGGGCACCTATTCTAACGACAATGAGGATAGCAAAAGTAAAAAAAATTTTATCTCTTAACTCAGGAATACTGAAAATTGTTTTTATCTTATCAATCATAAGACAATGACATCTCCACCCGCTTTTTCAATTTTTTCTTTTGCTGAAACGCTGAATGAGGAAGCAGAGACTTTTATTTTTCTTTCAATTTCACCATTTCCTAAAACTTTCACTGGCTTAAGTGACGAGCGGATTAAACCTAATTTTTCAAAAATGAAAGGATCAAAGGTAGAATCCTTACTAATTTTATTGATGTCAGACAAATTAACAATTTGAAATTTTTCTTTAAATATGTTAGTAAAACCCCTTCTAGGAAGCCTTCGGGCTAAAGGCATCTGACCTCCTTCAAACCACGCTCTTTTCTTATTGCCCGAGCGTTGCCCTGCACCTTTATGACCTCTTCCTGCAGTTTTCCCTAGTCCTGTTCCATGCCCTCTACCAACTCTTTTCTTTTTTGATGTAGACCCTGATATTGGTGATAAAGAATCTAATTTCATTTTTTAACCTCTATAACTTTTACCAGAAAGTCAATTTTTTTCAACATACCTCTAATCTGGGGGGTATCGGCTTTAATAACAGAATGATTGAGTTTTTTTAAGCCCAGAGCAACTAAAGTCGCCTTGGCTTTTGGTTTGTATCCAATAGGGCTCTTAACAAGACTAATTTTTAACATGGCTATTTAAATACCTCTTTTAATGTCATTTGTCTTTTATTAGCGATGGCAACAGCATCCTTTAGATTTAATAATCCATTTAATGTAGCATAGACAAGATTCATTGCATTTTTAGATCCATAACGTTTTGTTAGCACATTATGTATTCCCACCTGCTCCATGACAGCTCTTACAGGTCCACCAGCAATTATACCAGTACCTGGAGCAGCAGACTTAAGCATGACCCTACTAGCACCATGCTTGCCAATTATTTTATGAGGTATGGTACCATTAACTAATGGAATTTTAAACATATTTCTCTTGGCGATTTCTTTACCTTTTTGGATACAGACAATTACCTCATTTGCTTTACCTAGACCAATACCAATATGACCTTTTCCATCACCTACCGCAACTAATGCAGAAAATCTAAACCTTTTGCCTCTCGATGTGACTTTAGCTGTCCTATTAATTTTAATAACTGATTCTTCAAGTAAATCTAATTCAGATGGATTTATAGTTACCAATTTTTTTCTCCTTTAAAACTCTAAGCCTGCTTCACGAGCAGCGTCAGCAAATGCTTTGACACGGCCATGAAAAGGATAACCATTTCTATCAAAAACTACTTTTTTGATTTTTTTGTTAATAGCTCTTTTCCCAATTTCTTTGCCAATGATTTTTGCAACTTCTGTTTTACTTTTTGATAAACCAACTTCTTTTTTTAAACCAACATCCTTTGATGAAGCATAAACCAAAGTTACTGCTTCAAAATCATTAATAATTTGACTTTCAAAATGTTTGTTGCTCCTATATACTACAAGTCTTGGATACTTCTCATGGTACATTGAAGAAGACTTACTTCTGTTTCTTCTGCGACTTTTTCTACGGACATTATTATTTAAAATACCCATTATTCACCAACCGTTTTACCTTGTTTAATTCTAATATACTCATCTTTATACCTAACACCTTTGCCCTTATATGGCTCAGGCTTTCTAAAAGACCTTATTTTTGAAGCAACTGAACCAACTAACTGTTTATCACTACCTTTAACTGAAATAGCAGTGCGTTCAGCTTCAATGGTAATTAAATCAGGAAAATCAAAAAAGATGTCATGGGAGTAACCAAGTTGAAGCTTCAATCTATTACCTTGAACGGTAGCTTGATAACCAACTCCAACTATTTCAAGATCTTTTCTAAAGCCCTCGGATACCCCGATAACCATATTATTGATAATTTGCCTAGTTGTTCCATGCACCGACCTACTAAGTGAACTATCATCTGTTCTAGTAAAGCTGATAACACCATCTTTAAGAGAAGCTTTTACATTACTATGAACGTCATGAGAATGCTTACCATTTTTACCTGAAACCTCTATGGTATTTTTATTAATATTAATTGATACACCCTCAGGAACAACAATTGGATTATTTCCCATCCTAGACATAATTAAAACACCTCACAAAGCAATTCACCACCGACTTTTAACTTTAGAGCGGTTTTATTACTAATTACGCCCTTTGATGTGGAGAGTATTGATATACCTAGACCATCAAGAACTCTGGGTATATCTTGACTACCAACATATACACGTTGTCCAGGCTTACTACATCTGACTATGCTTTCGATGACTGATACACCATTATAATCATATTTTAAAAAAATTCTAATAGTTTGAAAACCGTTATCATCATTAATAAAGAAAAAATCTTTGATGTATTTTTCTTCTTTCAAAACATATGCGATTCTTTTTTTCATATTTGAGGAAGGAACGTCAACCCACCTTTTTTCAGTACGAAATGCGTTTCTAATTCTAGTTAAAAAATCTGCTATAGGATCAGTCATAGACATATATATTTCCTTACCAACTTGCTTTTGTTACACCAGGAATTTCACCATTAAGAGCCATTTCTCTAAACGAAAGCCTAGATAATTTAAACCTTCTGATAACACCCCTAGGCCTACCTGTTTTAAAACACCTATTCCTTACACGAATACGACTAGAGGACTTAGGCAATTTATCTAATTTTGCGACAGCACTTTCTTTCTCCTCAAAAGAAGAAGTTGGGCTTTTTATTATACTTTTAAGTTCACTTCTGAAAGAAGCGTACTTTTGAACCATTTTAATTAATTTTTGTTCACGAACTATTTTTGATTTTTTTGCCATTACACTTCCTCATCAGTTTTATTTTTGTCAGGTTTTTCTCTTAATGGAAAACCAAAGTCTTTGAGAAGCCAATAAGCTTCATCATCCGTATTTGCAGAGGTGCTAATTGTTACATTGAGACCCCTGACGGAATCTATGTCATCGTAGTTTATTTCTGTGAATATAATTTGTTCTTTGATACCAAAATTATAGTTACCCCTACCATCGAAGGACTTAAACGATAAACCTCTAAAATCTCTGCTCCTTGGGAGAGCGATGCACGTTAGTCTCTCAAAAAATTCGTACATCCTAAATGATCTTAATGTAACTTTACAACCGACAGGAAACCCTTTTCTAATTTTAAAATTAGAGATATCAGACTTTGACTTAGTTACAATAGGCTTCTGCCCAGTAATAAGTTCAAGTTCTTTTATAGCACTCTCTAATTTTTTACTATTTGTTTTGGCATCACCAAGTCCCATATTGAGAGATATTGATAATAATTTTGGAACCTGCATTGGATTAACATAGCTAAAACGGGATAGCATCTTGGGGATAACATCTTCCCTATACAATTTTACCATGTTCGGCAAAAAAAGTTCGCTCTTTCTAACAGTTTCAGGTTTTGTGTCTTTTTTCTTGCTCATTGTACTTCAGATTCTTCATTTGTTTTTTTCAATATTCTAACTTTCGAACCGTCATCTAATAATTTATACCCAATACGAGATGTATTACCTCCCTGTAAAACCATAACATTTGAAACATGCAGGGATGCCTCTTTCTCAACAATACCGCCATTAGGATTTTCTTGGGACGGTCTTGTGGATTTTTTTACAAAATTTACACCTTCCACAACGACTCTCTGTTTTTTTGGAGCAACAAACAAAACCTTACCCTCTTCACCTTTATGCGCACCACTAATAACACGTACCTGCATGCCCTTTTTAATTAACATCTAAAGCACCTCCGGAGCTAGTGATACGATTCTCATAAAACCAGATTCTCTCAGTTCTCTTCCAACAGGACCAAAAATTCTAGTACCTCGAGGTTCACCTTGGCTATTAAGCAAAACAGCAGCATTCTCATCAAATTTGATTGAGCTACCATCGCGTCTACTATATTCTTTCTTAGTGCGAACAACAACTGCACGATGCACTTCTCCCTTACTAACCATACCACCAGGAATAGCTTTCTTTACAGTAATGACTATTTGATCTCCAACACTGGCGTATCTGCGCCTGGATCCTCCGAGAACCTTAAAACACAATATTTCCTTGGCACCTGTATTATCCGCGACTTTTAGTCTAGTTTCTTGCTGTATCAATTTTTAACCCAAACTTTTTGATTCTTGTAAAATTTCACTAACTCGCCACCTTTTATTTTTGCTAATTGGCTTTGTGGCTGTTATTCTGACGACATCACCCTCTTTTGGAAAAACCTCAGATACATGAGAAAGAAATTTCTTATGTTTCTTGATTCTTTTTTTGTAAGTAGGATGAGATATCAATCTAACTACCTCAACACTTACAGTATTGTCCATCTTTGAGGAAACTACCTTACCTATTAAACTTTGCTTGTTTTTTTTATTAACCATTTATTTAGATACCTACAAGTTTTACGAGGTTGTAGCCTCAGTTATCAATGTCTTAATTCTAGCAATTTTTTTTCTAGTTTTTTTAATTTGAGATAAATCCTCTAATTGTTGCATGGATTTTTGAAAAACTAAATTTTGAAGAGATTCTTGACTATCAATTAGCTGAGCTTCCAATTCACTAGTTAGACCAACATTTTTATCCTTCTCATCCATAATTTATATCGGCCTCCTTTCAACTATCTTTGTTTTGAGAGGCAATTTGTGTCCTGCATTTCTAAATGCCTCTTCCGCCATCTGCCTGTCAACACCCTCAATCTCAAATAAAACCCTACCTGGCTTAACAACGGACACCCAATGATCTAAAGAACCTTTTCCCTTACCCATTCTTGTTTCTGCTGGCTTAGCAGTAATAGGTTTATCAGGGAATATTCTAATCCACATTTTACCTACTTTACGCACTACTCTTGAAATTACAATTCGAGATGATTCAATTTGCCTAGCTGTTATCCAACCTGGCTCTAAAGCTTTCAAGCCATAAGTACCAAATGCCACATGACTTCCTCTACTTGCCATCCCTCTTCGATTTCCCCTGTGATGTCTTCTATATTTAATTTTTTTTGGTTCTAACATAATGTTACTTTATTTTTTACAAATCCAAACTTTAACTCCAATAATACCGTATGCAGTATGTGCCTCGCTAAGGGAATAATCTATATCTGCTCTCAAAGTGTGGAGAGGAACACTTCCATCAGAATACTTCTCACTTCTAGCTATTTCCACACCACCAAGACGACCCGCCACATTTATTCTTATACCGTTGGCACCCATACGCATAGTAGCTTGCATTGCTTTATTGATTACCCTTCTATAGGATATTTTCTTTTTCAATTGCTGACAAATGTTCGCACCTACTAACTTTGCATTAAGCTCCGGTCTTTTGACTTCAGAAATATTAATCTGGGCATCACTTTTGCTTGTGAGCTGTCTTAATTCTTTTTTTAACTTATTTACTTCTTCACCACCCCTTCCAATAACAATTCCTGGCCTAGCCGTATGTATAGTAACTGAAACTTTCTTCGATGTTCTATTAATTTCAACATTAGAAATACCAGCATTGGGAAGCCTGAAAGATATATATCTTCTAATCTTAACATCTTCTTCAAGAGAATCAGCAAAATTATTTTTTTCAGCAAACCATGTAGAATTCCATGACTTCTTTACATTTAACCTAAACCCGATTGGATGTGTTTTTTGTCCCAAATTATTTACCTCAAACTATTCTGTGGTTAAAACTATAGTTAAATGACTAGAGGGCCTTCGCAATCTTGAAGCTCTACCCATGGATGCCGCTCTAAATCTCTTCATTACAGGACCTTGGTTCACATAGGCCTCTTTAATTTTTAGAAAATCAGGGTCAATATCATTGGATAATTCATTTTGCATTAAGTTCGCCACTGCTGACCTAATTGTTTTCTCAATAGCCAAAGAGGCTTTTTCAGGAGAAAAACTAAGGTAGCTTATGGCAGAGCCAACGTTTCGACCACGAATTTCATTTAGTACTTTTCTGACTTTGTAGGGAGACTGACGATTATATTTTAATACTGCCTTAGATTCCATGATTTATTTCCTATCACCAGAATGCATTCTAAAAGTTCTAGTTGGAGAGAACTCACCAAATTTATGTCCTACCATATTTTCAGAAACAAAGACTGGTATAAACTTATTTCCATTATGGACAGCAAAAGTGTGACCTACAAACTCAGGAATTATCACAGACCTTCTTGACCACGTCTTTATAACAGCCTTTTTACCGCTTTCAGTGTTTTTTTCTACCTTAAGCAACAACTTCTGGTCAACAAATGGACCTTTCTTTAATGATCTAGCCATATTTATTTCCGCCTTTTAACAATCATGTTATTCGATTTTTTATTCTTTTTCCTGGTCTTATAACCTTTTGTAGGCTTTCCCCATGGAGATACAGGATGACGACCGCCAGAGGTTTTACCTTCTCCGCCGCCATGTGGGTGATCTACTGGGTTCATAACAACTCCCCTAACCTTAGGTCTTCTCCCTAACCACCTAGTGCGACCAGCCTTACCAGAAATTATTTGTTCAAAAGATCTATTGCCTACCTGACCAATGGTAGCCATACACTGATCTGAGACTAATCGAACTTCACCAGAAGGAAGTTTCAATGTAGTGAAACCATTATCATGTGCCATTACTTGAGCATAGGCCCCTGCAGTACGGACCATCTGACCACCCTTGGACGGTATCAATTCGATGTTGTGAACGAATAATCCTGTAGGAATATTTACCAACTTGAGAGCATTACCTGTTTTTAAAGGAACTTTTTCACCAGATATAATAACGGAACCAACAGGAAGATCTAGGGGAGACAAGATATATCTTTTATCACCATCATCATAATGAACTAATGATATATAAGCTGATCGATTAGGATCGTACTCAATCGTGGCAACTTTACCATTAATTCCAAACTTATCTCTTTTATAATCAATAATTCGGTACCTTCTCTTGTGACCGCCACCTCTTCTTCGAACAGTAATCCTTCCAGTATTATTTCTACCACCCTTTTTTCTTAAAGGAACAGTAAGAGACTTTTCTGGTTTGTCAGTTGTAATCTCTGAAAAATCGGACCTAGACGCAAAACGACTTCCGGGAGTTACAGGTTTTAAATTTCTCACTCCCATCTTACACCTCCACAGAATTATTTAAATAATCTATGTTATCACCACTCATTAAAGTCACTAAAGCCTTTTTGAAACTAGCTTTTCTACCCTGAGTCCTAATTGTCTTACCATTACTTTTAGTTGTCATCTGTTTCATTTTACCGTTAAAATTCATAGTTGCAACTTTTGTAACGGATACATTGAACTTGTTTTCAATAGCAGATTTAATTTGAATCTTATTAGCATTGGAAGAGACAATAAAAGCATACTTATTTTGACGCTCTTGCATGATTGCCATCTTTTCAGTCAAAATAGGTCTTATAATTATTTTTTGATACATAAAATTATGCTAAAACCTCTGAAAAGGAATCAAGAGCTTCTAAATCTATTAAAACAACTTCTGAATCAAGTAAATCATAGACACTAACATTTTTGACGTTTTCAATAAACACATTCCTAATATTTCTTGATGACAAAATCAAATTCTCTTGGAAAGAATTAACAAGCACCAAAGTTTTTTTGCCGAAAATGTCAATTTTTTTCATAAAATGTATAAAATCTGCAGTTTTTTTTGAATCAAATACAATGCTATCAAGAACGACCAACTCTTTTTGCTTTAGTTTTTCCGATAAAACGGATTTTCTGGCTAACTTACTCATTTTTTTTGGCAATTTTTTACTGTAACCATGGGGCTCCGGACCAAATACAACTCCGCCGCCTTTCCACAGAGGAGATCTAATAGTACCAGCCCTTGCAACACCACGTCCTTTTTGCTTCCATGGTTTTTTACCACCACCTCTAACAGCTGATCTATTCTTTGCACTGTGTGTACCTTGGCGCAGGTTAGACATTTCAGAAAGTACAGCTTGCCTAACAACAGCATGATTAACTTCGACATTAAAAACCTTTTTGTCTAACATAATAGTTTTAACAACTTTCCCGGAGGCATCTTGTACATTTATTTTCATCATTATCTCGTAATATAAACGATACCATTATTAGCACCAGGAATACTTCCTTTTACTAACAAGTGGTTTTTAGATTCATTAACACCAACAACTTCGAGGTTTTTAACACAGACTGTCTTATTACCATATCTACCAGGCATTTTTTTACCAGGAAAAACTCTCGAGGGATCAGAAGCTGCTCCTATAGAGCCGACATGCCTATGAGTATCTCCTTGTCCATGGGTTTTTCTCTGCGTACTGAAAGAGTATCTTTTCACAGTCCCAGAAAAACCTCGACCTTTTGATTTGGATGTAACGCTCACAAAATCACCTTTGTTAAATAAACTAACATTAAACACTTGACCAAGCCTATATTTAAAATCTGGAATACTTTGGAACTCTGCTAAAAATTTTGCAGGGGCTAATCTATTTTTTTTAAAATGACCCAATAAAGGCTTAGTAGCATGTTTTTCTTTTAAATGCATATAACCGACCTGAATAGCATCATAACCATCAACATCAATTGTTTTAACTTGCGTTACATGACATGGCCCAACTTCAATAAGAGTCACAGGAAGAGCATACCCATCAGAGCTAAAAACTCTTGTCATACCAATTTTTTTACCAATAAGCCCTCGCATTATAAATTTACACCTTTATTTCTATGTCTACACCTGCGGGTAAATCTAGTTTCATCAAGGACTCCACAGTTTTTTGAGTTGAATTGATAATGTCGATCATCCTTTTATGAATTTTAGTCTGAAATTGCTCTCGAGATTTTTTGTCAACGTGTGGTGAACGCAGAACTGTATAAATAGAACGCTTCGTAGGCAGAGGTATTGGTCCTGAAATGATCGCTCCGGTTGATTTAGCTGTTCTAACAATCTTATCTGTGGACTTATCCAATAAAATATGATCATATGCTCTTAGACTAATTCTTATTGATTGATTGGCCATTACAAAAATTACTCTACAATCTCTGTTACAACTCCAGCACCAACAGTATGACCACCTTCGCGAATTGCAAACCTCAGCTCTTTATCCATCGCAATTGATGTTATTAAAGAAACTTCA
>Ga0075514_1201371_pt1 | contig 14399 bp, 11 predicted proteins | sample DEB08_RNA1_6_FD_73459 | JGI IMG/M metagenome (GOLD analysis project Ga0075514, IMG submission 73459) | Aqueous microbial communities from the Delaware River and Bay under freshwater to marine salinity gradient to study organic matter... | ecosystem: Environmental > Aquatic > Marine > Coastal...
GTAATTGCCGCAGTAAGCGTTGTTTTACCATGATCAACATGACCAATAGTACCTATGTTAACATGAGGCTTAGTTCTTTCAAATTTTGCTTTAGACATTTTTACTTTACTCCTATTTTAAAATCAACCGGTTTTACCATGTACTTTTTCCATGATTTCTGTTTCGACTGATGCAGGCACTTGATGATAATGTGAAAACTGCATATGAAAAACTGCTCTTCCTTGAGTAATAGATCTTAAATCAGTTACATAACCAAACATATTACTAAGTGGAACATTTGCTTTAATAACCTGCGCCTCATTTCTCTGACTCATACCATCAATTTTACCCCTTCTAGAGCTAATATCTCCCATTACATCACCTAAGTATTCATCTGGAGTAACAACTTCTACCTCCATGATAGGCTCCATAAGTTTCGGACTAGCTTTCTTACATGCATCTTGAATGGCCATAGATCCAGCTATTTTAAAAGCCATCTCTGATGAATCTACATCATGATACGAACCGAACACTAACTCAATTCTAATATCTTCAATTGGATATCCAGCAATTACTCCATTTTTCAGAGCTTCTTGCATGCCCTTATCAACTGATGGAATGTACTCTTTCGGGATAACTCCACCAACTATCTTGTTTTCAAAATGATAGCCCTTCCCTGGCTCATTAGGCTCAACATTAATTACAACATGACCATACTGCCCTTTACCACCAGACTGACGTATAAATTTAGTTTCAATATCCTCAACAGATTTTGTAATAGACTCTCTATACGCAACAATTGGCTTACCAATATTAGCTTGGACTTTAAATTCTCTCAATAATCTATCAACTAGTATTTCAAGATGCAACTCTCCCATACCAGCAATAATAGTCTGACCAGTTTCTTCATCAGTAGAAACTTTAAAGGTAGGATCTTCCTCACCTAATTTAGATAACGATTTTGACAATGAATCCTGATCTGCTTTACTAACAGGCTCTACAGAAACCGCCACAACGGGCTCTGGAAAATCCATAGACTCTAATACGATCTGGTTCGATTGATCACATAAAGTATGTCCAGTTTTAACATTCTTCAAACCAACAGCAGCAACAATTTCACCGGCCTCAACACTATCCCTATCTTCTCTTTTATTTGAGTGCATCAAAAGAACCCTACTAATTCTTTCCTTTTTTCCATTATTAGAATTATATACATAGGAACCAGAATTCAACTTACCGGAATAAACACGCATGTATGTTAATTTCCCAACATAAGGATCTGTCATAATTTTAAATGCAAGAGCGCTAAACGGCTCGTCTACATTTGGCAACCTAGACAACTCAGTATCCGAATCTCTAGGTACTGTACCTTTAACCTCTCCAATATCAACTGGCGAAGGCAAGAAATCAACAACCGCATCTAAAAGCCTTTGAACACCTTTATTTTTGAAGGCAGATCCACAAAACATTGGAATGAAAGTATTATCCAAACAACCTTTTCTAAGGGCAGACCTAAGTTCGTCTTCAGAGATTTCCTCATCAGATATGAATTTTTCGAGCAGGTTTTCATCATAAGTTGCAGTTTCTTCGATTAGGTGCTTTCTCCATTTTTCTGAAATCTCAATCATATCGTTAGGAATGTCAGCTTCATCAAACCTAGAACCCATTGAAGATTCATTATATAATATAGCCTTCATCGTTATTAAATCGACAATTCCAGTAAACATTTCGCCAGAACCTATCGGAATAACCACTGGCAACGGACTTGCACCAAGCCTATCCTTTACCATGTCCATAACATTAAAAAAATCTGCACCGACTCGGTCCATTTTATTTACGAAAGCTATTCTTGGAACATCATACTTATCAGCTTGCCTCCAGACAGTTTCACTTTGAGGCTCAACACCACCCACAGCACAAAAAACAGCTACAGCACTATCCAAGACCCTAAGAGACCTTTCAACTTCAACAGTGAAATCTACGTGACCAGGAGTATCAATAATATTAATTCGATGCTTATTCCACATGCAAGTGGTAGCAGCAGAAGTTATAGTAATACCTCTTTCTTGCTCTTGTTCCATCCAATCCATGGTTGCAGCACCATCATGAACTTCACCTATTCTATGAGTAACCCCTGTATAATACAATATACGCTCCGTTAAAGTAGTTTTACCGGCGTCAATATGAGCCATTATGCCTATATTTCTAAAACTATTTAAATCACTGCTCATTAATACGACCCTACATACCTATCATCTAAAATGAGCAAACGCTTTATTTGCATCAGCCATTCTATGCGTATCTTCTTTCTTTTTAATGGCATTACCATCACCATTTGCAGCTGCGATAAGTTCGCTCGCCAACTTCTCAGACATTGGCTTGCCGGAAGAATTATTAGAAGCATTGATAATCCATAATGAAGCTAAATAGAAAGCCCTTTTTCTAGGCACCTCAATTGGAACTTGATAAGTAGCACCACCTATTCTTCTAGACTTAACTTCAACAGAGGGAGAAGTATTCTCGATACCTTTCTTAAATATTTTAATACCATCAGTCTTTGTCTTTTTATGAATCAAATCCATCGCACCGTAAAATATTTTTTCAGCTACACCTTTTTTACCACTCTCCATTATATAGTTGATAAACTTCGCTACGGATAAGTCGTTATACTTCGTATCTGGCAAAATCGTTCTTCTTTCTGGTCTTCTTCTTCTCATATTAAACTTTCAACCTAAGAAGCTTTTGGTTTCTTTGCACCATACCTACTTCTACTAGTTTTCCTATCATCAACTCCAGCGGTATCAAGCGTGCCCCTAACAATATGATAACGAACACCAGGTAAATCTTTAACTCTACCACCTTCAATGAGCACTATAGAATGCTCTTGCAAATTATGACCCTCTCCAGGAATATAAGCTGTAACCTCAGTGGAGTTTGTCAGTCTAACTCTAGCAACTTTTCTCAAAGCTGAGTTTGGCTTCTTTGGAGTAGTAGTGTAAACTCTAGTACAAACACCCCTCTTTTGCGGATTGCTCATTAAGGCAGGAGTGGATGTTTTTTTCAGAATCCTTTTTCTACCTTTTCTTACTAGTTGGTTTATAGTAGGCATAAATATTTTCCCATAGCCTCGAAATTTAATTTATATATTAAATACATATCAATAGATTTAAAAAAAAATTAAGCAACAGCATCATCTGCACTTTCTTCTATTGACCCATCTTCTTTTTCAACACCAACAAGTACATCAGAAAATGCTGGTGTCCCAGTACCAGCTGGTATCAATCTACCTACTGCAACATTTTCCTTGAGGCCATATAGATAATCAGTTTTTCCTGCAGTAGCAGCATCTGTTAGAACACGTGTAGTTTCTTGGAATGATGCAGCGCTTATAAAGCTTTCCGTATTCAAAGAAGCTCTAGTTATACCCATTAAAATCGGCTCAAATGTTGCAGGAATTGTTTTTCTATATTTCGCTGTTTCTTTACCTTCAGCCTTAACTTCCTTATTTATTTCGCTTAATTCAGATTTTTCAATCATCATATTTTCATCAAGCCCCGAATCTCCAGGCGCAGTTATTACAACCATTTTAGAAAGTCTTTCATTTTCAATAAGAAAATCATTTTTACTAATTCTATCTTCTTGCAAAAACCTTGAGTCGCCAACTTCCTTCACACTTACTTTTTGCATCATTTGATTAACAATAATCTCAATATGTTTATCATTAATTTTTACACCTTGTAAGCGATATACTTCTTGAATCTCGTTAACTAAATATTCTCTCACAGCAGACGGACCAAGGACTCTTAAAATATCATCTGGCGATATCGCACCTTCGCATAGAGAAGCACCAGCTGTAATAAAATCACCCTCGTGCACGATAACATGCTTACCATAAGGTATAGAATACTTTCTTTCATCACCATCTTTTCCAATCACATGAATTTTCCTAATTCCCCTCCTAGTCTCACCAAACTTAACAGTGCCATTTATCTCTGTCATAACAGCAGGATTTGTTGGCTTTCTCGATTCAAATAACTCTGCAACCCGCGGAAGACCACCAGTAATGTCCCTTGACTTACCAACCTCCTTTGGTATTTTCACAAGAGTTTGCCCTCTATTGACCTCTTCTTGGTCATTAACTACCAGAGTTGCTTTTACAGGCAATATTGTACTCCCAGCTACAATCTCACCCTTTTTATCAACAATTTCAAGGTGGGGACTAAGCTTTCTATCTCTAGATTCAATTACAACAATTTGTTTTTTACCAGTTTCTACAGATTCAACTGAAAAGGTTTCTCCCTCAACAAAATCTTTTAGTTTTACAATACCTGTTTCTCTAGCAAGAATTATGTCTGTATACGGATCCCATTGAAATAGTGTAGTTTTAGCTTTAACCTTTTCACCTTGCTCTACAAGCATTGTAGCACCATAAGGGACATTAAAAACAGTATTTGATGAATCATCTTGTTGGGTAATTGTTAATTTAGCATGTCTCACCATACATCTACGAACTTCCATACCAACTTCATCTTTAGTGACTGCAAAATCATAGTTATCAGAGAACTCCACCACACCAGCGCGTTTATTTTTCATCTCAGACTGCTCAATAACTCTGCTTGCAGTACCTCCAATGTGAAATGTTCGTAAAGTAAGCTGAGTGCCAGGCTCACCAATGCTTTGAGCAGCTCTAATACCTACCGAAGTTCCAATATCAACTAACTTATGTAGGGACAGATCCCAACCATAACATTTAGCACATATTCCTCTTTTCGTATCACAAGTTAAAACAGACCTAATGTGAACACTCTCAACACCACTATCTGCGATTAATTCAGCTTCTTTTTCTGAGATTACAGAGCCTGCTTTTACAATAACCTTACCTCGATCAATAAAATCATCTAAAATTGTCCTGCCTAGTATTCTATCAGCTAACGGCTCTATAATTTCTTCACCCTCTTTCAAATCAGAAATCAAGATACCATTTATTGTACCGCAATCATGCTCATACACTACAACATCTTGGGCCACATCTACCAATCTTCGCGTAAGGTAACCAGCATCAGCAGTTTTTAATGCTGTGTCAGCTAAACCTTTTCTTGCACCATGAGTAGATATGAAATATTCGAATACAGAGAGACCTTCTTTAAAATTCGAAGTGATTGGCGATTCAATAATCTCACCAACACCACCTTTCATCGATTTTTGAGGCTTTGCCATGAGTCCACGCATACCCGCTAACTGTTTTATCTGATCTTTACTACCTCTTGCTCCTGAGTCAGTCATCATAGATAAAGCATTAAAACCGCCATTGTCTTTCCTTAACTCGTTCTCCATTACTTGAGCTATGTGATTTGTGGTATGTGTCCAAACATCAATAACCTTATTATACCTCTCACCCTCAGTTAACACATGCCTATCAAACTTACTCTTAATATCACCCACCTTATCAAAAGCACTTGAAAGTATACTATTTTTCTCCTGAGGAATTAGTACATCACTTACAGATATTGATAAGCCACTGGATGTTGCCATTTTAAACCCCAGATCCTTGAGGGCATCTAAAAAAATTACAGTTTTATAATTTCCAACAACTAAATAACATTGATTTACTATGCTAGTTAGGAGTTTTTTATCAATCAAACCATCAACATAATCCATCTCAGAAGGTAGGATTGAATTGAAAATTGCCCTACCTACAGTAGTATCCTTAAGCCAAGTATCTTTATGCTTCAAATTTATTTTAGCATGAAGACCAACAACTCTATTTTCATGTGCTATAACAACCTCATCAATAGAGCCAAAGATTTTACCTTCGCCCAAGTCGTTATTTTTAACTTTTGTTAAATAGTAGGCTCCAAGAATCATATCTTGCGATGGTACAGCAATTGGTTGACCATTCGCAGGATGTAAAATATTGTGACTAGCCAACATTAGCATCCTAGCTTCCATTTGAGCCTCCAACGACAAAGGTACATGAACAGCCATTTGATCTCCGTCAAAATCAGCATTAAATGCAGAACAAACTAATGGATGCAGTTGTATAGCTTTACCTTCAACCAAAACTGGCTGAAAAGCTTGTATACCGAGCCTATGAAGCGTTGGGGCACGATTTAACATAACAGGGTGGTCCTTTACAACGTACTCAAGAACCTTATAGACAACTGGCTCATTGTTTTCAATCATTAACTTTGCGCTCCTAGGCGTCTGAGTGTAACCCCTGCTCATTAACTCACGAATCATGTGAGGCTTAAAAAGTTCCAGGGCCATATTTTTTGGTAATCCGCACTCTTGCAATTTTAACTGAGGACCAACCACGATTACCGACCTCCCAGAATAGTCCACTCTTTTACCCAATAAATTCTGTCTGAAACGACCAGTCTTTCCCCTTAACATATCAGACAAGGACTTCAAAGGCCTACGAGAACCGCTTCTGATCGCAGTCTTCCTTCGACTATTATCAAATAATGCATCAACCGACTCTTGCAACATTCTCTTTTCATTCCTTAGAATAACATCTGGCGCTTTAATTTCCATTAACTGCTTTAGCCTATTATTTCTAATAATTATTCTTCTGTACAAATCATTCAAATCACTAGCAGCAAACCTACCCCCCTCAAGTGGAACTAAAGGCCTAAGCTCTGGCGGAATAACAGGCAAAATTGAAACTATCATCCATTCAGGTTTATTCAGACGTTTTTTTGTGGGGTCCGGAACAAAAGAATAAGCGACCTTTAACCTTTTTAAAGCATCAGTTCTTTTTTGCTTAGACTTGGATGTTTTGACTACATCTTCAAGTTCCTTCTTAAGTTCCATTATATTAATCCGGGATAGCATCTCTTTTATTGCCTCGCCACCCATAGCAGCATAAAAATAATCTTCATTATCTCTGCGCTCTTCGTCTACAGCAGAAAAACCATATTTTTCTTCTAATTCTATGTACTCTTCTTCCTCAATCAAATCAAAGGGCTTTAGACCACTGTCTGATGGCTCTAAAACCATATACATCTCATAATATATAACTCTCTCGAGCTCTTTGGTACTTCTACCAGCGAGATAACTTAACTTACTTGGTATAGACCTTAAGTACCATATATGGACAATTGGAACAGCTAGAGTAATATGCCCCATTCTCTCTCTTCTAACTTTTTTTCGAGTTACCTCCACACCACAACGATCACAAATGATACCTCTGTACCTAATACCCTTGTATTTACCGCAATGACATTCATAATCCTTTACAGGTCCAAATATTTTCTCACAAAATAGACCATCCTTTTCTGGCTTATAAGATCTGTAATTTATTGTTTCGGGCTTCAATATCTCTCCATATGATTTAGCAAGAATCGACTCTGGAGACGCAAGGCCAATAGTGATAGAGTTGTAAGACTTGGAAGTATCTAAGTTATTTGATTGTATGTATGTCAATTTATTTCCTCTTAATTGTCTAGTTCTACGTCAATGCAAAGACCCTGAAGTTCTTTAATCATGACATTAAATGATTCCGGTGCTGAAAAGTCAGGCATCTGTTCACCCCTAACGATTGAATTATAGACTTTTGACCTACCCTCAACATCATCTGATTTGACTGTTAAAATTTCGTGCAAAGTATGAGCAGCTCCATAAGCCTGCAGAGCCCACACCTCCATCTCACCAAAACGCTGACCTCCAAATTGGGCTTTACCACCAAGAGGCTGTTGAGTAATCAAAGAATAGGGCCCAGTAGACCTAGCATGCATCTTATCATCAACCATATGACTCAATTTCATCATATATGATACACCGACAGTAACTGGATTATCAAAAGCCTCTCCTGTAACACCATCAATTAGCGTTGTTTTGCCAGAGGCAGGAAGTCCAGCATTACTAAGCTCATTAAAAACTTGATCTGGAGTTGCACCATTAAATACTGGCGTTGAGTATTTTTCACCAGTGACCATACCAGCCCAGCCAAGCATAGCTTCATATAGCTGACCTAAATTCATTCTAGACGGCACACCCAATGGATTTAGTACAATATCAACAGGAGTACCATCCTCTAAAAACGGCATATCTTCTTCAGGAACAATTGTAGCAACAATACCCTTATTACCATGCCTTCCAGCCATCTTATCACCAACCTGGAGCTTTCTTTTCTGGGCCACATATACTTTGGCCATCCTCAAAATCCCCGGTTGAAGCTCATCTCCGATTTTCAATTTAAAAACCTGTCTTTCAAGCTGAGTCTCTAACCTTGACCATTCTTTACGAAAAGATAACCATACCTTAGAAATTTTATTCCAAGTTTTAGTATCCTCAACCCACGGCAAATCCTGAGCAAACCTCTCTAAGTCAAACCCAGATAGCCTTTTGGATGTAAGCTTTGTGGATTTTTTTATCAATGTTCTATTATTTGAATTACTTCTAATACCATTAGAAATCTGATCCTTCATTAAAGAAAGTAATTTTTCATCCCTAGAAACCTTAAGATTTTTTTTATCTTCTGCAGCTTTTTTTTGATATTCTCTAATTTGCTGCCGCTCCTCAGCTTTTGTTCTCTTCGCTTGTTTTTCAAAGAGCTTTGTCTTAATTACGCAGCCTTTTATACCAGGCTCTGCTCTTTTAGAAGCATCTTTAACTTCACCAGCTTTTTCACCAAAAATAGCACGGAGCAACTTCTCTTCGGGGGTAGGATCCGATTCACCCTTAGGAGTAACTTTACCAATAAGAATATCTCCCTCTTTAACCCTAGCGCCTTCACGAACAATACCCTCTTCATCTAAATCTTTGGTAGCATCTTCACTTACATTTGGAATCTCAGGTGTTAATTCCTCTTGACCTCTTTTTGTATCCCTGACCTCAACTTCAATTTCATTACAATGAACAGAGCTAAATGTGTCATCCTTAACTAATCTTTCACTAACAACTATAGCGTCCTCGAAATTATAACCCCTCCAAGGCATGTAGGCTACATGAACATTAGCCCCAAGAGCAAGCTCACCGCAATTGGTCGCTGCTCCATCAGCAATCACATCACCAGTTTGAACTTTTTCGCCCTCTTTAACCAAAGGTCGCTGATTGTGAACTGTGTTTTGATTAGTTCTAAAATATTTCTTTAGCTCAATCTCATGAACTGCCTCGCCTTCAAACAGAGTCAAGCTATCCTGAATATCTTTTCTTTTAATATGAATAGTGTTTGAATCAACATATATAACTTTACCATCAACAGGAGAAACAAGGCACGACCTAGAATCTTTTGCAACTTTTTTCTCAATGCCAGTACCGACAATTGGTGCCATTGGATACATTAGAGGAACAGCTTGCCTTTGCATGTTAGAACCCATCAAAGCTCTGTTTGCGTCATCATGCTCAAGAAAAGGTATTAAAGCAGCGGCAACACTTAAAATCTGCGTGGGAGAGACCTCAACATAATCTACACTTTCAGGACCTACAATAGGAAAGTCGCCCTTGACACGCGTCCTAATATTTTTTTCAATAATATTTTTAGCATCATCCATCTCAGTGTTAGCCTGAGCAACCATAACCCTATCTTCATCATCAGCAGATAAAAATTTAATGTTATTTGTAACTTTAGAATTACCACTGTCTTTTACGACCTCTCTGTAAGGAGACTCAATAAATCCATGGTTATTGACCTCCGCAAACATGGCCAATGAAGATATTAATCCAATGTTGGGACCCTCTGGAGTTTCGATTGGGCACAGCCTTCCGTAATGCGTGTAATGAACATCTCTAACCTCAAAACCAGCTCTTTCCCTAGTTAAACCACCGGGACCCAATGCTGAAATCCTCCTTTTATGAGTAATTTCCGCTAGAGGATTAGTTTGATCCCCGAACTGAGAAAGCTGGGAGGTACCAAAAAAGGTGTTAATTACCGTAGTCACCACCCTAGAATTAATTAAATCTTGAGGTGTTATACTTTCAGATTCTCGAAGATTCATTCTTTCATGAATTGTCCTTATCATCCTACTTAATGCAATACTAAATTGATTCGTTAACTGCTCACCTACAGTTTTTACACGCCTATTTCCAAGATGATCAATATCATCTACACCCCTATCACCTTTTCTCATCTCTATCAACACACTAAGCACCTGAATAATGTCATCCATTGTCAAGACCGTGTCCTCAACAGGAACATTTAAATCGAATTGCTGATTTAATCGATACCTACCAACTTGACCTAAATCATATTTCTTTGGACTAAAAAATATTCTCTCTATAAACTTTTGAGCTGTTTCAAGATTAGGTGGTTCACTGGTCCTCAATAGCTGATAGACAACACCAAGAGCACTTTCAGTGTCTCTTGTAGGATCCTTACTAATAGTATTCAAAATTAACATTGAAGAAAAATCTTTATTCCCATCAATGACATTAATTTCATCAACACCATTATCTTTCAAATTTTCTAAAACATCAGATGACAATTCAGAACCGCCCTCATAAAAAATTTCACCCGTTTTCGTATCAATGACGTCTTCAGTGATAGTTGCACCAATATAACTATCAATTTCCTTTTCAGAAACCTTCAAAGTAATTAAACTACCAAACGCTTTACAAATATCGCTGTTGGAAGAATAACCAAGTGCACGCAAAAGCATAGTAACAGGAAACTTTCTCCTCCTATCTATAATGACAAACAAACAATCATTGATATCTGTAGTAAAATCAACCCACGATCCCCTAGCAGGAATTATTCGAGCCTGATACAATTTGGTTCCATTGGGATGAGTAGATTCATCAAAAAAGACTCCTGGAGACCTTTGAAGCTGAGAAACAATAACCCTTTCAGCACCATTGATAATAAAAGTTCCTTTTTCCGTCATGTAAGGGATATTACCAAAATACACATCCTGCTCAATGCTTTGAGCATATTCGTTTTTATTGTTCTCATCAGTAATATGCAAAGATAACTTTACCCTTAAGGGAGATGAAAATGTAACACCTCTATCAATACACTCGTCAGCTGTATACTTAGGTTGGCCGAGATAGTATGAATTAAACTCTAGAATATAATTTCTGTGCGAGTCTTCAATTGGAAAAACACTGTTTAAAACACCTTGAAGACCAATGTCCTTTCTCGCTTCAGGAGCTTCATACTCTTGCAAAAACTGCTGATAGGCTTTAGTTTGAATAGCTAATAAATCTGGTATTTCTAATAACTCTTCAATATGTGAAAATGAAACCCTGCCATTTTTTGAAACATTTAATGAGTTCAATTAATCCTCCGGTATATAGTTTTAGTTAAGGTAAACAATGAAGAAACAACTCTATTTTAATTCAACTTCAGCACCTGCCTCTTCAAGCTGAGACTTTATTTCATTCGCCTCAGATTCTGAAACACCCTCTTTTATAGGCTTTGGAGCGGAGTCAACAAGCTCTTTAGCTTCCTTAAGACCTAAATCAGTGATAGCGCGAACAGCCTTAATTACATTAATTTTTTGTTGACCAGCCGCAGTTAATACAACGTCAAATTCAGATTTAGCTTCCGAACCTGCCCCATCGCCAGCAGCAGGCGCAGCGGCTACAGCTACTGGAGCAGCAGCAGAGACACCGAATTTCTCTTCAATATCAGATATTAGCTCTGAAACTTCCATCATATTTGCATTTTCTAAATAAGCCAATACATCTTCTTTTTTAACAGCCATTTTATAAACTCCTTATTTTAATTATTTTAATTTTTATTTGCTTTAAGACCATTTAAAACATTCACAAGCTTAATCATAGGAGAATTAAGCAAGTTAACAATGTTTTGAACTGGACTTTTTAACATGACACTAATTTTTACTAGCGATTCTTCCTTGCTTGGCAAATTAGCAATTTTTTCAAACTCACTTGCAGGAAGATATGAACCTTCAAAAAGAACGCCTTTAACACTAGGCAAGTCATGATCTTTTAGGAAATCTTTGATAATTTTTGCTGCTGAAACAGGCTCATCATAGGATATAGCTATAGCAGTAGATCCAGAAAATAACTCATCACTCAAACTTATTTTATTTTGGTCCGAAGCAATTTTTAATAATGTATTTTTAACCACTACGTACTCTACATTACTATCAAAAAATTTCTTTCTCAATCTTGTTACATCAGAAACATTAAGACCTAAGTAATCAGTGAAATATATCGATTTAGCCCTTGAAAGCTTATCGCTCAACTCTTTGACATTACTAATGTTTTTTTGATTAGGCATAACTACACTATCCTATTGAATTAATATTAACTTTAACACCTGGCCCCATAGATGAAGATATTGATATTCTTTCCATAAATTGCCCTTTAACAGATGGAGGCCTAGACTTCAAAAGTGTATTGTATATTTGTTTTATATTTTCAAATAGATCTTTACTGTCAAAAGAAACTTTACCGCAAACAGTATGGACTATGCCAGTTTTTTCAACTCTAAGCTCAACCATACCAGATTTTTGGTCAGATACAGCCTTAGCTACATTCATTGTAACAGTGCCACTTTTCGGATTCGGCATCAGGCCCTTTGGCCCTAGTATTTTACCAAGCTTGCCAAGCTCTGCCATCATATCAGGAGTGGCTATTATTTTGTCAACGTCAACCCAACCGCTTTTAATTTTATCTAGATATTCCTTATTTCCACAATAATCAGCCCCAGCATTGAGTGCCTCTTGCACTTTTTCTCCTTGCGCCAAAACTAACAGAACAACCTTTTTACCGGTACCCTTGGGCAATGAAGTACTTATTCTAATATTTTCTTCGGCATGCCTGGGGTCGACATTTAGATTGATAGCGAGATCAACAGATTCATCAAATTTAGCGGAAGAAGCTTTTTTTACAATTTCGATAGCCTGCTCTAAATCATAAATAGATTCACTATCATAGATATCATTAAATAATTTTGATTTTAATTTTGACACAATCTAACCCTTTATCTCAATCCCCATGGACCGCGCAGTACCTCTAATCATTTCTTTAGCCTGATCTAAGGAATTTGCATTTAAATCATCCATTTTCATGGATGCTATTTTTTCTAAATCTGAATCACTAATAGAGCCTACTTTTTCTTTATTTGGCTCACTGGAACCTTTACTAATGTTTGCAGATTTTAATATTAGTCGAGCAGCTGGAGGAGTCTTTGTGATAAAACTAAAACTTCGATCTGCATAAACTGTAATTTCAACGGGTATAATATCACCAGCTTTATCTTGCGTTTTAGCGTTAAAAGACTTGCAAAAGTCCATAATATTTACCCCTTGCTGACCTAAAGCAGGACCTACTGGAGGCGCTGGATTAGCTTGACCAGCTGGAATTTGTAATTTTATGAAACCAATAACTTTTTTAGCCATTATAACATCCTAATCCTAATTTTCGAGAGCAACCTGCAGGTAATCCAATTCTACTGGGGTCGACCTCCCAAAAATACTTACTGACACTTTCAACTTCTGCTTTTCGTGATTAACTTCTTGCACAATACCAGAAAAATCTACAAATGGGCCATCTTTAACATTAACTGAATCACCAACCTTGAATGGAGCAGCCTCTGTGATTTTGATAGGCCCATCTCCACCATCATGATCACCAAGAAATCTTTTTACTTCATCAGGCTTTAGACAATCTGGATTTCCATTAGAACCAACAAAACTAATTACGCCATTAACATTTTCTATCACATATTTAGTCTCTTTGTTCATTTCTAAATGGATCAATAGATATCCAGGGAAAAAAACTTTTTCTTTAATCTTCTTTTTGCCGTCTCTCATCTCAAGAACATTTTCAGTTGGAACCAAAATATTTTCCACACTTTCCTTTAAATTAGCAGTATCAAGCTCATACAATATTGTCTCTTTGATTTTTTTTTCTTTACCAGAAATTACTCTTAAGGTATACCAATCCATAAAAAACCTACATTATAGTCGAAATAGATTTAGACAATAAAAGATCCACTAAAAAAAGATACAAAGTCAGTATAAGAGAAAAGACAAGGACAACATAGGAGGACCCTTTTAAATCATCCCAATCAGGCCAAGAAACCTTACTCATCTCATATTTTACATCAGAACCAAACTGTTGAAATTTTTTTATCATTTCGCTATAAATTAATTACCGCAGGAGAGGCAGGACTCGAACCCGCAACCCCCGGTTTTGGAGACCGGTGCTCTACCAGTTGAGCTACTCTCCTATTATTATTAAAGTATTATGCTCCCTCAAATAATTACTTAGTTTCCTTAAAAACAACGTGTTTTCGAATGACTGGATCATATTTTTTGAATTCAATTCTTTCAGGATGCAACTTTCGGCTTTTGGTAACAGTATATCTATAACCAGTACCAGCAGTGCTTTCAAGTTGTATAATATTTCTTTTACTATTGCCAGCCATTATTTTAGTTACTCTACAATTTCTGTTACAACGCCAGCACCAACAGTATGACCACCCTCACGAATCGCAAACCTTAATT
>Ga0075514_1059017_pt1 | contig 14308 bp, 16 predicted proteins | sample DEB08_RNA1_6_FD_73459 | JGI IMG/M metagenome (GOLD analysis project Ga0075514, IMG submission 73459) | Aqueous microbial communities from the Delaware River and Bay under freshwater to marine salinity gradient to study organic matter... | ecosystem: Environmental > Aquatic > Marine > Coastal...
AGGTAGAAGATCCATGGGGGCAGACCTTTTGTCGTGACGATCATGCGGCCAGTGGTTGGCAGGTCGGGCTTTCCGTCGTACTTGATCTGCAGATTGGTTACCTTGCCGGGTTCGAGCGGGCCGGGAAGCTTGCTTGCGAGTGAGAAGTTCGCGTTGTCGAAAGTAACGAGGAACTCGCTCTTCTCGTTGAGTGGGTTCTTGAAGTCGATACCGGCTGGCTTGGCACCCACGGGGCACTTGATAGGGCCTTGAGGTTGAGGAGCCGATGCTCTTCCAAACAGCATAGCGTTGTACTCAATACCTTCAGGACTCGTCAGCTTGAGAATGCCTCTGCTGTCGCCGATAGTGTAAGGCTCGTACTTGATGTTGACCATGCATTCAACTCCCTTAAAGCTGTCAGCGGCTGGAGCAGCCACAGTAGGTGCACCTTCAAGCTTGAAGTCACAGACGCCGGCCTGGCCGTCAGCTCTGTCAATCTTAACCTGGTAGGTGACTGGCTTCTTCATGTAGTGGGTGAACTTGAACACTTGCATTTGGTCTTGACCCAGAGAGCACTTGAAAGCGAGCGAGCGCTGCTGGGTGGGTGCGATACCTTTAAGTGTCAAACTGTACTTGAATTCTCCAAGCATGGGGTTCTTGAACACTAGGTCGCACTGCGACTCAGAAATGATAAGAGGTCTGAAGTTGATGTTGAACTCGCGGCTCTCGTTCGGCTTAATCGCGATTTCTTCGGGGCTGATCTCCAAGTAGTCGTTTGCGAATGTGAACTGAGACTTGTTGACCTTGACCTCCTCACTTGTCGGGTTCTCAATGACAATGGGCTGGCAGCAGCTTTCACGCACTGCACTCACTAACTCGATCTTTTCGACGTCCTTTGACTCCTCCACGGTCACCACGAACTGGTAGAAGATGTACTCGCCAGTGGCTTTCTCTCTAAAGTTCACGTTGAATTTGTAGACACCCGACTTAAGAGCGAGGAAGTTCAACTTGTATTCCTTGAATGATTCTCCTGCAATGTCGAAGGTGTTTGCACCGCGGATGAAGAGCGATGAGTCCGCGGGACCCTCGACCTTCCAGGAAGCCTCGAAGCGCTGGGTCTTCTTGGCCCAGTTCTTCACCTTAACGATAAAGTTCTTTTGCTTTCTTGCTTGGATTGTCTCCTGGATTGTGCCTTCTGACTGGGGTGCCATTGCAACACCCTTCAGGTTGTAGAGCAAGGCAGTACCGTTGGGCAAGGGGAAGAAAACTGAGCCAAGGTGGGGCTCGTCAACGGCATCCTCGGCACCGTCTTTCTTCGTCATTAGCTTGGGCAAGTAGACCACTTCGTATTGGCCATTGCTCTTGGCGGGAATCACAAAAGTTTCCTTTCCAGTGAAGTAGTCGATGTTGTTCTCCTTGGTGCTGATAGTGGGGTTGATGGCCCACTCTTTGTCCTCAGGGTTCTGGATCGCAACAGTCTGGGTGGTTGCCTTTCTAACAACAGTGCTGAAGTTGAGCTCCTGAGCAGATGAGGAGTCCTGGCTGACTGGCTTACCCATCATCTTGAGAGTCATAGGTTCACCACCCTTGACTTCGCACGTTACTTTAGTTTCGCACATGTTCTGACTGTCGGAGATATCTTTCGGGTGGAAGGTCACCTCCAAATCCAAGTTGGAGTTGGGATTGATGTAGCCACTAGCGGGACTGATTGTAAAGTTCTTAGTGAACTCAGACTTGTTCCACTGATAGTTGGCCTTCACATCGCCGAAGTTAGACATCTGAATGTACTTGGTCAGTCTGCTGCCTTGAACGACGTTACCGAATGCGGCAACCTCGTCCATAAGCTTGAGTTCAATGCCATGGGCAACACCATGCACGGTCATGAGCTTTCTTGGGTCGTCGATGCCATCGATCTTCAATAGAATATCGTGCTCAAAAGGAGGCAGGCGAGTCTTAGGTCGGAAGCGGATCTCAATGGGCAAAGACTCTTTGGGCTTAAGGACGAACTCCTGCTTTTGCTTGGGGAAAGCCTCAAGCGATGACGCATTGAACGCCTTGGTGTCGCGGGGGACCACGTGGAACTTGACAGTCTTGAAGCTGCGGTTTACGATTGGCACAATCTTGCTGACTTCTTGTCCGACTGAAACGACGCCGAGGTTGGTTTCAACCTGGTCAGGGTCCTTCAAGTCCAAGTGTAGAGGGATACCGTTACCCTTGACAACAACATCCATGAAGTAGAGACCGTTATTGAAGTTCAGTTTGATGACCTCATTGTACTCCTTTTGCTCACGGGGAGTGAAGGTGATTGGAATCTCAATCTTCTCCTCGCCGGGCATCAAGACCTGTCCTGGAACCAATGGGAAGTCCAAATGAATCTTCTTTTCAAAGTTGGACTCAACAGAAATCGCCTAGTTATCAATGTTGGTGATCGTTAAGGTCTTCTTGTTGGGCACGGGTTGTGAAGTGACAAAGCACTGGCCAAAGTCAAAGACATGCTGATTAAGTCTAACGCCTGGCTTCCTTGCTGCACCATCAAAGTTGAAGTCGTACTTGGGGCCACTGAGGACTGACAGAGTTGCTTTGTAGTTCTTGAGTGTGTTCTCAGCGGTGGGTGCATACGTGATAGTGATCGTTTCAGTGCTGCCCTTGTGGACGGTGCCGTGCTCGGGTTAAATTGTGATGTTCTTGTTGGCGATGCGCTTCCACTAGAAGTCGAAGTTGAAGTCGCCTTCATTCGTCAGCTCCACCTGCTTGGTCCTCGACTCGTTCACAAAGAACTCCCCGAAGTTGAGCTTGCAGGCTTCGCCAGACGCAACACGCACCTAGGGCTCATCAGCCATTACAGAGTGGTGGATTTGGTAGCCCTCTCCCTTAATGTTGAGCGTCAGTGGTCTGTCCTTGCGCTTAATATTGCACTGCAAGTTGTAATTGTAGGTCAACTCAAACTTAGGGTTGAACTAGATCTCGATTGGGCAGTCACCGAAAGCAGGAATGACACCCGACATTGGAGACACTTTCAATGAGTCACCGTAATCAGGAGATCCCTTTACGCTTGAATTGACGAAGTTGAAGGCAAATGGAATCGGTTCTTAGTTAATGATTCTGACTTCTTCCTTCGCTTTTCCGCTGAGCAAGAGTGGACCAAACCTCATCTTGCCTGATTCAAAGAGCACGTTTGGCTCATTCACTCTTCCAACAACTAAGAATTCCTGCTGGATTTTCTCAGAGGGGATCTTGAAGAGCCATCTGGAATCGTGTTCGCCAACCTGGTCTGGAGTGTACTCAAACACGATTTCGGACTTCTTTCCGCTGAGGATGAGGCCCTTGGGCGTCGCGCACTTGAAGAGAGACTTCTTCTTGGTCTCGTCCTCAATTTCCTCCCACTCGAACTCGTAGCCTTGCGCAGTTGGGTTGACAGCCATGAAGCGGTTGGTGTTTCTGATGTTGGTGCCGAGCGACTCAAACTCAATAATCTTCAGCTTCTCGTCGAGGTAGGACTGCTCTTTGGCCTTGCGCTCGCGGTACTCACTCACTGGCAGTTCAAAGTGAATGACGGGGCGCTGCGACGTGCCGTTCATCTCAATCAGAAGGGGCTCGTTTGCAGGGTTCAAGTTGTTGATGTTTGCAGACAAAATTCTGCTGAAGTCGGACTCGATCTCCACGGGCGCGAACTTAACAATGAAGTTCTCGTCGCAGCTAGGCGCAATTGCACCCTTCTTGGGAATGATTGTGTAAGGACCGGCGTCCAAGATTCCACTCGAAGAATTCACGATCTTGAAGTTGTAGTCCAATCCGATTTGCGAGGAGTTCTTGATTGTGAACTTGAGCGTGCGCGTCGCGTACATCAGCGTGGGCTTGAACTCCATCTGCTTGATCGCGCATTCGTAAGCGGCGTAGTCGATCACACAGCTCGTCTTTAGGGTCTGTGACTTGGGCTGCTGCTCGATCAACTCGTGCTCGGGTTCGGGAATCACGTCAATCAGCTGGACGCTGGGCTCTTCGCTCATATCCACGACAATCTCTTCCAGGACAGGCGCAGGGGCCTTTGCTGGGGGTTTGCCCTTGCCCTTGGAAGCAGCTGCAGCAGCGGCTTCGGCTTCGTCCTTGCGCTTCTGCTCAGCGATTTCGCGATCACGGAGAATCTTCTTCTGCTCAGAAGGACGCACCATCTTGAGAGTCTTCATCGAGTCATCCCACTCAATCCACTTGGAGCTATCCTCTGCATTTTGGGCAATGACCCAAGTATCGCAAACGAAATCAATATTCTCGTACTTCTTAGTTTCCTTGCCGCGAACCATAACCTTGATCTGCTTGGAGGCACCTGCTCTCAAGTGGCCTGCAGTAGGGTAGAAGGTGAATTCATCGCGCTCGGGAGCGCCCGCATTAAGTCTGTACTTGAGGTCCTTGTCCCCAGTGTTGACCAGTGAGAATGTGACGGCCTTCGCCTTGCCAATGACACAGTCACCGATAACTAGCTGGTCTTCACGACCATTAGGCAAGCCCTCGAAAGTAATGGCCTCGTTGAACCCTTCGCCGATCAGGGCAACCTTGTGCTATTCATACTGGTTGTTCTGCGTTTGGAATGTGACCACAAAGCGCTCACTGCCGACCTTCTTTGGACTGAAGCGGAAGTCAAATGCATGGTTGGCCTTCTGCATGATTGTGTGGTTCATGCTGGTGCCTTCGAAGCTAAACGCATCATTCGTGATCGCATCGAAGCGAACCGTGGCTGGCACTTGGCCTTCATTCTTAAGCACCACCTGCATGTAGGTTTCCTTGTTCACACGCGTGCGGCGGAAACGCAGCACTGGCGTGCCGTCGGCTTCAACCTCTTCGGGCTTGGCGACCTGCAGAGTTGGAAGAGTGCCCTCGCCTTTGATTTCGAAGGTCATCTTGCCCTACTTAGGGTTGAGCTCGCCGTTCTAAACAATGGCCTCGAAGAGACCGCCGTACTGCTTCATCTCAGAAGGGTTGAAGCTCACAGTGACGTACTTGTGTTGGTTGGGAACGATGCTCAAGGATTCAGGCTCGACTTTGAATGCGAAACCCTCACTCTTGGAGGTGCTGCGAGGCTTCACACTGAACTTGACATGGCAAGTAACCTTGTTGGGATTCATGATCTTGAAGCGCTCGCTTGAACCCTGAGGGTCTTTGCTTGCGATCAGTGTTCCAAACCAGAACACGTTCTCTTAGATACTAAAGAGGCTGGAGCTGATGACAGTCTGGGTGTTGAGGCTAGGGTCCAAGCTGGGAATCACAGTCTGCTCTTCGAAAATGGAGTCAAGATCAACTGTGTTGATGCCAGGAATGGATGACTCGGCAGCCAGCTGGAAAGGAATTCCTTCAGTCTGGTCGAGAGGATCTCTATTGCCAACATCGACAGCGAGCGTGCTGTTGTAGAATTTGCTACCTTGGGCGCTGAACGTCACTGAGATGACTGCAGCGCTGCCTGGAGCAATAGAGCCGATCGCCGGAGTGATAGCATACTGACTGACGTTAATCGCTTGACCATCAGGGACAACTTCACCCTTGCCACCTTTTGCAGGTGCCTTAGCTGGGGCAGCCTTAGCGTCAGGCTTTTTGCCGGCAGCCTTAGGGTCGACCTCTTCTTTCTTAGTTCCAAGAAGACGTTCTTCAGCTTCCTTCATGCGCTCTTCTTTGATCTTGTTCTTCTCGTCCTCATTGTTGTAGTCGCAAATTGCGTATTTGAATTCAAAGAGGCCTTCATTTCTGATCTCGAAGCTTCTTGTAACATTCTCACCGTATTGCATGGGGCCAAAGTTCAAGTTCTTCAATGGAGCCAATGAGTACTTTGAGTAGACAGCGTTGACATTAACCAAGATTGGAATTGACTGGTGCTTCTCATCCTAGTCACCCTCGAGAATGTTGAGTTGGATCTCGGCATTCTGCTTCGATGTCTTCATCTTGATCTCCTTCATTGAGAGGAACTTGACCACGATGTTGACTTCTTCGTCTTTTTGAAGTCGGCCAAACATTGGCTCAATCGTGAAGATTTCTTGAGCCTTCTTGCGGAGATTAAAGTCAAACTTAATTGGGTATTGACCTTGATTCTTCAAGAAAAGAGTCAGCTCCTTAGGTTCACCGACTCTGACAGCTTCGAAATCGAGCACTTGTTCGATCTTCATCTGCTCATTCAAAGTAATGTCGAAAGCTTCGGAGTCGAGAGCGATAGTCTTCTCCTCTTGCTTGATGCCGAGCTGTTCCACATCTTCGACTTCAAGCACAATGTTCTCGAGAAGTTTCTTCTGGCTGATTGACTTAAAGGTAATGTCGATGTTCTTCTCCTCAAATGGGTTCAGGGTGCCAGCTGTGGGCTTCACGCAGAACTCCTCAGGGAGTGTGTCTACCTTGAGAAGACGCCAGTTAACTTTCAAGGGGCAAGTGTTCGTCAGCGTCAGCTTCTTTTCACGAGTGTTACCGAGGAGGGCACGCTCGAAGACGACTGTATCGTGACTGACGGACACAGAAGGCTTAGCGCCGAGGCACTGAATGGGCAAGGCGTGCGCGTTAGGATTGTCCTTGACAAGAATGACGACCTCATCTTTGTAGAGCTTCGCCTCGTCTGGGAATGCGAACACACGTAGCTACAAGGTCTCGTCAATGGCCAGCGTTGCCTCGCTTGGCTCGATCATGAAGGGAGATTTTCCTTCTTGACCACCCTCTTCGGCACTCAAAGTCGACTTGAGGGTGAATTAAGCCTCAACTGGGTACTTTCCACTGTTCGTGATCTGGAAGATCGAGCTGTTAACCTGCTGGATTTGAGCCTCACTCCTTCGCTCGGGGTCTTTCTTGATCAGAAGGGGTCCAAACTCAAATAGGTTCTCTGCCTGCACGAAGGATTTCATGATGAGAGCCTCCTTCTCCGCAGGTCTCGACTTCTTGATCGACATATACATATTTCGCATGTTCTGGTTGATCTGAGGGAACTCACACATGCCTTGGATTGGCAGAGTAAAGTTCTTGTAGGAGCCGATGATTTCGAACTACAAGTTCTCTGTGAACTGACCGATCTAGGTGCTGAAGAATTTGATGTACAGCTTCTTCGACTCCTTGGGCCCCAAAACCCATCTAGTTGTCGCGTCGCTCATAGGAGGCAAGGTCTCGTCCTCTGCAGGCTCGCCGTTGGGCGTGTGGATCGAGAACTTAGTGATTTTGTTGCGCTCAGCTCTGTTTGGAGGCTTCTTCAAGATCGAGCTGATCACTGGTGGAGGTAGGGGCTCCTTATCAGGGTCAGGCCAAATTGGCTCTGGCACCACTGATGAGCACAAGTATTCGCACAGGTAAGTGTAATTGTACTCAACGTTGATTTGCTGCATGGTGCGTGTGCCGTACTCCTTCTCGGGGTCTTCCTCCTTTGCAACTTCAATTTGTTGGCACAAGTTACCGAATTCGATCTGCATATTCTCGGCATACTCGCGCCAAGCTTTCTTTTCATCAGCGGTGTATTCTTTGGGGCGGATCTTGTCCTTCTTCGCCTCAGCAGCTTCAGCAGCAGCAGCCTCCGCCTCAGCCTTCTTTCTTTGTCTCTCGGCCTCCTGCTCAATCGCGATGGTCTCGAGCTCCTCTGTAGACTTGGTCTTGTCGCCCTTCTTGATGTTTGCAGTAGAGCCCTTTTGATTTTTGGTCAAGTCCTTCTTCTTGGGAGTAGGTCGTTCACTCTGCTCGATCTTGGACTCCTCGAGTTTACTCTGGGGCTTCTTGGCGGCCAAGTTGGAGTCGTGGCGCCTGGCGTATCTAGTGTTGGTGCAAACCTCGATCTCCTCCTTCTCGCCGGCCTCATTGACGAATTCTTCGTGTTTGAAGTTGAACATGAGGACTTGGACCTTCTGCATGGGAAGCGCCTCAGAGATCATGTTGATGGCGAACTTCTCATCAGGCCAGTACTCACTTGACAGCTGGTCGAAGATTACACCTGCGTTGCAGTCTTCCTCTTGGACACGCAGCTAGATCATCTTGATTACAAGCTCCTTGGTAAGCAGTTTGTACTCAGCCTTGTTGATCTCAGGGATAGGCTCGCCTTTCTTTGGCTTCTTGGCTTTAAGCTGAGCTTCAAGATCCGCAACTGCTTTGTTGCACTGCTCCTGACGGTCCTCAAGGTACTTGTTTGCTTCTTCAGCGATAGCGTGGTTGCGCTTCATCCAGTAGTCAAGGAGCATATCGAGTCTAACGATGCATCTCTGGTGCTCCTGAGCCATGTAGTTGGAGACAATCGTTCTGCCGGCGCCGCTTGGCCCAATCATCACGAGATTCAGCTTCTTGTCTTCTTTGACGGCTGGGGGCAATTTAACCTCCAAGTTATCCTGTGCAATTTCGTGCAACTTGCTGTCGAGTTCAGACTTCTGGTTAGTGTACTGGTTTCTCAACTCAGAGATCTGCTCTTGCGTATGCTCGGGAGCATCAGGCGCTGGGGTAGCATTGGCTGCTGCAGAGTTCGATTCCTTGTCGGATGCTGCCGCTGCGTTAGCTTGATGAAGAGCGATCTCTTGGTGTTGTTGCTCCTCAACACACAGTTGCTGCAACTGCTCGTCGACCTTCCTGATCTGAGCCTTAATGTTCTCAGTCTGAAGCTTGATCTCATCAGCCTTCTTAATGCTTGGCCAGAACTCACTTCCTGCCTTTCTATAAGGCAAGAAAACAGGTTCATTCAGGCCTGTAGGCTGGAAGTTTTCCATGCGCTTGATGATCTCCTCTTCTTCCAAGTACTGCTTATCAAAGTCAAGACTGTAAATCTCAATTGGGTGGTCCATTGGGTTGACAATCTCGAACGACTCGATAGACTTGGTGTCGTAGGGCAGCACTGGTCCCAACTTAATTTGGTCAGGCTTGAGTTCGACCAAGTTGTTGATTCCTTGACCCTTGACGTTCAGAGTGAACTGCTTGGCGTTATCCTTGCATTTGAAGAGGATCTTCTAGCTGAACGACTTATCACTGTTCGGGGTGAACATCACGTCGATCGTCGACTTCTGGTTGGGCACGAGACAGCCCGACAGTGGCCACACCTAGAAGAATTCGGTTTCTTTCTTCTTGTCAGTTGCGGTTGCGTCGGCCTTTCTCTGCGAGCCCTGATTGTCGGGGTTGTAGTACCACCACTCGACGGCGACCTCCTTTTGGTTCTCAATGCGGAGTTTGACGGTTTTGCGGGTGTTAATCGCGACTTTCTCGAAGTCGAGGTTGTCGGTGCTCATTGTCAGCTCAGGCTGTGTGAGGTTCGCAATGAAGTCGATCATGTAGGTAGGTCCATTCTTGATATCAATTGGAATCATGAAGTGGGTGCGACCAAACTTTTGCTGCTTGCGTGACGTGAACACCACAGTGAATAGCTAAGAATTATTTGGCATAATCTTGACTCCTTTGTCTTGATCGAAGCTAATGCCAGCATTGTTGAGCAGCTTCTTGTCGAGAGTAAAGTTGATTGGCAACTTTCCGACGTTCGTCAGTCTGAACGAGCGTTTCTTGGTGCCGCCGATGATCACGTTGCCGAAGTCGCACGTGTACGTCGACAGCTGGATGTTGTCGAGCGAGATATTGACACCGTTGACGCGCATCTGAGTCTGACTGGCTGAGTTCTCATCCTTAGCGCTTGCATTCAAGTTCTACTTCTTGGAAGACTTGTTGAAAGACTTCTCTGCGCGGCTCTCAGCTGCTTTCGACTCGTTCGGAGAAAGCAGTGGCTCATTGAAGCTGGCACTCGTGGTCAGGGCGGCCTGGGCAACCTGCGAGTCGACCAGCTGGATGATCTTGCTGCAGAGGCTTTGACGGTCGCACTCAGCTTCCACCTCCATGACAAAGGTCTCTTTTTCCCGGATCACAACCTTCTCTTTGTCGACGAACTTGGCAGGAATCGCAGGCATCAGTTTAAGAGCGTCGACTCCGTGGAATTAGGCAGCATACTAGATCTTCTTGTGTTCGAGGTCCGAGCGCACTTGATCGAAGCAGGACTGGAATCCTTCGTCCTCAGCGCGAGGGAACGACAGCAAGCAAGCGGGGTAGATACCAACGGCCTTCACAGTGAATCTCTCGGCAGGGAAGTGACTGCACTCAACTAAGAAGAACTCACGGATGTTGTCAGGGACTCCAGCGAAGAACTTGATGACGACCTTGAACTTTTCGCCGGCGAGGACCTTGCCTCTCATTGCAGAGCACTCAATAAGGCCGGGGCGGCTCACAGTACCAAGGTTGATGTTGAACTCAAATGGGACTTTGCCGATGTTCTCGATGAAGAAATCCTTGGAGGAGCTCTCGTTGTACGGAACTGTGTCGAAATCGAGCTCCTTAGTCGAAAGGCGGTAAGTGACCAAGTTAGAGTCACCTTAGATAGGTACTTCGTAATCAGGACCACCATCGCAGCTGCAGACTGCAGTTCCAGTGTAGTTGATTCCGCTGCCTGAGTAGAAAGTGAATTCTACGTTCTCGGTTTGACCGGGCATGAGCATTCCCGAGACTGGAAGAATGTCGAAGACTTCGTTAATTGGGAGCTTTTTGCTCTTCTTGCTCTTCTTCTTTTTCTTTCCGCCAGTAGTCATGGCGTCTTCCTCAATTTCCTCGAGAATGGGCGCGTCTTCAAGGAATGACCACTCATAGGCAACTGGCATTTCGCTGATGTTCGAGAGGGTCAAGTACTTCTTTTTAGAAGTGTCGTTCAGGATGCAACCGAAGTCAATCTTGGGTGGCAGAATTTGCAGGTTGGGGAAGCAAACTTCACCCTCGAGTGCCACGATGTCCTTGTGGGGGTGTCCGTCGTGCGAGATCGTCAGCTTGCCATTGATGTGGTCGCTCAGGCGGTCCTGCTTCATTCCAGGGTCGAAGTCTACACGGATCACCTCTTTAGCGTCCTTTTCGAGCGTTAGTTTCTCGCTGGGGCAGCTGAAAGGCTGGTCAATCTTCAGGTTGATGGTTGTAGGCAAAGGCCCCATGTTGCTGATTGAGAGGTCGGTGGTGATGGGCGCTGCTGGAACACCCTTCTCCCAGAGGTACTTGAACTTGAGTTGGGGCTGGTTAAACTGCAGAATTGGCGTGATGAAGTTGCCGAAAATGATTGGGTTGAACACGTTCTTAGGCTTGCGGTCGTTGCCGATGACGACCTGGCACTGCCAAGGCTCCGACATCTTGCCAGTTTGCGAGGAGTTGGCTCTGAACTCAACCATGATACCCATCTTGGGGTTGAGGACCACGGTTTCGGGGATTACTGTGAACACAAACTTGGTGTCCTCCTCATCGTCACGCTTCTGAGTAGTCGTCTCAATTTAAGAGCCTGAAGTCTGATTTTTCCTAGAGGCAGTTTCTTCAGCCCTCTGCTATGCATCCTTCTTGACGGGTTTGACTTGGCGGACCCAAGTGATTTTCATCTGCTTGCGGCCTCTATTCTCAAGGAAGTACTGCTTAGGGACGACCTTGTGAGTGTACTCAGTTCCAAAGTCAATATTCTTCAACTCCTGCAGCTGTTTGCAGAAAAGGGTGTAGCCTGTGCCCTTAGCCAATAAATTAACCTCCAAGTCGACACCATTGTTGATAATGATGTGAAGTTTGTCTTGGAACCGTTGAACTTCATCGGCCTAGCAGCAAATGTCGACTACCTTTTCCTCGTCGGGCTTCAGGATGCCGTGGCGTTGGACGACCTTCCAGATGCTCTCTTTGTTCTTGGTAAATGCAGTGTACTCAGCGTCAATTTGAGACTTGTTCTTAATCTTGATTTGCTCGTACTTGTCTCTCAGGACTTCAATGCTGCCGAAGTCAATCTCCTCGCGGTCGACCTCCACAATGGGTCCAATCGAGTAGGCAAGCAGCTGCAGGCGCACCGGCACGGGCACACCTTCGAGCTTGATGTCGAAGGGGACGCGGATCACGCCTAGGATCTCAGTTTTCAGACTGACGTTGATGACCTGCTTTTGGCGAGGCTCAATCACGCCGCTCCAAATGTCGGGCTCGAAGAGACCAACGCGGCGAGTGGGCTCTTCCTGCGGCGCGATCTCGAACTTGCTTCTTAAGTCGTCCTCGTTGATGATCTCGATGGACATGGTCTTCTTGTGGCGCAAGAAGCATGTCGAGAACTCCAGGAAGTCGACGGGCGCAACTCTTACCTTTGGCACGAGGCACTGGGCCTTGATCGGCACAGCAAGCATGTCTTGGCCGACGCCTGCGAGGTCGACAACCAAAACCATGTCGTAAACCTGAGGGAAGCTTGGAATGAACTCAATTTGAATTTCAGCGGTTTTGTCGCGCGCCAGGCGGTTCTTGTCGTTCGTGAATTTGAATTCCTGCTGCAGGGCGGTGCGGCCGTCGCCAGGCACGCGGATCGAGTAGTTGATGTCTACCTCCGAAGTGTTCGTCAGGTAGACCGTGCGAGTCACTGGGAATTTGTAACTGACTTTTCCAAAGTCGATGATTTCATCGCTGAATCGGAAAGTCGGAGCCACCACGTGTCCTTTGAAAGTCAGCGTCAGCATCTCGGAGCTGCCCTCGAGCGCGAATCGGAACGTTTCACTAAACTCGCCGAGGATGTCAGACAAGAAAGTGACTCGAATCAGGTCTCGTTGCTGGTCTTTGACACCTAGAGTGCCTTCGTTCTTGCTGAAGCTGAACTTGGCTCCGAAAGGAGTTTCATAGGGGATCAGTTTCCAGTGGCAGTCGATTTCACCAGTATTTTCAATACCGACCTCAAACGACTTTTGGCTGGTCACAAAAATGTCGCCAATGTCCAACTCAGTGATGCTGAGCTGGGCCTGGGGACCCTTGCCCTGGCCGCTGAGGTTAAGCGAGAGGCGCTCTTCGCTGCAGGTGGTGTTGCAAAAGGCGGTGCACGAGTACTGGTAGGGTCCTTGGGGGCGGAACGTTACACAGCAGGTCATCTCGGTGTTGGGCCAGATCTTGCCCTCGAGAGGTTCGATCTGGAAAATCTCATCCTGGAAGAGCATGTTGTCTTCGGAGACGGCCTTCTTGATCGCAGTGTATTTGCGGGCGAGCGCACTGAGCGCCTTCTGCTTGCGGCGGTCGTTCTTGAGCGCAAGCTCGTTCTAGTTGTAGGAATCGTCGGAGTCGAGACTGCCGTCGTCGTCGTCTTCGGAGAGCTCGCCCTCTGCAAAGCGGCGCTCGATGTCTGCGTGCTCGTCCTGCTCCTCAATGGAGAGCTGGGCGTTGAGGCGCTCTTTTTTGTCGGCCTCTTCGCCTTCGGTGGCGAAAGCGCGCCACGAGAACTCGATGGGGACGGCGCTCTTGTTGACGATCTTGTAGTACTGGTGGGAGAAGAGCGTGATGGAGGTGGGGTCTGCAGTCACGTGGCCCTTCGACAGGTAGACGTTGTCGTTGTGGGCTTCGCCGAGGGCGGGGATCGTCGCCACGAAGTTGTCGAAGCAGAGTTGCAGCTCTTCTTTGTACTTGCGGGCCTCGTTCGCCGTCAGTTTGAAAATTAGTTGCTCGGTCTGCCCGATTTCGAGGATGCCTTCGCTCTTGTTCACGCTGAAGGAGGCGGGGCAGTTGATGTGCCACTTGGTGGTGCGCTCGCCCACGTTTCGCAGGATCACGGGCTTCTCGTTGGGGAATTTTACGGGCACCAGGCCGAAGTCCAGCACGTCGGGGAAGTCCAGCACTGCACGGCTGCCCTGCGCGCGAATGGGCACGATGAATTTCTCGCGTTCAGTGATGACCATAAGGTCGTAAGCGTAGTCACTCTTTGCCTCGGGAAAGAACTTGACGATGTAAGTGATCTCCATGCCGGGGGCGACCTTGCTCGAGAGCATGTCAATGTCCTCGGCGCCGCCCTTGGTCTTCTGGTGGGTGGTGGCTGACTTCTTGGCTGGGGTGACCGTGAAGAGCTTGTTGTCGGGGGCGATGATCTTGATGGAGCGCGCGACGCGATCCTTGTTTCTGAGTTTGAGGACTTGTTCCCGTGTTTGGAGGGGTTCGTAGTTGGTGAACTGGATGACGTGCGGCTCGGGCGCGAAAAGGGGCTCGTCGACGTTCACTTGCGAGTCGGTGTGGATGGAGTTGTCGCCGATGTTGAGGAACTGGATGATCTTGGGCTTGGGGAATTGTTCGATGATACTTTTACCGCTTGTAAGTTCTTTCTGAAGCTGGCTTGGGTTTTTCTTGATTGATTTGATCAAGGGCTTCGATGCCCTTGCTGGCTCTGCAAGACTTTGGTCAAAAGTGGATTTCATTTCACCTGGTTGCAGTTTTAAATTTTTTATACTTTCAATTACAAACAAACTAAAGCTGCAGCCTTTAATTGCCCAGACGACCATGGCAGCACTTGTTAAATATCCTAACTTCACACACTAAACTTAAGAATTTAGCCACACTCTGCCAATACTTT
>Ga0075514_1922974_pt1 | contig 14099 bp, 24 predicted proteins | sample DEB08_RNA1_6_FD_73459 | JGI IMG/M metagenome (GOLD analysis project Ga0075514, IMG submission 73459) | Aqueous microbial communities from the Delaware River and Bay under freshwater to marine salinity gradient to study organic matter... | ecosystem: Environmental > Aquatic > Marine > Coastal...
AAAAAACTGTCCTCAAAGAAGGGGAGTATGTACTAGAGTTTATACTACAACACCTAAAAAGCCTAATTCAGCATTAAGAAAAGTTGCCCGTGTTAGATTAACAAATGGAAACGAAGTAAATGCATACATAGGTGGAGAAGGTCATAACTTACAAGAATATTCAGTTGTATTGGTTAGAGGTGGAAGAGTAAAGGATTTACCGGGGGTTAGATACCATATCGTTAGAGGAGCACTTGATACTTCTGGAGTGAATGAAAGAACACAAAGAAGATCAAAATACGGAGCTAAGAGACCAAAGAAATAAAAAATGAGAAAAAAAAGAGCTAAAAAAAGATTACTTACTCCAGATCCTAAGTTTGGAAGTACACTTGTAACAAGGTTTGTAAATAATTTAATGCTGGATGGAAGAAAAAATACTGCATTTAAAGTTTTTTATGATGCTATGGATACTATTTCTGAGAAGGTAACTGAAGAGACATCTATTCAAGTTTTTGAAAAATCGCTTGAAAATGTAATGCCTAACGTTGAAGTAAGAAGTAGAAGAATTGGGGGTGCTACTTTTCAAATTCCTCACCCAGTTAGAGAAGATAGAAGAGTATCATTAGGTATGAAATGGATGATTGGTTTTTCTAGAAAAAGAAATGAAAAAACAATGCAACAAAAGTTGTCTTCTGAGATTTTAGCTGCATACAAAGAAGAAGGAGCAGCATTCAAGAAAAAACAAGATACTCACAAAATGGCTGAAGCAAACAAAGCCTTCTCACACTTTAGATTTTAATATTAAAAAATGGCAAGAGATTTAACTTATACAAGAAATATTGGTATTGCAGCTCACATTGATGCAGGTAAAACTACTACTACAGAAAGAATATTATATTATGGTGGTATAAACCATAAGATTGGTGAAGTTCATGACGGTGCAGCTACTATGGACTGGATGGAGCAAGAGCAAGAAAGAGGTATTACTATTACTTCTGCTGCTACAACTCTTGGATGGGATTACAGAGGAAAAAAATACCATGTCAATATCATTGACACTCCTGGTCACGTTGATTTTACTGTTGAAGTTAATAGATCCCTTAGAGTATTGGATGGATTAGTTTTCTTATTTAGTGCAGTTGATGGAGTTGAACCTCAATCTGAAACTAACTGGAGATTAGCAAATAATTACAATGTTCCAAGAATTGGATTTGTAAACAAAATGGATCGTCAAGGAGCTAATTTCTTAAATGTTTCTGCCCAAGTCAAAGAAATGTTAGGTAGTCATGCTTTACCACTTCAAATTCCTATTGGAGCAGAGGATGATTTTAAGGGCGTGGTTGATTTAATTAATTTTAAGGGTATTGTTTGGAATGAAGAAGATCAAGGAATGACATATAAAGAAGTTGAGATTCCTGCTGATATAATTGATGAAGCAAGACAGTACAGAGCTGAACTATTGGAAGCTGTAGCTGAGTTTGATGAATCTTTAATGGAAAAATATTTTGAAGATGAAGAATCTTTAACTGAAAGAGAAATTTTAAATGCACTTCGAGAGGCTACGATATCTGGAAAAGTAGTGCCAATGATGTGTGGATCAGCCTTCAAAAATAAGGGTGTTCAAACTATGCTTGATATGGTAATGGAAATTTTACCTTCACCTTTAGATGTTGAAGCAATTACTGGAACAAATCCAAATACAGAAGCTGAAGAAAGTAGAAAGCCAGATGCAAGTGAGCCATTTGCTGCATTAGCTTTTAAAATTGCAACAGATCCATATGTTGGAAGACTTTGTTTTACTCGTGCATATTCAGGAACACTAGAGCAAGGGACATTTGTAAATAATTCAAGAACAGGAAAGAAAGAAAGAATTTCAAGAATTTACCAGATGCACTCTAACAAGCAAAATCAAATTGATAGATTACAAGCTGGTGATATTGCTGCTTTAGTTGGTTTCAAGGATATAAGAACTGGAGATACATTATGTGATTTAAATGCTCCTATTGTACTTGAATCAATGGATTTTCCTGATCCAGTAATTGGAATTGCTGTTGAGCCGAAAACACAAAAGGATCTTGATAAATTAGGAGTAGCTTTAGGAAAACTTGCAGAGGAAGACCCAACATTTACAGTTAAAACAGATGAAGATTCTGGTCAAACTATTATTTCTGGAATGGGTGAATTGCATCTAGATATTATTGTAGATAGATTAAGAAGGGAATTTTCAGTTGATGTAAATCAAGGAGCTCCTCAAGTAGCATATAAAGAAGCAATTACTTCATCAATTGACCACAAAGAAGTTTATAAGAAGCAATCTGGAGGTAGAGGTAAATTTGCTGATATTAGGTTTGAATTATCTCCGATTGATTCGGACTTTGAAGGAGAAGGTTTACAGTTTATTAATGAAATTAAGGGAGGTAATATCCCTAAAGAATTTATTCCTTCTGTTGAGAAAGGATTTGAGATGGCTATGGCTAATGGAGTTTTAGCTGGTTTTCCATTAAATTCAATGAAAGTAAGATTATATGATGGGTCTTACCATGATGTTGATTCTGATGCATTATCTTTTGAATTATGTGCTCAGATTGCATTTAAAGCTGCAGCAAAGCAGGCAGCTCCTGTACTTTTAGAACCAATAATGAAATTAACTGTAATAACACCTGAAGAAAATATGGGTGATGTTATTGGAGATTTAAATAGAAGAAGAGGACAGGTAGAAGGAATGGATGACAAGGGAGGAGCTAAAGTTGTAAATGCAAAAGTTCCTTTATCAGAAATGTTTGGTTACATTACAGATTTAAGAACAATAACATCTGGAAGAGCAACTTCTACCATGGAATTTTATGCTTTTGAAAATGCACCAAAAAATATTTCAGAAGAAGTAATATCTAATATTAACGGAGAAAAATAATATGGCACAGAAAGTAAGAATTAAATTAAAATCGTTTGATCATACATTAGTAGATCAATCTGCAGAAAAAATTGTAAAAACTGTTAAGAATTCTGGAGCTATAATTAGTGGACCAATTCCACTTCCAACTCATAAGAGAATATATACTGTTTTACGTTCACCTCACGTAAATAAGCAAGCAAGAGAGCAGTTTCAGCTTGCAAATCATAGAAGGTTAATGGATATTTATTCATCATCATCAAAAACTATTGATGCTCTGATGAAATTAGAATTGCCAAGTGGAGTTAAAGTAGAAATTAAAGTAATATAAATAAAGAAAGATGGCAGGATTAATAGGTAAAAAAATAGGTATGACATCAATGTTTTCTGAAGAAGGAAAAAATATTCCTTGTACTATTATAGAAGCAGGACCTTGTACTGTCACTCAAATTAAAACCAAAGAAACTGATGGATATGATGCTGTTCAAATTTCTTTTGATGAACAAAAAGAATCACGTTTATCGAAAGCATTACTAGGACATTATAAGAAAGCTAAAGCAGTCCCTTCAAAAAAATTAGCTGAAGTTAATTTTGATTCTGAGGTTTCATTAGGAGATTCATTAAATGTTGATTCTTTTTCTGAAGGAGAGTTTGTAACAATTACAGGAACATCTAAAGGAAAAGGTTTTCAGGGTGTTGTTAAAAGACATGGTTTTGCTGGAGTTGGTGATGCAACTCATGGACAGCATAACAGAATGCGTGCTCCGGGATCTATTGGTGCTGCATCATACCCTGCAAGAGTTTTTAAAGGAATGAGAATGGCTGGTCAAATGGGAAATGCTAAAGTTAAAGTAGAAAACCTTCAAATCATGAAGGTTATGAATGAAAAAAATATAATGATAGTAAAAGGCGCTGTTCCTGGATCTAAAAATTCATATGTAATAATTGAGAAATAATGAAGATAGCTATACATAATATTAAAGGAAAAGAAACTAAGAAGCAGGTAGATCTTAGTAAGGATATATTTGGTGTTGAACCAAATGATCATGCAATATATTTAGATGTTAAACAACATTTAGCTAATAGAAGAAAAGGAACACATAGTTCAAAAGAAAGAGGAGATATTGTTGGTAGTAGAAGGAAATTAAGAAAGCAAAAAGGAAGTGGTGCAGCAAGAGTTGGAGATATAAAAAATCCAATATTTAGAGGAGGAGGTCGTGTTTTTGGTCCTAGGCCAAGAAGTTATGAATTCAAGGTAAATAAGAAAGTAAAGAGATTGGCAAGAAAATCTGCATTGTCATATAAGTTGAGTGAAAAAAATATAATTGTTCTAGAGGATTTTAGTTTTGAAAATCCTTCAACAAAAATGTATTCAAGTACATTAAATAATTTTGATTTATTAAATAACAAAACATTATTAGTTCTTGACAAACCAAATAAAAACATTCTATTATCATCTAGAAATTTATCAAAGGCAAAAGTTGTATTAGCTTCTGAGTTAAATACTTATGATATTATGAATGCAAATAAAATGTTGTTTGTTGAATCTTCAATTAAGGTAGTTGAAGAAACTTTTTAATTTATAAAGATGAGTATTATAAAAAAGCCAATTATTACAGAAAAAATGACGAATGATACTGAGTTATTCAATCGTTATGCATTTGTTGTTGATAGAAAAGCAAATAAAATTCAAATCAAAAAAGCAGTTGAAGAGCAATATGATGTGGTTGTTGATTCTGTTAGAACAATGGTTTGTATAGGTAAAAAAAGAGTTAGAGGGACAAAATCAGGTATGATTGTAGGTAAAACCAGTACATACAAAAAAGCAATTGTACAATTACCTGAAGGAGAATCAATTGATTTTTACAGTAATATATAACATAAAAAAATGGCAGTAAGAAAATTTAAACCAGTAACACCAGGGCAGAGACATAAAGTAGCAATATCTTTTGATACAATTACTACTTCTAAGCCTGAAAAGAGCTTACTTGTTCCTAATCATAGATCAGGTGGAAGAAATGATACTGGTAAAATGACTATTGCAAATGTAGGTGGTGGTCATAAAAAGAAATATAGATTGATAGATTTTAAAAGAGATAAGCATAATATTCCTGCTAAAGTTGCATCTATTGAATATGATCCTAATAGAACTGCTAATATTGCTCTTTTACACTATAAAGATGGTGAAAAAAGATATATTATAGCTCCAGAAGGTTTGACTGTCGGAACTGAGCTATTATCTGGAAAAGATTCTCCAATAAATGTTGGAAATACTCTTCCTTTAAGCGCTTTACCTCTTGGAACAATTATACATAATATTGAGTTAAAACCTGGTCAAGGTGCTATCATGGTAAGAAGTGCCGGAGCTTATGCTCAATTAATGGCACGTGATGGAAAATATGCAACTGTAAAGCTAGCATCAGGAGAAATAAGAAGAATTTTGACTACATGTTTAGCTACCATTGGATCTGTTTCTAATTCTCAACATCAGCTACAAGTTTCTGGTAAAGCAGGAAGAAGTAGATGGCAAGGAAGAAGACCAAACGTTAGAGCTACTGTTAAAAATCCAGTTGATCATCCAATGGGCGGAGGTGAAGGAAAACATTCAGGAGGATTACCAAGAAATAAAAATGGTGTGCCTGCAAAAGGATATAAAACAAGAAATAAGAAAAAAGCTTCGGATAAGTATATAATTGAAAGAAGAAAAAAGAAATAATTTATGGCTAGATCACTAAAAAAAGGACCTTACATTCATTATAAATTGCAGAAAAAAATTGATGCAATGAATGAATCTGGAAAAAATTCTGTTATTAAGACTTGGTCTAGAGCTTCTATGATATCTCCAGATTTTGTTGGTAAAACATTTGGAGTTCATAATGGAAGGCAATTTATTCCAGTTTATGTTACTGAAAATATGGTAGGACATAAATTAGGAGAATTTTCTCCAACTAGAACATTTAGAGGCCACGGAGGTAATAAGAAAAAATAAAATAAATGGGAGCTAGAAAAAGAATAAAAGCAGATAAAATGAAGGAGGCAAGAAAAAATATTGCTTTCGCTAAGCTAAATAATTGCCCAACATCTCCTAGAAAGATGAGGTTGATTGCTGATTTAATTAGAGGGATGGAAGTAGAAAAAGCGCTATCTGAATTAAAACACAATCCTAAAGAGGCGTCTAACAGAATGGAAAAGCTTTTGCTTTCTGCTTTAGCTAATTGGGAGTCTAAAAACGAAGGTAAAAATATGGATGAGCATAATTTATATGTTTCTGAAGTAAAAGTTGATGGAGGAAGAATGTTAAAAAGAATACAACCAGCTCCTCAAGGTAGAGCACATAGAATTAGAAAGAGATCTAATCATGTAACTATAGTAGTTGACAGTAGAGATCAAGAAACAAAATAATATATGGGACAAAAAACAAATCCAATAGGTAATAGATTAGGTATAATTAGAGGCTGGGAATCTAATTGGTACGGAGGTCAAAATTTTGGTAATAAACTTGCTGAAGACGCAAAAATTAGAAAATATCTGAATGTTAGATTATCAAAAGGAAGCGTATCAAAAATTGCTATCGAAAGAACTCTCAAATTAGTTACTATTACTATTCATACTGCTAGACCTGGCATTATTATTGGAAAAGGAGGACAAGAAGTTGAGACTTTAAAGCAAGAGATTAACAAGTTAACTAATAAAGAAATTCAGATAAATATTTTTGAGGTAAAGAAACCTGAACTTGAAGCAACATTAGTTGCTGAAAGTATTGCTAGACAAATTGAAGGTAGAATTTCATACAAAAGAGCAATAAAAATGTCTATTGCATCTACAATGAGAATGGGAGCAGAGGGGATTAAAGTTCAAATTTCTGGAAGATTAAATGGAGCTGAAATGGCAAGATCTGAAATGTATAAAGATGGAAGAACACCTCTTCATACTTTTAGAGCTGACATTGATTACTCTTTAGCAGAAGCTCAAACAACTTATGGTTTAATTGGTGTAAAGGTATGGATTTGTAGAGGAGAGGTATATGGTAAAAGAGATTTAATGCTGCATTTCAAAACACCAAAAAAAGTAGGTGGATTAAACCAAAAGAGAAGAAAATAGATAACTTGAAAAATTAAAAAACATGTTACAGCCAAAGAAGACGAAATTTAGAAAAATGCAAAAAGGAAGGATGAAGGGTAATTCTCAAAGAGGACACCTTCTCGCTTTCGGTTCATTTGGAATTAAAGCTCTTGAAGAAGCATGGATAACAGCAAGGCAAATAGAGGCTGCCAGAATTGCTGTAACAAGATACATGAAAAGACAAGGTCAAGTATGGATTAGAATTTTTCCTGATAAACCAATTACAAAAAAACCTGCAGAGGTAAGGATGGGTAAAGGAAAGGGTGCCCCAGAATACTGGGCAGCCCCTGTAAGTCCAGGAAGAATGTTGTTTGAATGTGATGGAGTTGATATGGATGTTGCAAAAGAAGCTTTGAGATTAGCTGCTCAAAAACTTCCAATCAAAACAAAGTTTATAATTAGAAGAGATCTTCAAGCATAATTAATAAAAGATGAAAGATACAAGTTTAACAGAAATGCCAATTAATGAATTAAATGATCTATTAATTTCAGAGAAAGATAGATTGAATAAATTAAGGATGAGTCATGCTGTTTCTCCTTTGGAGAATCCTTTGTCAATAAAATATTCTAGAAAAAAGATTGCTAGAATTATGACTCAACTTTCATTAAGAAAAAAGTCAGAAAAATAAAAAGTCATGAATAGAAATTTAAGAAAAGAAAGAATTGGTATTGTAACAAGTAATAAGATGGATAAATCTATAGTTGTTTCTATTGCTAGAAGAGTTAAGCATGATCTTTATGGAAAGTTTATCAACAAAACATCGAAGTTTGTTGCTCATGATGAAAAAAATGAATGCAATGAGGGTGATACTGTTAAGATAATGGAAACAAAACCAATTAGTAAAAACAAGAATTGGAGATTAGTAGAAATAATTGAAAGAGTAAAATAATGATACAACAAGAATCAAGATTAAAAGTTGCAGATAATAGCGGAGCTAGGGAGGTATTATGTATTAGAGTTCTTGGTGGAACAAGAAAAAGATATGCTTCTGTAGGAGATAAAATTGTAGCTTCTGTCAAGCACGCAGCTCCTTCTGGTAATGTAAAAAAAGGACAGGTAGTAAAGGCAGTTGTTGTAAGAGCAAAAAAAGAAATAAGAAGACCAGATGGGTCATACATTAGATTTAGCGATAATGCTTGTGTTATTATTGACGAAAATAATCAAATGAAAGGAACTCGTGTATTTGGACCTGTAGCTAGAGAACTAAGAGAAAATGATTTTATGAAGGTTGTTTCATTAGCACCTGAGGTATTATAATTTTAAAGAAATGGGAAAATTAAAGATTAAGAAAAACGATACAGTACTTGTTTTAACTGGAAACTCTAAAGGAACAAAGGGAAAAGTTATTAAAGTTTTTCCAAATGAGAATAGAGCAATAGTAGAAGGAGTAAATATGTCATCAAAGCATACAAAACCTAATGCTGCAAATCCACAGGGTGGGATTTTGAAACAGGAGTTACCAATACACATTTCTAATTTAAAATTAATTGATCCAGCTTCTGGAAAAGCTACTAGAGTAGGAAGGATTAGAGATGAAAAAACTGGAAAATTAGTTAGAATATCTAAAACAACTAAAGAGATTATTAAGTAATGGATTACGTACCTAGATTAAAAAATAAATATAAAACAGAAATTGTAGAAAATCTTAAAAAGAACTACAAATCTGTAATGCAAGTTCCTAAACTTGTAAAAATATCCTTGAATCAAGGAGTTGGAAATGCTATTAATGACAAGAAATTAATTGAGGCTGCTCAGCAAGAGATGACTTTAATAACTGGTCAAAAAGCAGTTTTAACAAAATCTAGAAAAGATATTTCTAATTTCAAACTACGTAAAGGAATGCCTGTGGGAGTTATGGTAACTCTAAGAGGAGACAGAATGTATGAATTTCTTGACAGATTAGTAACATCAGCATTACCTAGAGTAAGAGATTTTCAAGGAATTTCAAATAAAGGATTTGATGGAAGAGGTAATTATACTCTTGGAATAAAAGAGCAAATAGCATTCCCTGAAATTAGTATTGATAAAGTACTAAAAGTAACAGGAATGGATATAACTTTTGTTACCAACACAGATTCAGATGAAGAGGCATTAATTTTATTAACAGAACTAGGACTTCCTTTCAAAAAAAATAAATAATTATTATGGCAAAAGAATCAATGAAAGCTCGTGAGGTAAAAAGGCAAAAATGTGTAGATAAGTATGCTAAAAAAAGAGCAGAATTAAAAGCAGCAGGAGATTATATTGGACTTCAAAAACTTCCAAAAAATGCATCTCCAATTAGATTGCACAATAGATGTAAGTTAACAGGAAGACCAAAAGGATATATGAGACAATTTGGTATTTCAAGAGTAATGTTCAGAGAAATGGCAAATTTTGGTTTAATACCAGGAGTTAAAAAAGCAAGTTGGTAAATAAAAGAAATAGAAATGTATACAGATCCAATATCAGATTATTTAACTAGAATTAGAAATGCTCAAATGGCAGGACACAAGGTTGTCGATATACCTTCTTCTAACATGAAGAAAGAAATTACAAAAATTCTTCATGATAAAGGTTATATTTTAAATTTCAAATTTGAAGATGATGTTAATTTTCAAGGAAATATTAAAGTAGCTTTAAAATACAATAGTAGAACAAAGCAGCCTGCAATAAAAAAATTAATAAGAGTTAGTAAGCCAGGTCTAAGAAAATATGCAGATTCTAAAAATTTACCAAGAGTTATTAATGGTCTTGGTATTGCAATAATTTCTACATCAAAAGGAGTAATTACAGATAAAGAAGCTAGAGATCTCAAAGTTGGAGGTGAAGTTATATGTCACGTATATTAATTTAATAGAAGAAAAATGTCAAGAATAGGAAATGACCCAATAAATATACCTGAAGGAGTTACAGTACAGTTTGATAATCATACTATCAATGTAAAAGGAAAATTAGGTGAGTTGTCTCAAGAGATAAATCCAGCTATATCTGTTTTAATTGATGATAATATTATCAAATTTTCAAGAGTTAACGATCAGAAAGAAAATAGATCAATGCATGGACTTTACAGAGCATTAGTTTATAACATGGTTCATGGTGTTTCTGAAGGTTATACAAAAAAACTAGAGCTTATTGGGGTTGGATACAGAGCAACAACAAGTGGTCAAAATTTAGATTTTTCTGTTGGATTTTCTCATAATATTGTATTTCAAATTCCTAGTGAGGTAAAAGTTACAGCAGAGACAGAAAAAGGTAAAGCACCTGTAATTACATTAACTTCTCATGACAAGCAAATGTTAGGAGCTGTTGCTTCAAAAATTAGATCATTTAGAAAACCTGAACCTTACAAAGGAAAAGGAATAAGATATGTTGATGAGTATGTTAGAAGAAAAGCTGGTAAAACTGCTGCTAGTTAAAAAATAGAATTATGATAGAGTCAAAAAAAGATAAAAGACAAAAAGTAAGATATAAAATTAGAAAGCGTATTTCTGGATCGAAAGATACTCCTAGGCTTGCTGTTTTTAGAAGTAATAAAGAAATATATGCGCAATTAATTGATGATTCTGAAGCAAAAACTTTAGCCGCAGCATCTTCAAGAGAAGAAAGTGTTTCCAAAGCAAAATCTACTAAAGTTGAACAAGCTCAAATGGTAGGAAAATTGATTGCAGAAAGAGCCAAAACTTCAGGAGTAGAAAATGTTGTTTTTGATAGAGGTGGTTTTATATATCATGGAAGAGTAAAAGCATTAGCTGAATCAGCTAGAGAAGCTGGATTAAAATTTTAATTTATAGATATGTTAAATTTATTAAAAGATAAAAGAGTAAAAATATCATCAGATATTGAGTTAAAAGACAGATTAGTAGGTATCCAGAGAGTTGTTAAAGTAACAAAAGGAGGACGTGCATTTGGTTTTTCAGCTATTGTTGTTGTTGGTGATGAAAAATCAATCGTTGGTATTGGTTTAGGAAAATCTAAGGATGTGTCAACTGCAATTGCTAAAGCAATTGAAGCAGCAAAAAAGAATCTTGTCAGAGTACCAATTTTAAAAGGAACTATACCACATGAACAAGAAAGTAAGTTTGGTGGTTCACAAGTTTTAATCAAACCTGCATCAATAGGAACAGGGGTTAAAGCTGGAGGAGCAATGCGTGCAGTTTTAGAAAGTGCTGGTATAAAGGACGTATTAGCTAAGTCAAAAGGATCATCAAATCCTCATAACCTAGTTAAGGCTACACTTAAGGCTCTCTTAGAGTTAAGAGATGCAAGAACTGTAGCTATGCAAAGAGGTGTAAAAATGGAAAAAGTATTTAATGGTTAAATGAATTCTCATGAGTAAGATAAAAATAAAACAAGTTAGAAGTAGAATCGGTAGACCAAAAGATCAAAAAAGAACTTTAGATGCATTAGGTTTAAGAAAAATGCACCAGGTTGTTGAACACAATCTAACACCACAGATAGAGGGAATGTTAAATAAGATTAAACATCTTGTAAAAATTATAGAATAAATGGAACTACATAATTTAAAACCAGCAAAAGGATCTATAAAAAATAGAAAAAGAGTAGGTAGAGGAGAAGGTTCTAAAAGAGGTGGAACATCAACAAGAGGTCACAAAGGAGCAAAATCTCGTTCAGGTTACTCCAAAAAGATCGGTTTTGAAGGTGGTCAACAACCACTTCAAAGAAGGGTTCCTAAATTTGGATTTACAAACCCAAATAGAGTAGAGTACAATTGTGTAAATATTGATACAATCCAGGCTTTGGTCGATAATAAAAAGATAAAAACTAAAGTCGATAAACAAATCTTGATTGACAATGGACTTGTACAGAAAAAAGATTTAGTAAAAATATTAGGTAGAGGTGAGTTAAAATCAAAATTAACTATTACTGCTGATGCTTTTTCTGAAACTGCAAAGAAAGCAATTGAAAAAGCAGGTGGAACAACAAACATTACAGAATAAAAATGAAGAAGTTAATCGAAACTATAAGAAATATTTGGAATATTGTTGATCTAAGAGAAAGACTCTTAGTTACACTTGGTATTCTAGCTATTTATAGATTTGGTTCATTTGTTGTTATTCCTGGAGTTGATCCAGCTCAGTTGTCTGCCCTACAAGATCAAACGGCCGATGGATTACTTGGTTTATTAAATATGTTTACCGGGGGAGCCTTTTCTCAAGCATCTATCTTTGCTTTGGGAATTATGCCTTACATATCAGCATCTATTGTTGTTCAACTATTAGGAATGGCTGTTCCATATTTTCAGAAATTACAGAAAGAAGGTGAAAGTGGTAGAAGAAAAATTAATAATATAACAAGATATCTAACAATACTAATAACTGGTGGTCAAGCACCAGGATATATAGCTAATTTACAAGCAACTTTGCCTGAAACAGCGTTTTTGCTTCCAGCAGGTATTTTTTGGTTGTCTTCAATTATAATTCTTGTAACAGGAACCATGTTTGTTATGTGGTTAGGAGAAAAAATAACTGATAGAGGTGTTGGAAATGGTATTTCTTTATTAATTATGATTGGAATTATTGCAAGTTTCCCACAATCATTAATGCAAGAATTTGTATCTGCACTTGGAAGTACTGGAGGTGGACTAGTAATTTTCCTTGTTGAAATGATGCTTTTATTATTTGTTATCCTTGTTACAATATTATTAGTTCAAGGAACAAGACGTATTCCTGTACAATATGCAAAGAGAGTTATTGGAAACAAACAATATGGAGGTGTTCGACAATTTATTCCATTGAAAGTTAATGCTGCTGGTGTTATGCCAATTATTTTTGCCCAGGCTATCATGTTTGTTCCTATAACACTTGTTGGTTTTTCTGAAAACGAATCGCTTCAAGGTCTTGCAGCAGTTTTAACAGATTTTGCAGGATTTTGGTATAATGTATTATTTTTCTTTATGATTGTGGCTTTCACATACTTTTATACAGCTATGACGGTTAATCCTAATCAAATGGCTGACGATATGAAGAAAAATGGAGGTTTTATTCCTGGAATTAAACCAGGAAGAGCTACTGCTGACTATTTAGATAATGTGATGTCAAGAATAACTTTTCCAGGATCATTGTTTTTAGGTATTGTTGCAATTTTACCTGCTTTCGCAATGCAAGGAGGAGTAAACATTCAGTTTGCACAATTTTATGGAGGTACATCATTATTAATTTTGGTAGGTGTTATTTTAGATACTCTACAGCAAATTGAAAGTCATTTATTAATGCGTCATTATGATGGATTAATGGAGTCAGGTAGAATAAAAGGCAAATCTTCTGGAAGAATAATGTAATCATCTAATAATGATTTATTATAAATCAGAAGAAGAAATAGATTTAGTTAGAGAAAGTTCTTTACTTGTTGCAAAAACTCATGCTGAAATAGCAAGGCATATAAAACCTGGTATTTCATCATTAAAATTAGATGTAATTGCAGAAGAGTTTATTAGGGATAATGGTGGTGAGCCAGCATTTAAAGGATACAATGGCTTTCCATGTACCTTATGCGCTTCACCTAATGAAGTAGTTGTTCATGGAATTCCTAATAATCATCCAATTGATGATGGATCTATCTTATCAATTGATTGTGGAGTATTAATGAATGGCTTTTATGGTGATTCTGCATACACATATGAAGTTGGTGAGATTAATGAAGAAACAAAGATGTTACTTAAGGTTACAAAAGAAGCTTTATTTAAAGGTATTGAAAATGCTGTTGCTGGAAAAAGAATTGGTGATATAGGTTCAGCTATTCAAGAACACGCTGAAAATAGTAATTATGGAGTTGTAAGAGAAATGATAGGTCATGGAATTGGAAAAAGTTTACATGAAAGTCCAGAAGTTCCAAACTATGGAAGAAGAGGCTCGGGAATAAAATTAAAAAAAGGCTTAGTAATTGCTATCGAACCAATGATAAATATGGGAAAAAGAGATATAATGCAACATAGTGATGGATGGACTATAACAACGGTTGACAAAAAACCATCTGCACACTTTGAACACACAGTTGTGGTTCGAGAAGGTGAAGCTGAGATTTTGTCAAGTTTTAAAGAAATTGAAAAAATAATTAATAAAAATGGCTAAACAAGCTAACATAGAACTTGATGGTACAATTATCCAG
>Ga0075514_1051850_pt1 | contig 14087 bp, 7 predicted proteins | sample DEB08_RNA1_6_FD_73459 | JGI IMG/M metagenome (GOLD analysis project Ga0075514, IMG submission 73459) | Aqueous microbial communities from the Delaware River and Bay under freshwater to marine salinity gradient to study organic matter... | ecosystem: Environmental > Aquatic > Marine > Coastal...
TTTTCTTTTCCGCAAATGGTTCATACATAGATGAAATACGGATTGGGTCAGACCTTACTAGTGTCTTACTCGGGACTAAACCATTAACGCAATGATTCGAGAGATTGTAAGATTGTCCACTTTACTCTTTTATTTAGTATGCAATTCACAGGCACGTAAAATGATCTCTTAATACGGTAGACGACTCTGGCATTTTACTTGATAAATTCGTAGTTTTACAACGCATAATCATGATTTAGGTATATGAACAAGGCTTTAACTTTTAGAATATGTAAAAAATTTAGTCCAAAAAAAATACATTTTAATTATAAGTGCTGTTTAGAAATTGCAGTTGACTCAGTTTAACCAGTGGTTTTTGGCAACAATGTACGCCAAAGTCAGTAATTTATAACAAGTATTGCACCCAAAAGTCATGGAGGCATTTGATAACATTTTAACTTAAGGAGTACCATCTCAAAATCAGATAAAATAAACATAGAAGAACTACTTTATAAAATCCGGTTTACTCCCGACATCATGTATTTTCGGCAAAACTTTTCTAAAAGTGTGCACCTGTTTTGCTGATCTTTGGAAGTGGAATAGTAAAGAATGAATGTTTTAAAGAACTGATAAAAGGCTTATTTCAAAATAGCTAGCTTGTTGGTTTTTTTTAAAACAATTTACAGATAGTTCTCTCCAATAATCTTAAAAATTTTATACAATGTAATTATCGATTTTGAGTAATTAGAATTTTTTGAAGCGTGTGATTTAATTCCTGGAATTGTATTTCTGAGATTACATACCTCCATCAACTTCTTTCCTGAAAAAACAGCTCATTTTTAAGAAAAAGAAAATTTTTATTTGCTGTCACTTCCTTAATTTGGCAGACAAAAATTTATAGGTAAAAATAGTTAGCAACATTTTGGTTTGATAGACAAAAAATATATAAAAAAATAAAGGTTAATTATGATAAGTTTTAGGGACATATTCAGTAAGGGAGCATTTCTCTTCCTCCTGATGCCAATAACTTTATTGGCACAATCCAATGCTGATTTGGTAAGCGGTATAAATGAAAGTTTAAAATCCGGAAAGATTGTTAGTGCACAGCAATTAGCTGATAAACTCTATAAAAACGACCGTGGAAGAACTGCCGACTACACCTACCTTGCAGCGAAAGTGGCTGCTGTTTCAGCAGACAAATCAACTGCTATAAAGCGTTACCTAAGCTTTCTTTCATCTCAAAGAAATAAAACAGCAGAAACTCAAAAAGCTCTAACATACCTTTTAACTCACAACCCAAATATAGAGGTTATTGAACGCTTTCTGAAAGATCACGGTACTCATGAATATGTTCTATCACAGGGAAAAATGGTTCTCAATGAACTTCTTGAAAATGACGATAGTGAAGGTGCATGTGAATTAGCTAGAATTCTCAGTAAGGCTTATGATTCAACTGAGGTCAACACTCAGATTGTTTATGTTCTGAGAAGTCATCTTAGAGTTTTTGATGATAATAAATCTCAGCGTCACATTTTCAGTTTCCTAAGCTCAACAAAAAAACTTAATTCACGCGTAGCTTATGAAATAATACGCCACTTGGAACGCAGTGCGGACCAAGCAGACTACTTAATGGCTTGTGCTGAGATTCAAATCAACACCGGCTCTGCGCTCAATAGAAGCTTTAGTGCTGTTTTTGGGAGATTGCCAAGTCTTAAATCCAACCAAAAGAAGCTGGCTCTTAAATTTCTGGAACACGATAAAGTCTGTAAAACTCCTCGCCAGTATTATGATTACTTAAATTTCATCAGCAGAAATCCCAAAGTATTTAGAAAAGCAGACAACCTCTTAATCGATGACTCTAAAATTACTGACAAATTAGCAGCATTGGTAAAACTTGCAGGAAAGCCAGAACTTTATAAAGGGCCCCTTAGTTCATTAGCTTCACAAATCTCCAGAGAGTTTATTGCCAAGAGTGAACAAGCTAAGTTTTGGGGCGCCAATAAGGCCATTACTGCCCCTGACTTCCGCAAACAGGCAGATGCACTAGACAACTCACCTCTAAGTAAACTTATTAAGAACTCAATCCACAGAAACAGATTCGACAAACTTAAAAATATTAAGGCTGAGCTCAAAGGAGCCAACGTAGCCAATATGGTCAATGGTAAGGACACGTCTCCTAAAGGTAAAGCCATAAAGTTACTTCATGATGCACACTTAATGCAGTTTGATCACTACGGTACTTTCTGGGCAGAATATCTAAAAGGTTCTGAGGCCTTCTGGGAAACTGCAATCAAAAATATGATTTTCCGTAGCAACTATCCTAAAGGTTTTGCAGATATGTATGCGGACTACTTGAACTCCACAAAAAAAGCTTCCTGATTACGGAAAAGAGTTTCTCATAAAGACACATTCAGGTGTCAGTTCTCCAGAAAAAATGTCTTGGCTAAGGACACAGTACGCAAACTTGGGAACAGATACTCTCAGATACATTTTAAACCAAAGATGGAAAGCAGAAAAAGCTCTGCCTGAAACCATATCAGCTTTAAAGGCCATTAAAGGCAAGGTGGACAATACTGTCCTTCTAACAACTATACGTTCAATCAGTGGAAAGAAACTTGGTAAGAGCTTAACTGCACAGGACGTTGAAAAAATTCTTGAACATTTTAAAGGTCAATCAGCTGATGATTTAATCACTTTCTCTCAGCTGGCTGCTCGTGGTTTTGACAAAACTACCTCAACTGCTTACATCCAAAAAGTCATCTCACTCGTAAACGGTTTAGATAAATTCCGTCTACTTAATAAGATGTATATTAATAGAGAATTTAATAACTATCGCAATCTCATTAACAAAGAGATCAACGCTACAGCTACTAAGCTAAAAGATGACGATTGGAATAAACTCGTTTTAGATACAAATGTCCTAGTAACATTAGAAAGAGCTAAAAATCCAATTGCTTCCAAATTATTAAATAGAGCTGCAAATGGCGAGCTCTGGATGAGTAGCTCTACTTCCTATCTACAAGGGTCTTATTACAATGAAATCAACAAAATTGTAGACAATAACATAGAACAGGCTCTTCCACTAATAAGTAGTTGGGCAATCGCTGCTAGTGGCGGAGCGCATGACCGCAACTTTGCTTCAAGAACATTAAATCCATTAGTAGCAAAACTTGAGAAAAATAAAAGCAACGAAGCCTTATACATGATGAGTGCTTTGTTTCTAGAAAGAGTCAAAGATGCTGACGCTAGAAAGATCTTCATCAGAATTCGCAGTAAATCCTCTAAAGATATCGACAATCTTATTCCAGTTGATAAATCAGATAAACGTTATGACCTCTACATCGCAGCAGAAAGTCTTGCTCTAGGAGACATCGCTAAAGCCTGGAAATTAACTCAACCTAAAATTGAGTTAATAAAATCCAACTGGGCTGAGTTTGATTCTCAATACGTCATTTGGGTTGCTAAACAGTTACTTGAAGAAAATGCCAATAAAGAAGCATTAGCCTTAGTGATGACAGTTCTTCTCGAGGAATCTTCACTAAATAAAGAAACAGCGACAGCACTTGCTCTTATTAAAGGTGACATATTTAAAGCCGAAGAAAACTACCCAGCTGCAAGAACAGAATATCAGGCACTGACTAACAACCCTGAAAGTAAGAAAACTGAAGCTGGAAAAGAAGCAGTTTACCGTCTGGTAGATTTAATGATTCTAACAAAAGATTATGCAACTGCTGAACTACAATTAAACCGCCTAGTCGATTCAAACTCTTTGGAAGTTCAAGCTGAAGCTAACTACTTCCTTGCAAAGCTTTATTACCAGCAAAAAGAATACGTTACTGCAAACGATTACCTTCAACAGACTTTTAAAAGAATACATGGTCATGTGGCTGGCCGCTTACTTGAAGGTGAACTGAAGCTTCACTTACCTCGCGGACTTCTGACAACTGAAATCGCTGTTGGTAGGCTTGACCTCCAAACAGTTGTGATACCAGGTTCAACATTGACTCTAAAACTACAAGACCGCAATCTTGCTATCGCTCGTGGTGGTAAAGCAATCCCTGTTGATATAATTACTTCAAGCGGTGACAAAGAATCTATTTCACTCCTTCCAAGCGAAACCGATTCAACTCTCTTTGTTGGTCAAATCCCTTCAGTTCTAGGTAAAATCGCTGCAAATAACGGTAAACTTGAAGTTCGTGGAGATGACAAAATCTCTTATGCAATTTCTAAAGAGTTTCAAAAGAAAAACAAGATCGATTATCCAAGTAAGGATATGATCATCAAAGCGAATGCTAAACTTGAAGTTTCTTCTGGAGATATCAGCGATATTACCGACGGCAAAAAGAAGAAAAAGAAAAATGAAGAGTTTGAACTCAACCTTACTAAAAGAGATGAAATCAACCGGGGCTTACAAGTAAGACCTGGCAGCCCGGTTTATATCGTAGTTAAAGACCTTGATAGAGATATCAGTGAAAAGAAAGATAAAGTTCTGGTCGATATACAAACAACTTCTGGTGATATTGTCAGTGGAATGGAGCTTGTAGAAACCTCTGAGCATTCAGGAATCTTTAAAGCTGTTGTTAACACAGGAATTCCTTTCCCATTGGTTACCGCCTCTGATATAGATGAAAACCAAGATCCAAATGCTGTAATTAACAGCGGCCGTAATAAGTCCTGGTCTTCCATTGCAGACTCTAAAAAGTCTAAATGGTTAGAAGTTGATACCATGAGTTCTTATGAAATGAAAACCGCTGGTATTAAACTCGCTAAACAAAACGTTAAATCGATCAAACTTTATGGACTACTCGAAGAAGATCTAATCTTAATTGGCAGCTTTCCAGAGTCAAAAAACTCAGAAGGTGGACTTCAGGCCAAAATCATTCACGGTTCTATTAGAAGCATTGCAGATTTCAAGAAAGCCTTAAAATTCCATAACAAGACTATTTCTCTGAAATCTCCTTCCCTGCAGCGCAGCACAACTGAGTTTGGTAAAAGAAATGACTGGGCCAGTAGCTACATAAGTGGAACGTTCTGGATGAATAAATCTGAACTTGTGAAACTCAAATTCCTACAGAAACCAACGGAAAAGTCCAGACAATACACCATGGTTTACATCGACGATAAGCTCGTCCTTGGTAAAAACCGTATGAACGTAGCTGATTTTGATCAAGTCGAATCTGTTTTCCTTCGTAAGGGTGCTCATAAGATCGAAATCTACAATGTCGATGCTGATGCTAAATCAACTGTTCAAATTGGCTACGAAAAAGCTGATGGTTCATTTGAAATACTTCCTGACAGCTGGTTCTCAACTTCTGAAAACCCTGGATTAGCTGACCTACTGAAGCCAAAAGGAAAAGTAATTAAAACTGAAGATGGCTTCAAAGCCGAAATAGACTCAAATGTACGTCTTCGCAAAATCCGTTGGGCTTTTGAAGATTACAATGGCGCAAATGTTGAAATCGTTGAAATCAATGCGACAGACCAGAGTGACAAAGTAATCCTACCGGTAAAGAATGACTTCACCTCCGGAAAAACTAACAATTCTCTGGAAATCGCAGCTGGTGACAATATCTCTTTCAAATATAAAGATGATAAAAGACTTGGAAAAGCTCTTGCTGTCATCGAAAAGAGAATGAACGCTACATTTGCTAATGCAGAAATTAGTATGGTTTATGAAGTTGAAGGTGCTACCGCAGCTGCACGTCGAGTCAGAAAAGGTGATCAGGTTCTCATCCAGGTGACTGACTTTGATGAAGACAAAACTCCTAAGCCTGATGTAATCGTAGCTAAAGTAAGAGCTCGAAGTGGCGCAACTCTAGACCTCAAACTTCTTGAAACGGAAAATAGCTCTGGGGTTTTCACTCAGATTCTTGGATTTGGTGACAAAACTGAAAAAGAGACAATTGCCATCGAAGACAATGACGAGATTGTTGTCAGTTACCTGGATATGGAGAACAACAGCCCAGGAATTCCAACCGAAAGAATAGTTAAAGTCGATACTCCTGTTTTAAGCCAGCCATCACTTTCAGTCTATAAAACATCTGTCCAACAAATCGAAGATAGATCTTCTGAGGCTGATAAGAAAAGAAAACGTATCCTTACAATGAACCCAGATGTTGAAAATGTAGTTATTTTCAAGAATCAGATCATAGCTGAAGATAAACATGCTAAAGCAATCTCTCTCAATGCTCCATTGATGGTCAAACTACTCTACCCTCAAGTTGTACGTCATACATTGAGTCAATATAAAATTGAAGCAGTAGCGCAGTCACAATTAAATAGCGCTAAAAAAGAGCCTGCCAAGGAAAATGAAAACCTCAAACTGGATGAAAATAAATCCAATTCAGGAGTCTACACTGAGATCCCATTAAAAGTGGGAGACATCAAAGGTAGTGCTAGTTCAGCAGGTTATAATATCTCCATGATTGAGGGTGAAACTTTGGGGCAGGATGATGCTATGGAAATAGGTCTTCTAAGCGCCACTATACACTTACAACTAGGTTCTCCTGGTGATGACATTGAAAAGATTGATGATTCAGCGCCTACTCTTATTGTTAATGGAAACGACACCATTCTAATCAGAGTTAGAGACGATCAGGGTAAAATTGCTATTGAAGAAAAAATTGAACTTCGTTCAGATGCAAGACTTTCTCTTTTAGATCGTAACTACAGCTATCCTGTTGATACCATTCATATGGGGCAGCGTTTCTACCTTCATGTTAACGATCCAGACCAGGACTTAACTGACAAAAGAGACTTCATAACAGTTAATGTTAAATCTGCATCAGGTGCATCTGTTGAGCATAAATTAACTGAGACATTGAATCACTCAGGAGTTTTTACAGCTCCACTCAAACCAGAATTTGCTACAAAGCCAAAAGCTGGTGAACCAGCAGATACAAAAAAACAATTGACTGCAGTCTTCGGAGATACACTGACAATGACTTACCAGGACAAAAAGTCTCTGAGTGGAACTCCTGTAGTTAAAGTAAGTGGAAAGATCCATAAAGGAGCGGATGGTTCAATATCAGTCTTCACAAAGAGATTTAAAGATGAGGACATGGCTGTTAAAACTCGCTTCTTAATGGCAGAAGCATTATTTGAAATGGCTCGTGAGCATCGCAAACTTAAGAAGGTTAAATTGGCTGATGATGAATTGGCTCGTGGTAAGAGAATTCTACAGGAAGCTATTCGCGATTACCCAAATACCAGCCTTAAAGTTCAAGGCGAATACTTACTCGCAAATCTCGCTCAGGAACTTAAGAAATATGAAGAAGCTATTACTAGATATTCTAAGGTTATTAGCACTTGGCCTGATAGTGAGTACGCTCCAAAGTCACTATTCAAAAAGGCAATTTGCCTTGAGAAGATGAATCAGATAGATAAAGCTGCTGAGGAATATGTTAAAGTAACTTACCTCTATCCTGATAGCGACCTAACATCTGATGCTGTTATCCGCATGGCTACTCTCTATTTCAAACAGAGGAAATTCCAGGTAGCATCCAAAATCTATCAGAGATTCCAGCGTAACTATCCTGAGCATAAACTCGCTTCTAGATCATTCTTTATGGCAGCTAATTGTTTAATTCTTGAGCAAAAGTTAAATGAAGAATTTAATGCCAAGATCGAAGAAGGCTCCAAGACTAAAAAGAAGAAAGTCAGTTACCTCGGCGCCATTGAGATTCTCTCAAAACTTATCGAAACATATAAAGATGATAAGACTGTACGCCCTGAAGCAATGTACTGGTTAGCCGACTGTCAATTTAAGAACAAAGAGTACGTTGGTTCTTACCAGACATTTAAAAAACTGACTTGGGATTATCCTGAAAGTAAATGGGCCAAGATTTCCCGTGGTAGACTGACGGATGAAAGGTTTGTTGATATTGAATCAGAGGGTGAAGAATGATTCGACTCCTTTTACTAATTCTAATACTACCCTGCTGGTTGGGGGCAGCCAAGAAAGTCTTCGATTTAGAACTTCCTCAAAAGAAGTTTGTTAAGCTAAACGTCTTTGAAAGAGCTCAGTACAAGAAAGCTTACGACTTAGTTAAAAAGAAGAATTTCAAAGCTGCTGTTGATGAGTTTGAAAAGTTCAAGCATCAACACCCGGACAACTCGCAAATGGCCTATGTCATTTTCATGAAAGCCTATTGCCTACATCAGGCAAAGCAGCGACACAAAGCCATTAAGACTTACAATGAAGTCCTTGACTACTTTGGCGACGATATTCTTTATGCCGGAGCAGCCTTATACTTCATGGCTCAAGCACATTTCGATAATGGCGATAACAAAGCTGCTTTGAAAGCTTTAAAGGAAATGGCAGAAGATGAAGACTATCAGAAGCATGCCCTAGCTGCAGGAGCTTTTCGCTACCTTGCTGACAATCTACTTAAGAACAAGCAAGTTCATGAATCTGTTAAATACCTAAAGCTTATTGTCGTGAACTTCGGTAAAGAGAACCAAAAGGAAACAAATATTGCTCTTGGTGAGCTTTGCGATTATTTCATTTTGATGAAACAATTTTCATCTTATGAAAAGTTTGTTCAGGAAGTAAATGAGAATCAGAAAGCGAGTCAAACTGCTCTGTCGATTTTGAGCCGGGTTGGTCATGTAGTCAGATTTAATGATCAAAGTAAGTGGATTAAATACACTGAATTTAAGTCTGGAAAGAACACAGAGATCATTGAGAAGTTTCTAACATACTTCAGAGCTAAAAAATCAACTTTTGACAAAAACCTGTGGTCTTATCACTCAAGCCTTTTAGACTTTCTGGCTCAGTATCAGCAAAAAGATTTTCCAGCTGAACTTAAAGACTCTGAAGCTTACATAAAGACCATTAAAGATTCACAAAAAGTAGACTCTTACCTGAACGGACTGGTTTCACTACTTCTTCGTCGAAATATAGCTAAACGTTTCGATGAAGCAATTCGCTTGACTACTCAGATGAAAAACTCTGAAACTCAGCAAAGAAGTTATAGCTCCATCATTGATACAATGATTCGTAGTGGTCAACATCAATCCGCTACAGTTCTACTGGGCAGACTAAAAGACAGGAATACTGCACTTTGGAAAAAGGTTTCAATTTACTCAAGCCAAAAGAAATATAACGATGTTGTAAAAACCATGGATGAAATCGCCAAGAACGATGCTGAACAGGTTTTACCTGTAAAGAAAAGAAAAGCTGGGCTTTTTCATCATATCGGAAAATATGCTGAAGCCATTAAACTTTACAGAGAAGTTGGAACTCCTCCAAGCAGCCTCTGGAGTATTGCTGATTGTTATGTGAAAATGAAGAGCACCAAGGAAGCAATCTCCACGTTAACAGAATTGGAAAATGCCTTCCCGGACTCTGCGCCCGATGCAGCTCTTAAAAAGACCCACATTTACCATTCGATCAAAGATAAAAAGAAAGCTATTGCCACAGCTAGAAGAATTTTAAAAATGTATCCCAAATCTAAAGCCTCCAGCCAGGCCCATCAAATACTTGAAGAGTATGGCATCAGTACAGGCGGAGGAGTTATAGAAGAATGAAAAGAGGAAGTAACGTGAAAACCATTAAAACATTATTAATTGCAATCTGCATTATTGGACTCTTGAGTCCTCTTTCTGCAGCTAGAAAGAAAAAGTCAGGAGTTGACTTTAAAGCTAACGATATGTTAAATCGCGGTCTCGAGTTCATTACTCAAGGAGATAAAGACAGAGGTCTTGAGTTAATTAAATCTATCCCTCAGCAATACCCTTCCAGCCCTGTTAGATACAATGCATATCAGGCTTTAGGTTCTTATTACTTGAAGAAAAAAGATTATACAAAAGCAGTTAGTTTCTTTAAGCTTTCAGCTGCCAGTAATGATGAAGAAATCCAGGCAGAGTCATTCTACCAGTCCGGGATTTGCTACTATAATCTAAACTCTTATGATCGTGCATTTGGAACTCTTAGGAAAGTAATCGCCAACTATCCAAATTCGATTTATGCTAATGAGGCTTTTTACTACATTGGCATGTGCCACTTTAAACTAAAAAGATGGTCTCGTGCAGTTGAAGCTTTAGAGCTTGTGGGTACCAGAGTTGTTGAGCTGGATGCTTCGGAAATTGTCAAAGCAGAATCAAGCCAACGCCTATTCATCAAAATTAAAGACATTGATCTAGTTGTTCTTCCTCGCGAGGATGGCAAAGCTGCATTCAAAGTTCAGGTTCAAACTGAAAAAGGCGATACTGAAATCGTAGAAATGAGCCACCTGGGAAAAACAAACTCTGAGTTCATTGGCTCTATCCAAACCAAGTCTGGTAAAGCACAAGCAAAAGATGGAACTCTCCAAACTGTCGGCAATGAAAAAGTCTCAGTTACTTATCTAGATAAAAATACACTTGAAGGCAAAACTGATAAAAAACTCATTGCTAAAGTTGAAATGGTTTCCACAGCCTCTGTCGGTTTCACAGATGGAGCATATAAAGAATTTGTAGAAGGTGTCTTCGCTGGTCAGAAGTTCTTCATAACTGTTAAAGACTTCGATCGCAATATCAGCGATAAAAAAGATAAATTCACTGTTAAAGTCGCAGTTAGATACAAAGTCAAAAAAGAAGAAGATCTCAGTAAAGACGGAATCCAACTAGATGACGAAGATGAGATTATCGAAACTCGTGACTCTATGGAGATAACACTAGAAGAAACGTCAGAACACTCTGGCATCTTTGCTGGTAATGCCATGGTTGCAGCATCTGGAACTCCAGAAAGTGAAAAAGCCGATCTCTCTTATGTCGTCGGTGACTACCTGCAAATGGAATACACAGATGAAGTAAACCTTACTGGTGAAAGACGCGAGCTTCTGGCAAAAGCAGTGATTTTAAATAGCGGAATCCAAGATGTTCGTATCGTTCATCGTGAAGTTGACTCAAACACAGTCAAAGCTAAAAAGGAACTCATTGAAGCTAAGATCTTCCTTAAACTAAGCGATATTTTTAAGAACGTAGGTCTTGTTGAACAGGCTACTGAAAAGGCTGATGAATCACTCAAAAGAGTTAATAACGTAATCGACCTAACTCGTAAATTTCGTCTTAAAAGAGAAATCGCTGAAGAAGCTTTCAATGTTAAATGGGATACTTACATCGTTAAGAACGACTACGGAAGAGCCATTTCTACATGTAACCAGCTAATTCAGCTTTATCCAGATTCTACTCTTATCGACAAAGCCTTGATGAAAGTTGCTCAAGCTAAAATGAGTGTTGGTACCACTCAAGCTGCCAATGAATCTATCAAAATTCTCGAAGGTATTACTAAACTAAAAAGTAGTGAACTCAAACCTGAAGCTCAATTCATGATTGCTACCGCAAGAGAAAAGTTAGCCATACAGTCTGCTAGAATTCAGGGAAAAGCTCAAGCCAACCTAAGTTCGGCAATGTCAGCCTATAAAAAATGTCTGGACATGTACCCAGATTCTAAATATGCCGGCGAGTCACTTGAAAAGATCTCAAACTTCTACCTTTCAACGCAAGACTATCAACGTACAGTTGAACTTATTGAACAAGTCTTTCAGGATTATCCAGACGCTTCATTCCTGGATGTGATGCTTTATAAATGGGCTTTTGCTGCATATAAAACTGGCAATATGGAGCTGGCTAAAGAAAAAGCTGAACAGTTGGTCAATGACTATCCAAATTCTAAGTTCAGCAGTAAAGCGACTAAAATGATTACCATAATTAGCGGCGCGAATAACACAGAGGAGAACAAGTAATGCTCGAACATATTATTGACGGTGGAACGATCATGGTTCCGCTGGTCTTGTTATCTATACTTGCTTTTGCAGTAATAATTGACCGAATGCGTGCTTTTAAAGTCGCTGAGCAAGATGTTCAATCTTTGAGAAAGGCTGTTACAGATCACCTCTACAGCGGCAATGTTGATGACTCTATAGAAGCCTGTGAAGGTTCTAGTGGTCCAGTTGCAGCTGTTATGATGGTTGGACTGCAAAAATTCCGCAAATTACTCAAGCTGAATAAGCCGATGAATGAGATTGAAACTAGTGTCAATAAAGCTATGGGCGATTATGCACCTCATGTTGTTGAAACACTCGAAAAACGTATGAATTTACTTACTATGATTGCTGCGGTTGCTCCCCTACTGGGAATGACTGGAACGGTTACAGGTATGATTTCTTCATTCGATTCTATGGCTAGTGCAGGCATGGATGCAGCTGCTGTTTCAGGAGGTATTTCTGAAGCATTGGTAACGACTGCAGCAGGTCTAATCGTTGCGATTCCGGCAGTTGTAGCCTACAATATTTTTGTTAAAAGAGTCGACCGTATTGTTCTCGATATTGAAGAATCGGCAACTGAAATTGTTGATCTTATAGCTCACGATTATGGTGCTGAGAATCAATGAAGCTTAACCGCAAAAAGAGACGCATGCCGGAAATAGATGTTGGAGCCTTTTCCGACATTGCATTCCTATTGATCATCTTTTTCATTCTAACGACAACTTTCGTTAAACCTGCTGGAGAAAAGATAGAAATTCCCTCTGGCTCTACTGATGAATCTAAAAAGCAGAAACAGATAACTGTTGTCCTTAAAGGTGAACAGATTCTTTACGGTGAAAAAGCTCAGAAGATGAGTCTGGAAGAGTTCCGCAAGATTATGAAGAATCAGAAATTCAAAGAGAAAAAGCCTGAAGAGAGAATGGTCGTTTTGGAAGCTCACAAAGATGTGGTCTATGACAACTACTATAAAGTCGTCATGGCGATCAATAAGGCAGATGGCATTCTGGCACTTCTTGAAAAGGAAGGCTCTAAATGAAACTGGCGCGTAAAAAGAGAAAGGTCTCAATTCTTGTCCCTATTGCATCGATGGGCGACATAGCTTTCCTCTTGATTATTTTCTTTATGTTGACTTCTAACTTTATGAAAGAGTCAAAAGTTGAATTAGAAGAAGCGGAATCAATCGACATTGAGCAATTGAAAGAAGTTTCCATAAGCGTTGCTGTTGATGAAGAAGCTGTTGTATGGCTACAAGGAAAACAGTGCAGTATAGACTCACTCAAAGGTGAAGTCGAAATTCTCATGTCAGATCAAAACAAAAACACAGTCATGCTTAAGATCGATAAAAATTTAACTCACGATCAATACGGCAAAGTATTGATGGAGTTGAGTAAAGCCGGGGCAGAAATAGCTCTTATTGGTAAACAATTGAAGGAATAAAATTATGGAAGATAATAACGATAATTCAGATACTTCTCCAACGGTGCTTTTAAGTGGCATACAAGACCAGGGCCTAACGACGCCTTTGATGATGTCAGTGGTATTTCACTTAGTTTTAATAGCATTATTTTCACTTGGATATATTGGCCTTTGTATGAAGTATGGCACCCTGAAACCGAAAGCTGCCATTGAAGCTGAAAAAGAACAGAAGGCCCAGACTGAGCTTGAAGAAAAACGTAAAAAAGTGGCCGATAAAGCCGCTCAAGAGGATGCTGCTAAAACGACTTCCTCTACTCCGGAAAAGAAAACTGAAGATAAAAAAGTTCCTTCAGTAATCAAAAACACTCAGGAAGTCATTAAGGACAAACCTGCTCAACCTTCATCCCTGGATTCATTCGACGGCGACCTCTAATAAATGACCCCAAAGAAAAAAACAACCGGTCAGATTCTTCTGGACTACTTTTACATTTTCTGTGAATTCATTCATAGACTAATAAGTGCTGCATGGCATTCAATGGGTAAAAGTATCTACAAAATCACTGGCCCCATGTCATGGCCTTATAGATTGTCGATTCTTTCGATTATTTCAGCACTCATTCTTGGTGTGTGTTCATATTGGTTAATAGACCACTATTGGACTTCTGCAGAATGGGAAAAGCCTATCCTGAATTACTTTGAGAAAAATGGAACACTGATAACCTTTGCGTCTATTAAATCAGTCATTTTAATGGCTGCCGGACTCATGCTTCTTAGTGCCATTGCTTCCTGGAAACCTTCCAAAGTTACACTCTATGTAATCAAGGCTGCTGGAGCTGCCGCCTTAACATCATGGCTTTGGCTTGGATACTTCCTACACAGCACTGCAAGTGAACTAGTGAATAACGTTGTTGAATTCGACAAATACACTCGTTACGATTTCCT
>Ga0075514_1235633_pt1 | contig 13931 bp, 10 predicted proteins | sample DEB08_RNA1_6_FD_73459 | JGI IMG/M metagenome (GOLD analysis project Ga0075514, IMG submission 73459) | Aqueous microbial communities from the Delaware River and Bay under freshwater to marine salinity gradient to study organic matter... | ecosystem: Environmental > Aquatic > Marine > Coastal...
CACGGTCTCTCTCGCTGAAATTCAAACTATCGCGGAATAACGCACTAGGAGCAGGTAAATGTCGTTTTATACTTCACTAACAGGTCTTAACGCAGCAACAACGGAACTCGCCGTTACGTCTAACAATATCGCTAACTCGGCAACAGCTGGCTTTAAGCGATCTACAGCAAGCTTCGGTGACATTTTTGCAACGTCACCCTTGCAGAGAGCGGCGGCGGTTGTTGGTCAGGGTGTGGCGCTGAAAGAGGTTGCGCAGGAGTTTAGCCAGGGCTTCGTTCAGTTCTCAGCCAACTCCCTCGATTTGGCTATCACCGGTGATGGCTTCTTCCCATTACAGTCATCAGACGGGTCAAGAACATTTACCCGGAATGGTCAGTTCATGCTGAACGAGCAGAACCAGATGGTTAACTCAGCAGGCCAGGCTCTTCTGTCATTGCCCGTCGACTCAACAAATAAGGCGGACTTCAGCCAGCCCCCAGCTGCCTTGGCCATTCCGCGCGCAACAGTATCTGAGTTCCGCGCCAGTACCGAAGTGGAATTAGGCCTGAATTTACCGTCTAACGTGACTCCAATCACTGATGTGTTTAATCCTAATAAGCCAGAGACTTACCACAGGACAACATCGCTAACGGTGTATGGGGCTTCGGGATCACAGCACCTTGCAACAGTCTATTATGTTAAGACCCAGGCAGCTACTTCTGAAAACCCACTCAATAAATGGCAGACGTACGTTTATGTCGATGGCGAGCAGGTCGATCCGGCACTTATCCAAGCCTCGGACAGCGGTGGTGATCAGTTCTTTGTTAATAAATATGGTGAGATCAAAACTAAATCAGAGTTGGAGTATTTGCAGAAAACTGCCGCGAACAGCTCGGAGTATTTGGTAACCCAGGGAACGGTTTATAGAAAGTTCTCCTATGACATGCTGTCTGATCCGATTAAATCGACGCCCGCTTCCTTAGCCTTGGCAGCGGCCACACCGGAAGATGTTGCAGCACTATCGCTGGCGGGCGGATCAAATGGCTTAGACCTGTCTAGTGTGAATGGCCAGGCTGTTACTCGTGCTGATTTGCGCAATCTGCTTCAAATCAGTGTTGATGGCTCAGATTTCATTAACATTGGTCTCGAGCACCTCGTTGGAACTGATGGCATTGACCAATTATCTGGTCAGGAGTTAGCGGACGAGCTAACAAAAGTTATTCAGGAGCGATTTGGGGACGGCAAGAAGTTCGACGTCAGTGGCTATTATTCTCAAGATGCTGATGGCGTTGGTACGGCTACGACCGCTACCTTGGGCATAACTCGGGACCTCGGTGAAGGTAACCCCGACTATTTAGCAGTCCCCGTCGGGCAAATAATCGATGCAGCGGTGACCGCGGACGATATCATGGCAACAAACGGATCCATGATCTCGCCCGAGGAATTGGCCTACGCACTGAACAAGTATTTTGCAGGTGGGTATGCGGGTGTAAATCCGCAGCCAGTCGGTTCTGAGAGCGGTCGTTCTTTTGGCGACATAAAAGTGGCGTACGATTTTGAGCGTCAGGCCTTGCGACTGACTCAGACTGGTGACGATTCTATTCATCTGACAACCGATGTGGCAGTTACAAATGAGCTATTCGGAGCCACCAACTTAAACCTTGATACTGCTGGTAGCTACGCCGAGCGAAACACCGCACTTGCAAGCATCCAGCCCATCGCTTCCTCCGATGGTGATAACGCGATTGTCTTGACGCCCAAAATGATTCCGGCTGGGGATTTGATCTCAGAGACCCGTAACCAGAGATACGGCGTAGAGGTGAACTTCTCTGATGGCGCCTTTGTGTTCTCTTCTGGTATGACTGGTGATGGATCAAGTATCTCGATTCGCAATGTTGGAAGTTATGTTACAGCTGCTACAAACACTGCTGACGGCACTAGCTTTGAGATTGGTACAGCGTATGCGGCAAGCGAGATTGGCGAGCGGCTGTTTGGCCTTACGGTAGAGACTGGAACGCCTGAAAGTGAAAACACGGTTAGCGTAGCGGAGGCAATCTCTGCTGTAGCGAATAGACCGGCAGTCCGGGGCCAAGCTTCAATGCCAGCTATCGTTCAGGGTAATCAGATGGGTATCGATCCCTCAAAGCCCTTTGAGGTTACGGCGGACAACCGATCATTGACAGTCATTGTCGATAATATTTCTTCTCAAATTGAGCTCGCGGTAGGCCAATACTCCGTGGGTGATTTTACCAAGGAAGTTCAGAGTAAAATTAATCTGATGGCCGATAAGTTGGGTAACCAGGTATCTGGTGTTCGTGTTGAGTTTGATACCGAGAGCAGTTCTTTAATCTTCACCGGATCGACAGCCACCGATGATTCTTTCCTGCAGGTGGCTGGATCAGCCGACTTTGGACTGGAGGATGTTGAACCAGCATTTGGCACGAACTCCTCATACATTCAGCTGTCGCCAGACACTCAGGGTACAACTCCTTTGTATGTTTTTCAGGACCGAAATGGCGAGTGGTTGGAAACAACAGACAAGGGTACTTTCGACGAGAACGACATTCCTAACTGGAGCCCTATCTTCCTCGATCGTGGTGAGCTCACGTTCGATACCAGTGGAACGCTTGTCTCGCCAACCGGTGCATCCGTCCTAAAGTCTGCGACGATCATTGGTAACGACATCAACGTTGATTACCAAGGAAGCACGCAGTTCAATAGCCCATTCGCGGTCTTGAACCAATCACAGAACGGAGCGCCAGAAGGCGACTTGGTGGGTGTAAATATTGGCGAAGATGGGCTAGTGGTGGCGAGTTACTCAAATGGTTCGCAGAAATCGCTTGGAAAAATTATCTTGGCAAATTTTGCGACACCAAAAGGTCTTCGTCAGGTCGGTAATAGTGGCTTTACGGCAACTTCACAATCGGGTGACGCCAAGTTAGGTGAGCCAGGCGCGGCAGGTTTTGGAACCATTAGGGCAGGTGCAACAGAGCGATCAAACGTTGATTTGACGGCTGAACTAGTGGCGTTGATCACTGCTCAACGAAACTTCCAGGCTAATGCGAAGGCGATTGAGACCAGCTCGACCTTGACTCAAACAATCATCCAGATGCGCGGTTAATAAAAGGCTGGAAAACACATGGATCGCTTAATTTTTACAGCAATGTCAGCTCTCAAGCAGCTCGATAGCATGAAGTTAAAGAACTCCAATGCTTTGGCCAATGCTTCGACGGTTGGATTCAAAGAGACTTTTACCTTCGCGACTCAAACTGCGAAGGTTGCTGGTGCGGGCTTTGATTCTCGTTTTGTTCCCATGAATCGGTCTAATGACGAGCTCGTCATTAACTCGGGTCCGTTGATCACGACGGGTAACAAGCTTGATATCTACCTCAAGGGCAAGACCGTACTGGGGGTGCAGGCTTCTGATGGCAATACGGCCTTCACTCGAAGGGGTGATCTAGCGGTGGATGCTGCTGGATTTTTAACGACCGCGAATGGCAATACGGTCTTAGGAGAAGGGGGTGGGGCCATTGCTGTTCCTGGTGGCCTTGACCTATCTGTCGCAGATGATGGCACAATTTTGGCGACCGACCCGTCGCTGCCTGAGGCTCCACCCACTGTTGTCGGTAATCTCTTATTACGCGAATCGGAGGGTACTCGACTGGTTAGACGAGTCGATGGTCTTTTCGAGGCTATGGGCTCAGGTGGACAGGGAGGTGACTTCGAGTCAGGACCCACGCCGCCTTCCGTTCAAGCCGGAGCACTAGAAGGCTCTTCAATAAATGTTGCTGAAAAGCTCGTGAATTTTATGGATATGTCCCGCTCATTTGAGATGCGTATCAAGATAATTTCGGAAATGAAAGAACTTGATAATTCCGGGGCCACAATGATGCGTTACGCATAATCTAGGAGATATGAAATGGATGCTTCAGTATGGGTAGCCAAAACAGGCTTAACAGCGCAGCAGCGCAGAATGACGGTTATTGCAAACAACCTCGCCAACGTTAACACCGTAGCGTTCAAGAAAGATCGCGCGGTATTCGAAGACCTACTTTATCAAAACTTGCGACAGCCAGGCGCCTCAGCGGATGCTCAAACGATAGCGCCAACCGGTCTCATGATGGGAACAGGTTCCAGAATCATTGCGACCGAAAAAATGCATAAGCAGGGGAATATGATTGCTACTGAAAACGCCCTAGATGTCGCGATTCAGGGGCGTGGAATGTTTCAGATTTTGCAAGCGGACGGAACCTTTGCATACACTCGTGATGGAGGCTTTAAGCTGAACGATCAAGGTCAGCTAGTGACCGCATCGGGCCAGCAATTAGTCCCCGCAATAAATATTCCCAATACTGCTGCGTCAGTGACTATTGGTCGTGACGGGACCGTGAGTGTTGAGCTGGCGAACGGTGGTGGTAGCACGCAGATTGGGACAATTCAAATTTCTCGTTTCATAAACGAGGCGGGCCTGCAGCCTATTGGTCGCAATCTTTATCGGGAAACAACGGCTAGCGGCCCCGTGGAAGTTGGGACACCAGGGCTAGCAGGATTTGGAGAGTTGGCCCAAGGGTCTTTGGAAGCCTCGAATGTGAACGTTGTTGAGGAAATGGTCAACATGATCGAGACGCAGCGGGCTTACGAGGTCAACTCTAAGGCCATTTCTGCAGCCGATGGCATGTTGCGATTCCTGAACCAGAATTTATAGGTTTTAGTATGAAAGCCTTTTTCATCACCGCGCTACTTTGCTTTTTGGCAGGATGTGCTACCAAGCCGCCTCTTGAGGTGCATCATGAATTTGCACCTGTCCGGCCGCTGCCTCAAGTAGCTCAACCATTGCCAACCGGCTCTATTATGAGTAACCCGCAGCGCATGACTTTTTTTCAGGGTCAGAGACGTTGGCAAGTCGGCGACATCGTAACCATCATTCTCTCGGAAGCAACTCAGGCATCGAGAAATGCCTCGGTGATTGCGGAACGGAAGTCTACAAATGACGCGATGACGGACGACTTACAGGATGCAATCGGTCGTAGCGGTGGATACCTTGGTCAGTACGTAAGAAGAATAGTTCCAAAGATAGATCTAAAAACGGCCTCCATAGAAACAGAAGGCGGTGGTACAGCAGCTCAAGCTAATGCGCTGTCTGGTGTGGTTACCACCATGGTTGTGGAAGTCATGCCAAATGGGAATTTGATCGTGGAAGGTAGGAAGCAGTTGTCCCTGACCGAGGGTGCTGAATTCATACAGGTTCGCGGTGTCCTCCGTGCGCGCGACATACAGCCAGACAACACAGTTTCATCGATGAGGATGGCTCAGGCACAGATTTCCTATCGCGGGACGGGCAATCTTGCTGACTCCGCGCAGCCTGGCTGGTTGAGCCAGTTCCTATTTAAGTATTGGCCCTTATAAACATGTGGAGATGGATCATGTCTGATTTGTTGAAATGGATCATTGCCGCATTTTGCTGCATGGTGACCCACGCCGCGATCGCTGATCGGGTGAAAGATCTGACCAGCGTTGGTGGTGTTAGATCCAATCAGTTGGTTGGCTATGGTCTAGTTACCGGTCTTGCGGGCACGGGGGATGGTAAAGACCCTACCTTTACGGGGCAGAGTCTTAAGGCAATTTTGGAATCATTGGGTGTGACAACAAACCCCTATGACGATTACGACTTGGCACAATCTAGAGGCCGCCCGATTCAAGTGGATAATGTTGCGGCCGTGATGGTAACCGCTACCTTGCCGCCCTTTGCTAAGCCGGGTCAGCTTGTTGATGTAAACGTTGCCGCTTTAGGAACAGCGACAAGCCTGCGTGGTGGTAACTTAATCATGACGGAGCTTCGAGGTATCGATGGTCAGACCTACGCCATTGCTCAAGGATCGTTGACGGTCACAGGGATCACCGAAGAACAGAACGGTACCAGCGTCCAGATCGGGATTCCCACCTCTGGAAGGGTGCCAGACGGTGCTACGGTCGAGCGTCAGGTAGATACGGCTTTTGATAAAAGCGATACGCTTATATTTAACGTCAATTCAAATGATTTCAGTACCACGTCAGCGATCACAAAAAAGATCAATGAAGTTTTTGGGGACGGGACTGCCTTTGCATTAGACGGTGTTTCACTAGGGGTCAGAGCTCCTGCGGGCTTGTCGGAACGAGTTAGTTTCGTCGGGATGATTGAAAATCTCGAGGTAACCCCAGGGATACCCTCCGCCAAGGTAGTTGTTAACTCTCGTACGGGTACAGTGGTAATTAACCAGCAGGTCAAGATATCAGCTGCGGCGGTATCTCACGGTGCGGTTAGTGTGAACGTCGCAACATTGAATGAAATTTCTCAGCCAGTAGCCCCCTTTACAGCCGGATCACAAGCTCAAACAGCTGGAGTGGCAAACAGCGCCATTGAGGTTACAGAATCGGGTGGTCAGACCGATATTATTGAAGAGACGGTCGATTTAAGGGACATCGTCGATGCAATTAATAGTAGTGGGGCGTCGACCACCTCGTTAATCGCTATTCTGGAAGCATTGAAAAGCGCCGGTAGTTTGCGCGCTGAACTGGTGGTCATCTGATGGACAACATTGTCGCTGGGTATAGTGATTTTACTGGATTAGCGAAGCTTCGAGTGGCCGCGCAAAAAGATCAGGTTAAAGCTGCGGAGGAGGTTGGACGACAGTTCGAGGCGTTTTTCATCAAGTCGATGTTGTCCTCGATGAGAAAAGCGAGTGAGCCATTAAAAAGTGACCTGTGGGATAGTAACGCGCTGAATTCCTATGAGGACATGTTCGATAGTGAGTTGGCTTCCTCCCTTTCAAAAGCAGGAGGAGTTGGTGTAACGGACTGGCTCGTGAATCAAGTCCTCGGTAAAGCCGTCAACAGCGCTGAACCGGCAACTAAAGCCATTCGTCTCTATCAACGGGAGGCGGGTGCAGCAATGCCGCTGAGTGGTGCTGTGAGTGGTTGATATTTTATCGATCGGTAGTGGTGCAGTGAATGCTTATAGGCAGGCTCTATCTACTACTAGTAACAACATCGCTAATGTTAATTCGCCCGGTTACTCAAAGCGTGCTCTTCAAATAGGTGAGAGTTTTCCGGTTCAGGAAGGCGTTTTTAGTTTTGGAAGCGGTGCTCAAGCCCAGGCCGTTGCAAGAGCATACGACGAATTCTTAGAGCGATCGTTGCGCGATTCGTCTGGTGACCTTTCGGTAAACGAGCCAGTGATTCAGTATGCCAACCGCATTATAGATTTGATGGCCACGGAGAGCGGCAGCCTCTCCAATGCGATCGATAATTTCTTCAATGCGGGTCAACTGCTTAGCTCGCAGCCCAGCTCATTGACTCATAGGAATGAGTTTCTTAATTCCGCCGAAGTCGTGGCTTCCCGGTTTAACGACATCTCGTCGCAAGTTGACCGAGTCGCAGAAGACGCTGAGTTAGAGTTTCGAGCTGCTGTCGACGAACTCAATGCCTTGTCAGAACAGCTTCTTGTAGTTAACAAGCAGCTCAATCGAAAAACGAGCGTAGACCAACAACCTCCAGGGCTTCTCGACCAGCGGGACGCGATACTGAGGGATATGGCGTCATTGACGAAGATTGGGGTAACAGAATCACCAAGTGGACAGGTGTCGGTCAACTTCGGCGGATCAGGCCGTGGCTTCGAATTTGTGACGCCTACTGAGTTCAAAACAGTCGCTATTTTTTCAAGCCAAGAAAAATCAGCGCTTGACCTACGCCTCGTACTAGATCCCTTCAACAGCAATAGACCGCTGCCAAGCAATCCGGGAGGGTCACTGGGCGGGCATTTAGCCTTTAACGCAGAGGTGATGCGACCGGTGCGTGTTGGGTTGGATCACCTAGCATCCACGTTCGCCAAGCAAGTAAATGGGGTTCACGAGTTAGGGCAGGATCAGTATGGGGATCCGGGCGAGTCGCTATTTCGGGTTGAGACTACATTTTCGCCGTCTTTCGAGACAGCCAACGGCGCTATTTCCGCTAGTTTATCAGTTTCCGATCCTGCCGAAGCGGGTACTGAGGCGCTGGAGCTTATCTATCGAGAACGGGTTAATGCCTGGGATGTAATTAATGTGGCCACCCGAGATCGTGTCGGAACAATCCCGCTGGAAGGTGGTGAAGTAGATGGGATGCAGTTCTCGATATCGGGGGACCCCTTGAATGGCGACGTGATTGTATTTACGCCTGAGTATCGACCCGCAGAGAGCTTTGAACTACTCATATCTGATCCAAAAAAATTGGCGGTAGCTGCGTCGATGCAGTCGCGACCCGATGCGGACAACGCGGTCGCTATTGATACCTCACTTATTTTTCGTCAGCCCGAGGATCCGCGAGCACCAATCTTTGATAGAGGGTTCATCATTGGCAGCTCAGATGATGGAACTTATCGACAAGACCTTACATTGAATGCGGGTGGTCGTGGTCCGAGTCTTCAAATCCAGCGTGATGCGAGCAATGTCAATGTTGAGTTCGATGTTGAGTACGACGCTGAGCAACACTTTCATGTCTTCACTAGTGAAGGCGTGCATCTCGCTGGCACTGAGGCCTTAACGCAGGCTCAGGCCAACGCGATGATCGCAAGTGATACAGGTTTCGGTGAAGGGGCTTATAGCGCTTCATATTTGAATAAATCTGGGCCTGAGGCATTTTTGGATACGACGATCAGATTCGGAATTGACGTACCGGTTACTACTGAGACCATAGTAAACGTTGATCCTGAAACGGGCTCCTTTAGTGAGAGTTCACGATTGGTGGCTCCCGCATTAGTGTCTAAGCCCATCGTCCCGACCACGAACAATACCGCCACCGATGAAACTTTAATTGGCGCGGGCGACTTGAATTTTAGATACCAGTTTGTTGACGCATCTCATGTAAACGCCGATGCTGATGGCTTCGTAACCGAAACATTTGCTCTAGGCGAATTGTCTCTTGCCTCCAACGGCCAGCTGTCTGCTCGAGCGCTTGCAGATTATTTTAATTCGGCTTTTGACAATGAGGGCATTTCAGATCTCTCGGCTTCCGCATTCACCCGAGTGGTGGCCTCAGATATTGATCTTGAGCGTTCATTGTCAATTAACGGTACTGAAATCACCCTATATCCCACAATGGACCTCGCGGATGCGATAGCGGCGATTAATAGCGCCTCGTCTACAACCAATGTCAAAGCAGATTGGTTTGGCGAAGGCGGTATTGCGTTAACAAACACGAGTGGATTCGAGGGCGATAATATAGTGCTGGGTGCCCCGGCGGTTTTAGATCAAATATCAGCCCTTGGCCTTGTTCCGGGCACTTACTCTGGTACGTACGAGTTGAGTGTTACCGGTGTCGATAGTGCAACTAACCGTCCATCTATTGAGAGTTTTGGTTTCGAGTTGTCAGCAAGTGGGGAGCCCTCGGACCTCGGACACTTGGGGCTCAAAACTCAGTTGTTGATAGATGGTAAGGCGCCAGATGATCTAGCTGTGTTTGTCACTGGCTCGGGAACTGTAGATACGAAGATCACAGTCGATCCAGATCTGGGATTGAAGGCTAGGCAGTATCCGGCCCGGCCTTTTAGTGTGGATTTTATTAGCGACTCGATTTACACCATCACAGATTTAGACACCGATACGGTCGTCACAACGCGTCTCTATGATGGTAACCAAGAGATTACATATCAGAATGTCACCCTACAGTTGGGGTCGACCCCGAGTAACGGAGACTCCTACTTTGTGGAGAAGAACCTAGATGGTTCTGGCAACAATGAAAACTTTTTGACGCTAATAGAACTGGGGAAACAGCCGATAATAGAAGGACAGACTTTTGCGGAGGCCTATCGCGACCTTGTTTCTGGTGCGGGATCGAGAAGCCGGCTTGCTCAGTTAAATAAAGAGGCAATGCAGGTGGTTAAAGATCAGGCAGAAGCTACCAGAGAGGCAGCGGTGGGCGTGAATTTAGACGAAGAAGCCGCTGATCTGATTCGGTTTCAGCAGGCATATCAGGCAGCAGCTCAGGTGATTCAGATATCACAGCGAATGTTTGACTCTCTTATACAAGTTAGATGATGCACATGAAGATATCGACCTCACAGTTTTATAATAGTAACTCCAGTGCGCTAAGTAATGGACAGGCGTCGGTATCTGAGTTGCAAGCTAAATTGGGAACGGGCAAGCAGCTCACCTCACCAAGTCAAGATGCTCAAAAGGCAAATCTCATTTCACGTTTGGAGAGCAGCCTTGAGCGCCAAGCTGTATACAAAAAAAATATTGAAGTAGCTAAAACACGTCTAAGTGCGGAAGAGACAGCTTTGACCTCGATTACCCAGATATTTCAGAGAGCTTCTGAGATAGCTATTCAGGGTGCAAACGGCACGATGGCGCCCGAGGATCGAGCGGTCCTTGGAGCTGAAGTCGCAGAGTTGCGAAAGGAGTTGGTTAGATTGGGCAACACGCGAGACGTGAATGGCGAGTATATTTTCGCGGGAAATATGACTGACGTGGTGCCATTTGAGGAGAATGGAGCGGGCGATGTTACCTACGCGGGTGACTATGGAAGGTTAAGCATCAGTGTGTCGGATAGTCGAGTCATTGCTGTAAACACTCTTGGAAATGAGTTGCTGACCTCGGAGGAATTCATAGCAATGAAGTCTCTAGAGCAGGGCTTAATGTCGAACAATGTGGCATCAATCCAATCTAGTATCGATACTTTAAAGACATCATCAGACCGAATTTCAGTCTCATTTGGCCGCATGGCGGGACGATTCAGTGCCCTTAACGCTCAAGCTGATTTACTCGAGGATACTTCTTTAAGAATAGAGCAACTTGTGTCTCAAGAGAAAGATCTTGATTATGCTGCCGCAGTGACTCAACTCTCAAAAGAGACCCTTGCTTTGCAGGCACTTCAAGCAAGCTTCGCAAAAATTGCAGAGCTCTCGTTATTTAACTACTTACGGTGATTGTGCAGGTGGATAGACTAATAAGTTTGAAATTAGAGACTGGGCAATCCATAAGGTTGTCGATTTAGTATGTCAGGTGAGAATGCGGTTTCGTCTATCGTGACCAGCCTTGGAGGTGGCACCGGTATTGATATACGCAAATTAGCTGAAGATCTCACTAATGCGGAAAGACTTCCCAACGAGGAGCGGCTCGAGGCGCTGAGGGATCAAACTACGGCAGAAGTGTCCGCTTACGCTGTTCTAAAATACAACGTAGATGAGTTAATAACCAAATTTCAGGCGCTAGACGACGTTAGCGAGTTGTTATCAGCTGAGGTCACGTCCACGGACGCTACTCAAATAGGGGTCTCGGGAACAAGCGGTTCTGCAAGTACGGGCACCCATACACTTTCAGTAAGTGCTCTTGCAGCGCAACAAGTCAATATTTCAAACAGTTACACGTCGGCGTCCCAGACTCTCAATGGAGGATCTGGTTTTACCATCAATGTTACTGACGGTTCAGGAGCTGTTACAGCAATCGCTGTAGCGGATGGCGATGACACTCCGAACGGCGTTGTTGCCGCGATAAATGCGTCGGGAGCTGGAGTCTCAGCCTCACTTCTTACCATAGATACTAATTCTGACGAATATAAAATAGTACTTAACGGAATTACGGGTTCCGCAAACTCCTTCGTCGTCAGCAGCACGTTGGCGGATTCTGACCTAGGTTTTCATGATGCGTCTAACGGCAATTCGCAACAAGGGGGTGGGGTGTATTCCCAACAAGTTGCGGCCAACTCTGTGTTTACGGTGAATGGAGTAAGTTTGGAGCGAGCATCCAATAATGTCGCCGATGCTTTGCAGGGAGTAGTACTTGATCTAAAGTCTGTTAGTGCTTCAGGCAGTACCACCCAAATAAAGATTGAGCAAAGTCAAACTCAAATAAAAGCCAGCTTGGAAGAGCTTGTAGATGCATACAATGCTACGCGGTACGCACTGAACGAAATATCGGATCCCGAATCTACCGATCAGGATGTGGGTGGCGCACTTAGTTCTGATTTTGCGGCCATTCGTCAGGTAAGGAGCGTAATTTACAGGGCAGTGACCCAGAACTCTTCTACAGCATCTGGCACTATTACCGCGCTTAGAGATATCGGTATTGAACTCACGTTGGATGGAGACCTTAAATTCAATGAGCTGAAATTTGATACGGTGATGAAGACTAGTGCCGATGACGTAGTGAAGATGTTGAGTGCGGGTACGGACAACCAGTCTAAATACGACGGCCAGGCTCAAGGTCTAGCCAGAGACGCTATTGCAGACATAGAAGTACTTAACGATTCAGTAGATGGTTTGTTTGCCACGAGAACTAACACATCTCTGAAAGCTATTGGGCAGTATGAAAGTGATCTTGAAGAGCTTGATGTCAAAATGAACGCGCTATTTGATAGATACATGGCGCAATTTACGGTAATGGAATCGTTAGTTAGCCAACTAAATAGCACCCGCACGTCCTTAGCTGATACGTGGATGAATATGGGAAATTTCAATAAGAAGTAGTAAGTCGCGTTAGCCTCAAGGACTGATTCTTGAGGCCACCTTAAGCTTCTGCCCTCTGACGATGGCTAAGCTGCACAACGAATGCAGTTATGCCTGTTCTGGCCAGTGTTACAGAGACGCGTCGAATATTAATCCCTTCAGCTCCTGCAGATTGCGGGCAAACTTCAATAGCGCTTCGCTGGGTATTTCCCTGACTATTTCCCCACTAGCTTTGTCGGCAATCCGAACGATATAACGGTTAAGCTGCTCGTCTTTGGTAATTAACGCCTTGGTGGGGGTCTTTTCGAGCGCAGCATTCAGGGCGCTGATGGCCTCGCGCAATTCATCGCCCATCCTATCCAGAGATTCGAGGCTATTAGATTTTTCCGCCGCCGCATCTCTTGCCACTTCTGTAATCTTAACGTCTGGCTGCTTAACTTCGATTTTATCGGTTGCAGCCTTGACTTGCCTTTCTTTACTGGTCTCGGCCAATTTAACTGGTGCGGCACTGGGCGAATTGCGCACAATGGCCGCAATCTGCGTTCCTGAGTCAACGTTATCAACCATCTGGTCACCCCTTCAAAGTGTAAAAGTGATGATGTGTTCTTGTTCTTCAGCAAAAAAGGCTGGACACCCAGAGGGTATCCAGCCTCACTGCTTTGCGGTTATCGTGTTACTGGAGTAACGCGAGAACTGTTTGCGGAAGCTGATTTGCTTGCGCTAGCATCGCTGTGCTTGCTTGCTGGATGATCTGAGTGCGTGCTAACTCTGCAGTCGCCTCAGCGTAATCTGTATCCAAGATACGACTACGTGACGCTTCCGCATTAGTTTTTACGTTTGTCAGATTATCAACCGCATGCTCTAGTCTATTAGCGCCAGCCCCGAACGTTGATCGTTGGTTAGACACAGCTTCAATAGCCGTATCGAGTGCCGTAATTGCGGCGCTAGCGTTTGCGGCTGCAGTAGCCGAGGCAACTGACGCCACTGAAGCTACCGCGGTCGTGATAGTTCCACCGGCTGACGTTCCATTACCCGTGGTAACTCCTGTCACCCCAGTCACCCCAGTCACCCCTGTGGTCATAGTCAGCTTCGATGACGAGATGCCATTCATTGACCCCGAAGAGCCGTCAGTCATGTTACCAAAAGACACAGAAATGGTTTGACCACCATCTACTCCGATCTGGTAGGACACAGAGTTGCCTGAAGAGCCGTCAGCAGTGCCGTCCAAAATGGTATTTCCGTTCCACTCGGTGTTATCGGCGATGCGGTCAATTTCAGTTCTGAGCTGCGCAAATTCTGCCTGAAGGTATGTGCGGTCAGAACTGGTCATGGTGCCTGTGCCAGCTTGTACCGAAAGCTCACGCATGCGTTGTAGCATGTCAGTGATCTCATCGAGAGCACCTTCTGCCGTTTGGATCATGCTGATCGCGTCATTGGCATTTTTAATTGCGGCACCTAGTCCATTTATCTGCGATGTCATCCGATTAGTAATGGC
>Ga0075514_1082958_pt1 | contig 13802 bp, 8 predicted proteins | sample DEB08_RNA1_6_FD_73459 | JGI IMG/M metagenome (GOLD analysis project Ga0075514, IMG submission 73459) | Aqueous microbial communities from the Delaware River and Bay under freshwater to marine salinity gradient to study organic matter... | ecosystem: Environmental > Aquatic > Marine > Coastal...
TCTACTGCTATAGCTATATCTTACGATGAGCCTGTTTTAGCAGCAAAAATTATTAAAGGTTTCTTAAAAGATCATGATTTGCCAAGTATTAAAGGCGTTCTCTTTGAAGGTTCTTATCTTCCTGCAAGTGAGTTTGAAAAAATTGCTAGCTTGCCAAGTAAAGAGGAGTCGTTAACAAAAATTATTGTTATGCTTAAAAGTCCATTACAAAACATCGTTAATTTGCTTAATTCCCCTATGATAAAGCTTGTAAATGTTTTAAATGGTCTTAAAGAAAGTAAAAATTAAAACAATTAAAATAAGGAGTTTATAAAATGGCTGTTAAAAAAGAAGATGTATTGGCTTATTTAGAAAATGCAAATATGATGGAAGTTTCAGAGTTAATATCTGATATTGAAGAGAAGTTTGGTGTTTCTGCTGCTGCTCCAGTAGCTGTAGCTGCTGCACCTGCTTCTGCTGATGGATCGGGTTCGGATGCTAAAACTGAATTTGATGTTGTATTGACTGCGGCTGGTCAACAAAAGATAAATGTAATCAAGGCTGTTCGCGCTATCACCGATTTAGGTCTTAAGGAAGCTAAGGAGCTAGTTGATTCCGCTCCGAAGTCTATCAAAGAAGGTGTTTCCGAGTCTGAAGCAAATGAAATTAAATCCCAGCTTGAAGAGGCTGGTGCAGAAGTTGAATTAAAATAGCATTGTTTCTTCATTATTTATCATAACTAAAATTATACACCGGAGGATCAATTGGATTCACTAAATGTTTCAAAAAATGGCAGGTTTTCGTTTTCACACATCGAAGAGTTATTAGAAATACCAGATTTATTAGCTATTCAAACTAAAGCCTATCAGCAGTTTTTACAAGAGTATGAAGCCCCTGAGGCAAGAAAGGATCTTGGTCTTCAGGGTGTTTTAAATAGTGTTTTTCCAATTGAAGACTCGCATAGGAATTATATTTTAGAGTTTAATTCATACTATCTTGGTCAGCCTAAATACACAGCTGATGAGTGTATTGATAGGGGGGTTACATTCTCAGCTCCGCTAAGAGTGAAGTTATCCTTGCATATTACTGATGAGAATAATAAAAATGAGTATGCTCAAAGTATTGAACAGGATGTGTATTTTGGCAATATCCCTTATATGACTGAAAAAGGGACTTTCATTATTAACGGTGCTGAAAGGGTGATTGTATCCCAGCTTCAGAGGTCTCCCGGGGTCTTTTTTGATGAATCTACTCATCCTAATGGGACTAAGTTGTATCAAGCTAGAATCATTCCTGCGCGAGGGTCATGGGTTGACTTTACTACAGATATAAATGACTGTTTGTTTGTTATTATAGATAGAAGGAGAAAATTTCCAGTTACTATGCTTTTACGTGCTCTTGGTTATTCTTCTAATAGTGATATATGTAAAGCATTTGGTAGTTTGATTACTCTAAAAGTTTCTGATAAAGAAATTGAAAGTTATATCGGTGCTACTATTACTGAAGATATTATTGATACTAAGACTGGTGAAATTTTTTATGAGGGTGGGACTGAATTGTCTGCTGATGTTTTAGAAAATTTGAAAGACAATGGCGTTGAAGAAGTTAATGTTATTGATGGAAATAAAGATTTTTCTTCAATGTTAATTCTAAATACTATTAGTAAAGATCCTACTAGAGATACTGAAAGTGCTCTCGGGGTTGTCTATCAGCTTCTAAGAACAAGTGAGCCACCTAATCTTGAAACAGCACAAAAGTTCATCGAGCGAATATTCTTTAGCCCAAAGAAATATGATTTAGGTCAAGTTGGTAGGTATCGACTAAACCAACAATTTAATTTGAATGTACCTGTTGAGGACACGGTCTTAACAATGGATGATATCATACAGGTTCTTAGTGTTCTTATAGATATGAGAAAAGGTGATAGGGGAGTAGACGATATTGATCATCTTGGTAATAGGCGTGTAAAAACTGTAGGTGAGCAGTTGACAAATCAATTTAGTATTGCATTAAGTAGGATGATAAGAACCATTCACGAAAGAATGAATCTTCGAGAATCTGAAAGTATAACTCCCCAAGATTTAATCAATTCTAGGGTGGTGACTACGGTAATTAATACCTTTTTTGGCACCTCTCAGCTTTCCCAGTTTGGAGATCAGACCAATCCTCTAGCGGAAATCACTCATAAAAGAAGGATTTCAGCATTGGGTCCTGGTGGTTTAACTAGAGAAAGAGCTGGTTTTGAGGTTAGAGATGTTCATTATACACATTATGGAAGGTTGTGTCCTATTGAAACGCCAGAGGGTCCCAATATTGGATTAATATCTTCATTGGCTATGTTCGCTGAGGTTAATAATCATGGATTTATTGAGTCTCCTTATAGAGAAGTTGTAAAAGATAGTGGTCATTCCAAAGTTACAAATAACATAAAATTTCTCTCTGCTGATGATGAAGATAGGGTTATGGTTGCTCAGGCTAACACTGAGATGGATGATGTTAAGAATATCGTTGAAAAAAATATTAGAACCCGTGTGAAGGGCGATTTTCCCATTGTAGGTCCTGAAAGTGTAGATTATGTTGAGGTGTCTCCCACGCAGATTTTAAGTGTTGCCGCTGCTTTAATACCTTTTCTTGAGCATGATGACGCAAACAGAGCGTTGATGGGTTCGAATATGCAAAGGCAGGCTGTTCCTCTAATGTACCCTAAGGCACCAATTGTTGGTACAGGTATAGAGAAAAAAGTTGCAAAAGATTCTAGGTCTTGCGTGGTTTCTCCTGTTGATGGTAAGGTCGTATATGTTGATTCAAACACTATTCATATTAAAAGAAAAGATGTTCTGGATAGTTTGACTCTATTTGAAGGTGAAGCAGTTCATGAAATCGAGCTCAAGAAATATTTTAGAACTAATCAAAATACAGTCCACAACCAGCGACCTTTGGTGAAAGAGGGTGAGGTGGTTAAAAATGGTGACGTGATTGCTGATGGAGCTGCAACCAATCTTGGTGAACTTGCTCTTGGAGCTAATGTACATGTAGCCTACATGCCTTGGAGAGGTTATAATTTTGAAGACGCTATAGTTGTTAGTGAAAGATTAGTTAAGGATGACACATTCAGCTCAGTTCATTGCAATGAAATTGAAGTTGAGGTTAGGGATACAAAAAGAGGCCAAGAGGAATTAACACCTGAGATTCCAAATGTAAGTGAAGACGCCACTAAAGATTTAGATGAAGAAGGTATTGTTCGTGAAGGTGCTAGGGTTAAAGAAGGAGATATTCTCATTGGTAAGGTTACTCCCAAGGGAGAATCGGATCCAACACCTGAAGAGAAGTTACTTCGTGCTATTTTTGGTGAAAAAGCTGGTGAGGTCAAAGATGCTTCCAAAAGAGCTGAGCCTGGGATAAAGGGCTGTGTAATCAAAACAAAGCTTTTTGAAAAACAAGCGAAGAGAACAAAAGCTGAGGAGAGGCAACAAATTAGGGAGTATCAAAAAAAGGCAGCAGAAGATAAAAAAAATCTTAAGATCTCCAGAGATGAGAAATTGCTTTCTTTAATGAAGGATCAAATCTCTAATGGTATTAGAAGTAACTCAAATAATAGAACATTGATAAAAAAATCTACAAAGCTTACGTCTAAGAGGTTATCGGGATTTGACCTGGAGAGATTTGCCCAAGATTTGCCTTGGGTAGAAGATACTAAAACTTGGAATAAAATTTCTAAGGTCTGGTTATCTTTTCGTAAAGAATGGTCAAGGTTAGAAACTCAGCTTGAAAGACAAGTTTTTAAATTGAAAATTGGAGATGAACTTCAGCCAGGGATTTTGAGAATGGCGAAAGTATATGTAGCACAGAAAAGAAAGCTCCAAGTTGGTGATAAGATGGCAGGTAGGCATGGTAATAAGGGTATTGTTGCTACAATTGTTCCAGAGGAAGATATGCCATTTTTAGAAGATGGTACTCCAGTAGACATCGTTTTAAATCCTTTGGGTGTGCCATCGAGAATGAATTTAGGTCAATTATATGAAGCTATGCTAGGCTGGGCTGGTAAGGTTACTGGTCAAAAGTATTCAACACCAGTATTTAATGGCGCAACTCCAGATCAGGTTTTTGATGAGCTTAAAAGTGCTGGTCTTCCCATTTCTGGCAAAACAACGCTAATTGATGGTGTTACGGGAGAGGCTTTTGATAATCCAGTAACTGTTGGTGTGTCTTATATGATGAAATTGAGTCATATGGTTGATGATAAAATGCATGCTAGATCTACTGGCCCTTATTCGTTAATCACTCAACAGCCTCTTGGTGGTAAGGCTCAATTTGGAGGTCAGCGTTTCGGTGAAATGGAGGTATGGGCCTTGCAGGCTTATGGAGCAGCTCATACTCTGCACGAAATTTTAACAGTTAAATCAGATGATGTTGAGGGCAGGTCAAAAGTTTACAATTCAATCGTTAGGGGTGAGCAGATGCCTGACTTCTCGGCGCCCGAATCATTTAATGTCATGATTAAAGAGCTACAGGGTCTTTGCATTGACGTTGAACTAGACAATTAAGAGGAAATAAATTGACATACATACAATCAAATAGCTTAGATACTTCTAAATCTTATAATTCAATTACTATTGGCCTTGCGTCTCCAGAGTCTATTCTTGCCAAATCATATGGAGAGATATTAAAGCCCGAAACAATAAACTACAGGTCTTATAAACCGGAAAAAGACGGTTTGTTTTGTGAAAAAATATTTGGACCTGTAAAAGATTATGAATGTCACTGCGGTAAATACAAAGGAATAAGGTATAGAGGTATTATTTGTGATCGTTGTGGTGTGGAAGTTACTCGAAAAAAAGTTAGAAGAGAAAGAATGGGTCATATTACTCTAGCTGTTCCAATCGTTCATATTTGGTATTTAAGGTCCATACCAAGTAAGTTAAGTTATCTTGCTGGTAGAAGTACCAAAGAGCTAGAGAGGGTTATATATTATGAGATGTATATGGTCTTAGAGCCATCAAATAGTGGTCTAAAGCCATTCGACTTGATTGAGGAAGATGAGTATATAGAGTTAGAGGAAAAATACGGTTTTTCAGCTGTAGATGATGAGCGCAGAGATAATGAAGATTATTTTTATGCTGCTATGGGTGGTGAGGCGATTAAAGAGATGTTGTCTCGAATTAATATAATGGAGCTTAAAAAAGAGCTTGAAGATGTAGTTAAAACTTCAAAATCTAAACAAAAAAGAACTGATGCTCTAAAGAGGTTGAAGGTCGCTTATTCTTTTGTCCCAGACCCTACAAAGAAACGCTTGAACAAACCTGAGTGGATGATAGTCTCAATTCTGCCTGTTATACCACCAGAGCTTAGGCCTTTAGTTCCACTTGAGGGTGGTAGATTTGCTGCTAGTGATTTAAATGATTTATATAGAAGAATAATTATTAGAAACAATAGACTTAAACAGTTAATGGAGATCAAAGCGCCGGATGTTATCCTCAGAAATGAGAAGAGAATGTTGCAGGAGTCTGTTGATGCATTGTTTGATAATAGTCGAAGGAAAACTGCGATCAGGAGTGGTTCTCGTAGGCCTTTGAAGTCACTCTCCGATATGTTAAGGGGGAAGACGGGTCGTTTTAGACAGAACTTATTGGGTAAAAGAGTTGATTATTCTGGTAGATCCGTTATTGTAGTCGGTCCTCAGTTAAAATTGCAAGAGTGTGGGTTGCCAAAAAATATGGCTTTGGAACTGTTTAAGCCTCACATGATTCGTGAGTTAATGACTAGAGGTTACACGCAGACACCCAGGAGTGCAAAATTAATGATTGAAAATACTGAGCCAGTCGTTTATAAAGTTCTTGAGTATGTTGTGAAGGATCATCCTGTTATGCTTAATCGGGCTCCAACGCTTCACAGGCTTGGCATACAGGCTTTTCAGCCAGTTTTAGTTGAAGGTAAAGCCATACAGTTGCACCCATTAGTTTGTTCTGCTTTTAATGCTGATTTTGATGGGGATCAAATGGCTGTCCATGTACCTTTATCATTAGAGGCTCAAATGGAGGCTAGAATGTTAATGTTGGCTAGTCATAATATTTTACATCCTGCGAATGGCCAACCTATTGCAGTGCCATCTCAAGACATGATTCTTGGAGCTTATTATTTAACTAAAGTCAAAAATGGTGATTTAGGCGAAGGTAAAATATTTGGCTCTATTGATGAAGTTGTTATAGCTCATGAAAATAGAGTAGTGGGTCTTCACGCAAAGATAAATTTGAAACATAAAGATACTTGGATTAAAGACACTACTGTAGGTAGGGCAATTTTCAATTCAATTCTGCCTGAGGAGATGGATTATGTTGATGACTTGATTGATAAAAAACTATTAACAAGCATAGTAAATCAATGTTACTTAGTAGTCGGTAATTATAAGACTGTAATTTTTCTAGATGCCCTTAAAGATTTAGGGTTTAAAATGGCAACATCCAGTGGTTTGTCAATATCCGTAAGCGATGTATTAATACCTCAGGAGAAAAATAGTATTCTTTCAAATGCATTTGATAAGGTGGGTGATATTAAAAGTAAATTTGATAGGCATGTCTTAACCGAAGGTGAGAGATATAATAAAGTGATTGATGTTTGGACGCATACTACAAATCATATTGCTCAAGTAATGGAGAATGAACTGAGGAAAGACAATGACGGTTTTAATGCTCTGTCGATGATGACTGATTCAGGAGCTAGAGGGAGTAAAGATCAGATAAAACAGCTAGCGGGTATGCGTGGACTTATGGCGAAGCCTCAAAAATCGATGAAAGGCGGTGTCGGTGAAATTATTGAGTCACCAATTACCTCAAATTTTAAAGAAGGGCTCTCGGTTTTTGAATATTTCATATCTACGCATGGTGCAAGAAAAGGTTTAGCTGATACAGCCCTAAAAACTGCTGATGCCGGTTATCTTACCCGAAGATTGGTAGATGTTGCTCAAGATGTTGTTGTATATGAGCATGACTGCGGTACGATAAATGGTATTTTAATTTCTGATTTGAAAGAGGGTGAAGAAATCATTGAGCCGCTAGCTGATAGAATATTGGGTAGGACTATTTTAGATGATTTTATCGATAGAGGTGAAGTTATTGTAAAAGCTGGCTCTGTAATTTCGGAAAAAGAAGCTGAATTAATTGCAGATAGCGGTATAGAGAGTGTCCACATTAGGTCTGTTTTAACTTGCGATACCAAAAGAGGAATATGTGCTAAATGTTATGGTTGGGATTTGTCCTTACACAAGTTAGTTGATATTGGGACCTCGGTGGGTATTAGAGCTGCTCAAAGCATTGGCGAGCCTGGCACGCAGCTTACTTTACGAACGTTTCACATAGGAGGTACTGCAAGTAGAGTCATTGAGCAGTCCGAGATGAAAAATAAACGTGCTGGTGTTGTGGAATTTTCTGATAATTACGATTTTGCAGTTACCAAAGATGAAGTTGGTATGGAGGTCCGTAGATGTATGGTAAGACATGCTAAGTTAACAATTACTCAGCAAAAAGATTCATCAAATACTGTTTTTAATGTACCATATGGCGCTACAATGCTTGTTGAGCAAGGTGAAAAAGTTAAAGCTAAAACTACACTATTTCAATGGGATCCATATACTGATATAATTCTTGCGAGAGAAACAGGTATCGTAAAACTAAAAGATTTTGTTGAGGGAGAAACCTTTTCAGTTGAATCTGTAGAAACTGGTAAAAAACAAATTGTTGTCATTGAATCTAGGGATAGAAAGCTTAGTCCCCACCTTGAAATTGTGGACAAAAAGGGTGAAATTGTAGCTGGTAGTACAATATTGCCTGTAAAAGCTACTCTGGTAGTCAATGATAAAGAGGAAGTTAATAGAGGGCAAACTCTTGTCAAGATACCAAAAGAGGTTGGTAAGTCTAGGGATATTACTGGTGGTCTTCCACGAGTTGCAGAGTTATTTGAGTCAAGAAAACCAACGAATCCTGCTGTTATGACAGAAATAAATGGTACTGTTAAGTTTGGTGAGACTAGAAGGGGAATTAGAAAAATTCATGTAATTGGAAAAGATGGTGATGAGAGAAAGTACTCCATACCTTATGGTAAGCATGTCATCGTTCACGAGGGTGATTTTATCACAGCTGGTGCTTCTTTGTGTGAAGGTGCAATATCTCCAGATGATATTTTAAGAGTTCTTGGTCCTTCTGCTGTGAGAGAATATTTGGTTAACGAGATTCAAGAGGTATATCGTTTGCAAGGTGTGAAAATTAATGATAAACATATTGAGATCATTGTTAATCAAATGATGCAAAAGGTTAGTGTCAAGGAAGTTGGTGACTCAAGGTTTTTACAAGAAGATAGAGTTAGTAAAAATGATTTTCTAATTGAGAATGAAAGACTTTCCAAAATGGTTGTAATAACCGTACCAGGAGATTCAGGGCTTGATGAAGATATGATGATTGAAAAATCTGAATTAAGTGAGGTAAATAAGGAAGTCAAGGCTGAAGGAAAAGAAACTGCAAAATATAGAAAAACAATTCCCGCAACATTTGAGCCAATTTTAATGGGAATCACTAGAGCTTCGCTAAATACGGAGAGTTTTATAAGTGCTGCATCATTCCAAGAAACTACTCGTGTTTTAACAGATGCTGCTACAGCAGGAAAAACTGATTATCTATATGGTCTTAAAGAAAATGTTGCAGTAGGTAGGTTGATTCCAGCCGGTACTGGTACGCCAACATTTTCTGATGTGCTTGTTGGTGTTGATGATGAAGATGGGTCATTGGATAGCGCAGATGATGCTGTTGCTTAATTATTTTTTAAAATCATTGATATGTATTTAATATATAAATTAAATTACGAGGCTATGGGAAAATATTTATGCCTACTATAAACCAACTAGTGAGAAAAGGTAGAAAGAGAATTTTGAAGAAAACTTCTACTCCTGCTTTAATGAGCAATCCACAAAAGAGGGGAGTCTGCACAAGAGTTTATACTACTACTCCAAAAAAGCCAAATTCTGCTTTAAGAAAAGTCGCTAGAGTTAGGTTGACAAATTCTACTGAAGTTACAGCTTACATTCCAGGGGAGGGTCATAATTTGCAGGAGCACTCTATAGTGTTAATTGAAGGTGGTCGAGTTAAAGATCTTCCTGGTGTTCGTTATCATATTGTTAGGGGTACGCTGGACACTGCTGGAGTTGATGATAGAAAAACTAGTAGAAGTAGGTATGGCGCAAAGAAGCCCAAAGCTTCTTAGCATAAAGGTTTAATATGAGACGAAGAAGACCAGAGAGAAGAACGATATTGCCAGATACCAAGTATAACGACTTATCTGTAGCTAAGTTTATTAATTATATAATGGATAGTGGTAAAAAAGGCGTAGCTGAGAAAATATTTTATAGTGCGATGGATTTGATTCATAAAAAAACAAAAACCGATGGCATAAAGATTTTTAAAAAAGGTATTGAAAATACCTCTCCCTCAGTTGAGGTTAAGTCTAGGAGGATAGGGGGTGCCACTTATCAAGTTCCTATTGAGGTGCCTAAGAAAAGAGCATTCTATTTAGCTTCGCTGTGGATTATTAATGCTTCTAATAATTCTTCTGGTAAGCCGATGTCTGAAAAGTTGGCTAGTGAACTTATTGCAGCTGCAAATGGTGATGGTAATGCTATTAAGAAGAAAGAAGATACTCACAGAATGGCTGATGCTAATAAAGCGTTTGCTCATTTTAGATAATATTTATTCAGGGCTATATTAATGATTAGTGATTTAAATAGTTTTAGAAATATAGGTATAATGGCTCATATTGACGCCGGTAAAACTACTTTAACAGAGCGTATATTGTACTATACTGGGGTTACTCATAGAATAGGTGAGGTTCACGATGGTGCTGCAACCATGGACTGGATGGAGCAAGAGCAAGAAAGAGGTATTACTATAACTTCTGCTGCTACCACTTGCATGTGGAATAAGCACCGCATTAACATCATTGACACTCCTGGTCACGTAGATTTTACAGTTGAAGTTGAAAGGTCTCTTAGGGTTTTGGATAGTGCTGTAGCTGTTTTTTGTGCTGTTGGCGGTGTTGAGCCTCAAAGTGAGACCGTCTGGAGGCAAGCTGATAAGTATAATGTTCCTAGGATAGCTTTCGTAAATAAAATGGATAGAGTTGGTGCGGATTTTTTTAATGTTATGGATATGGTAAAGGATAGGCTTGGTGCAAGTCCGTTACCAGTAGTCATTCCAATAGGTTCCGGCGAAATGTTTACTGGTATAGTTGATTTAATATCCATGAAGGCAATTTTATATAACGAATCTACAATGGGTTCTAGGTTTGATGAAGCTGATATTCCCGATGATATGATTGAGATATCGGAAAAATGGAGAAAGCACCTGATTGAAGAAACTGCAACTTATGATGAGAACCTTCTTGAAAAATTTGTGTCTGATGAAATAATCTCCGAAGATGAGCTTAGGTCCGCACTCAGAAAAGGTTGTTTGGATAATACTTTTATTCCGATGTTTTGTGGATCCGCCTTTAAAAATAAAGGTGTTCAAAGGCTTCTAGATGCAGTTGTTGATTTTTTACCCTCACCAGTTGATATTGGAGAAGTTAAAGGCAGTGTCCCCAATGACTCGGATGCTGAGCTATCTAGATTCCCAAGTGTTGACGAGCCATTTAGTGCTCTTGCGTTTAAAATTATGACCGATCCTTATGTAGGGAAATTAACATACATGCGTGTTTATTCAGGCAGGTTGGATTCTGGTTCTTATGTTTATAATTCTAATACAGGAAAGAAAGAAAGAATTAGTAGAGTCCTTTTGATGCATTCAAATAAAAGAGAAGATAGAGATAGTGTTGAAGCTGGTGAGATTGTTGCTGCTGTTGGTTTGAAGAATGTTAAAACTGGGCATACTTTATGTGATCAATCAAATCAGATTGTGTTAGAGTCTATGGATTTTCCGGAGCCTGTTGTAGCAGTATCTGTAGAGCCTGTTAGTAAAGCAGATCAGGATGCATTGTCAAAATCCTTATCTAAATTAGGCGAGGAAGATCCTACCTTTAGAGTTTCTACTGATGAAGAAACTGGTCAAACTATTATTGCTGGTATGGGAGAATTACATCTTGAAATACTTGTTGATAGGCTTTTGAGAGAATTTAAAGTCAAAGCTAACATTGGTAAGCCAATTGTAGCATATAGAGAATCTATCACAAAATCTATTGAGAATGTTGAAACTAAATTTGTACGTCAGTCTGGTGGTAAAGGACAATATGGTCATGTTGTAATTAATGTTGAGCCTAATGAGCCGGGTAAAGGTTATCATTTTGAAAATAAAATAGTTGGTGGGGTTATCCCAAAAGAGTACATCCCCTCAGTTGATAAGGGAATGCAAGAAGCTCTTAAAAATGGAGTAATTGCTGGCTATCCAATAGAAGATATTAGAATTGAGTTAATATTTGGTTCATATCATGACGTCGATTCATCAGAGATGGCTTTTAAAATAGCTGGATCTATGGCAATTCAAGATGCGTGCAAAAAAGCCAGTCCGAAGTTAATGGAGCCTATTATGGAGGTAGAAGTTGTTACTCCAGATGAATATTTAGGTGATGTAATGGGAGATATTAGCTCTAGAAGAGGTAAGATCGATGGTATGAGTCAGAGAAATGAGGCTCAGGTTATTAAAGCAAATGTGCCACTTAGTAATATGTTTGGTTATGTAACTGATTTGAGATCCATTACTCAAGGAAGGGCGGTTTTTCATATGCAATTTTCACATTACAATCAGGTGCCTGCATCAGTTGAAACAGAAATCATGGAAAAAGTACATGGTAAAACCGGTTGATTTTAAAATAGGAGTAAAGTAAAAATGTCTAAAGCGAAATTTGAAAGAACCAAACCTCATGTTAACATAGGTACTATTGGTCATGTTGATCATGGTAAAACAACCCTTACTGCAGCAATTACAATGCATCAAGGTGCTCATGGTTTAGCTGAAGTTCGTTCCTTTGATAGTATTGACAATGCTCCTGAAGAAAGAGAGCGTGGTATTACAATCCAAACAGCTCATGTTGAATACGAGACTGAAAATCGTCATTATGCTCATGTTGATTGTCCTGGGCACGCTGATTACATCAAAAATATGATTACTGGTGCAGCTCAGATGGATGGTGGTATACTTGTTGTTTCTGCTGCTGATGGTCCTATGCCTCAAACCAGAGAGCATGTTCTTCTTGCTAGGCAAGTAAATGTTCCTAGTGTTGTTGTTTTTATGAACAAAGTTGATCAGGTTGATGATCCTGAGTTGTTGGAGTTAGTTGAAATGGAGCTTCGTGATTTGCTTAATGAATATGATTTTCCTGGTGATGATACTCCGATTATTAAAGGTAGTGCCTTAAATGCCTTAAATGACTCTAATGATGAGGTTGCTAATAAGTGCATTGTTGAATTAATGGAGGCTTGTGATAGTTTTATACCTGAGCCAGAAAGAGATATTGATAAGCCTTTTCTTATGCCGGTTGAAGATGTTTTTAGTATTACTGGTCGTGGTACTGTTGGTACTGGTCGTATAGAAAGGGGAATCATTAAAGTTGGTGATGAGGTTGAGATTGTTGGCATGGGCGATTTAAAGAAGACTACAGTCACTGGTGTAGAAATGTTCCGTAAATTATTAGATGAAGGACAGGCTGGTGATAATGCTGGTTTGTTACTTCGTGGTATAGATAAGGAAGATTTAAGCAGAGGGCAAGTGCTTGCAGTTCCTGGTAGTATTACGCCTCATACTAAATTTAAAGCTAGCGTCTATATTTTGAAAAAAGAAGAAGGTGGGCGTCACACTCCATTTTTTAATGGTTATAGGCCTCAATTTTATTTTAGAACTACAGATGTGACAGGAGTTGTTACTTTACCTGAGGGTACTGAAATGGTTATGCCGGGCGATAATGTAGAGTTTGAAGTATCGCTTATAACATCAATCGCAATGGACAAGGAGCTAAGGTTTGCGATTCGTGAAGGTGGTCATACTGTTGGTGCTGGTGTTGTAACAGAGATTGTAGAGTAAATAATATAATGGCTAACCAATCTATACGAATTAGTTTAAGAGCTTACGATCATATCTTATTAGATAAGTCTACAGATAAGATTGTAAAGACGGCAAAATCTACTGGTGCGATTATTTCTGGTCCCATTCCATTGCCTACAAAGCGCTCTATTTACACTGTCCTTAGATCGCCTCATGTAGACAAAAAATCTAGAGAACAGTTTCAAACTAAAATACATAAGAGAATGATAGATATAATTAATTCAACACCAAAGACAGTTGAATCGCTTATGAAGCTTGATTTACCTGCTGGTGTTGATATAGAGATTAAGGTGTAATTCAAAAAATGCGTGGTCTTATAGGTAAAAAGATTGGAATGACTAGAGTTTTTAGCCCTATAGGTCATTCTATTCCAGTTACGGTCCTTGAGGTTGGTCCATGTTATGTAACGCAAATTAAAACTGTTAAAAAGGACGGTTATGACGCCATTCAGCTTGGTTTTCTTGAATTGAAAAAAAAGCATACTACAAAGCCATTAATTGGGCATTTTAAAAAAAATAATATTAAGCCTACTAGGGTTCTAGCTGAGTTTAAAAGTGTCCCGGATTTTGATTATAAACTTGGGCAAATGTTCAATGTAAGTCTATTTAGTGAGGGTGATTTTGTAGCTGTTTCTGGGAAATCAAAAGGAAGGCGTTTTTCAGGGACTATCAAAAAGTACTCTTTTAGTACTCAAAGAAAAACTCATGGTCAAGGAGATACGCACAGGCATGTTGGGTCAATTGGTGCTGCATC
>Ga0075514_1000823_pt1 | contig 13317 bp, 24 predicted proteins | sample DEB08_RNA1_6_FD_73459 | JGI IMG/M metagenome (GOLD analysis project Ga0075514, IMG submission 73459) | Aqueous microbial communities from the Delaware River and Bay under freshwater to marine salinity gradient to study organic matter... | ecosystem: Environmental > Aquatic > Marine > Coastal...
ATTTCAAACGCCAATAGTTTGGTCTTTTGTGAGGGTGCTATTGCAGGACTAGAATCAATTTTGAATAGATCATAATGAGTGTATTAATAAAACCTATCATCACGGAAAAAGCCACTTTAGGGAGTGAGCTTCACAACCGATATACTTTTTTAGTACACCCAAAGGCTAACAAAGTTGAGATTAAAAAAGCAGTTGAGGCCGCTTATGGAGTAAACGTAGAAAAAGTTCGTACACTAAACAGTGGACCCGAACGTAAAATGCGTTACACCAAAACCGGTATTCAAAAAGGTAAAACCAATGCAACCAAAAAAGCGATAGTGCAGGTTGCCGAAGGAGATGCCATAGATTTTTACAGTAATTTATAATAGCGCCAGATGTCAGTAAGAAAATTAAAACCGATAACTCCAGCGCAACGTTTTACAGTAGTCAACGGCTTCGATGCCCTCACAACTGATAAACCAGAAAAGAGTTTGTTGGCTCCTAAGAAAAGAACTGGGGGAAGAAATAACAAAGGGAAGATGACTGCACGCCACATAGGTGGTGGTCATAAAAAGCGTTACCGCATTATCGACTTCAAAAGAAATAAATTTGGGGTTGAAGCAGAGGTCAAAAGTATTGAATATGATCCAAACAGATCTGCATTCATCGCTCTTGTAGAATACACTGATGGTGAGAAACGCTATATCGTTGCTCAGAGTGGATTAAAAGTAGGTCAGAAAATCAGTTCTGGTGTAGGAGTAGCTCCTGAAGTCGGAAATGCACTTTATCTTTCCGAAATTCCATTGGGAACCATCATTTCTTGTATTGAATTAGTTCCAGGAAGAGGAGCTGTTATCGCAAGAAGCGCCGGAGCATTTGCTCAATTGATGGCTCGTGACGGAAAATTCGCCACAGTAAAAATGCCATCTGGTGAAACACGTATGGTACTGGTTACTTGTTTGGCAGCCATTGGAGTAGTATCCAATTCTGACCATCAGTTGTTAGTAGCTGGTAAAGCTGGTCGCTCAAGATGGTTGGGAAGAAGACCGAGAACAAGACCTGTTGCAATGAACCCTGTTGACCATCCTATGGGTGGTGGTGAAGGACGTGCTTCTGGAGGTCATCCAAGATCACGAAATGGAATTCCTGCTAAAGGATACCGTACCCGATCCAAAACGAAATCTAGTAACAAGTTCATCATAGAACGTAGAAAAAAATAATATAGCATGGCTCGTTCATTAAAAAAAGGACCCTTTGTTCATCACAGCCTCGAAAAGAAAGTGATGAAAAACGTAGAAGAGAATAAAAAGTCTGTAATTAAAACATGGTCTCGCGCCTCTCTAATTACTCCTGATTTTGTAGGACAAACTATTGGAGTACACAATGGGAAAACATTTGTTCCTGTTTACATTACAGAAAACATGGTAGGTCACAAATTGGGTGAATTTTCTCCAACAAGAAACTTCCGCGGACATGCTGGAGCAAAAAATAAAGGCAAAAAATAAAAGTACTCATGGGAAATCGTAAAAGACAATCCGCACAAGCGCTTAAAGAAGCCAAAAAGACACTGGCCTTTGCCAAGCTAAATAACTGTCCAACCTCACCTAGAAAGATGCGTTTGGTTGCTGACCAAGTCAGAGGTGAATCTATAGATAAAGCACTAGCAATCCTAAAGTTTAGTCCTAAAGAAGCCTCGCGACGTTTAGAAAAGCTCGTTCTTTCTGCAATCGCCAACTGGCAGTCTAAGAACGAATCTGAAGACATTGAAAAAGCTGCACTCTACATCTCTGAAATCAGAGTAGACGGAGGAAGCATGCTGAAAAGATTACGCCCTGCACCGCAAGGAAGAGCACATAGAATTAGAAAACGCTCAAATCACGTAACAGTGGTTTTGGGTTCAAACACGATAGAAGCATAATATGGGACAAAAAACAAACCCTATAGGAAACCGTTTAGGAATCATCAGAGGATGGGATTCCAACTGGTACGGAGGTAGAGATTACGGCGATAAGATAGCTGAGGATGATAAAATCCGCAGATACATTCACGCCCGTTTATCAAAAGCCAGCGTATCAAATGTAATCATTGAGCGTACGCTTAAAATCATTACTATCACGATTACTACAGCTCGTCCAGGTATCATTATTGGTAAAGCCGGACAAGAAGTAGATAAACTAAAAGAGGAGCTTCGTAATATTACTGCTAAAGAAATTCAGATCAACATCTTTGAAATTAAAAGACCTGAACTGGACGCACAATTAGTTGGTGCCAGTATTGCAAGACAAATTGAAAGTAGAATCTCCTACAGACGTGCGATCAAAATGGCTATTGCCGCTGCGATCAGAATGAATGCTGAAGGAATTAAAATCCAAATATCAGGCCGATTGAACGGAGCTGAAATGGCGCGTTCTGAATCCTATAAAGAAGGACGTATACCACTCTCTACTTTTAGAGCTGATATTGATTACGCTTTAGCTGAAGCACACACTACTTACGGTAGATTAGGAATCAAGGTTTGGATTATGAAAGGGGAAGTTTATGGAAAACGTGAGCTGTCTCCACTCGTAGGAATGTCTAAAAAGTCTGGTCAAGGCGGAGGAAATTCTGGAAAAGGAAATAACCGTCAGCGTCGCCGTAATTAATAATATATAGGAACAAGAACTCATGTTACAACCAAAAAAGACAAAATTTCGGAAAGCTCAGAAAGGGCGCATGAAAGGCTTATCTCAAAGAGGGCATCAACTTTCGAATGGAATGTTTGGGATCAAAGCATTGGATTCCGTTTTCATTACGTCAAGACAAATAGAAGCAGCGCGTATTGCAGCTACCCGTTACATGAAAAGAGAGGGGCAACTTTGGATTAAAATTTTTCCAGATAAACCCATCACTAAAAAGCCTCTAGAGGTTCGTATGGGTAAAGGTAAAGGTGCTCCAGAATATTTTGTAGCGGTGACTAAAGCAGGTAGAATTATGTTTGAAATAGCAGGTGTACCTCACGATGTAGCTAAAGAGGCACTTCGTTTGGCCGCCCAAAAACTTCCAGTAAAAACAAAATTTGTTGTCGCTCGTGATTACAAAGCATAAGCAGGAATTATGAAACAATCAGAAATAAATAAGCTGTCAAAAGAGGACCTTCAAGATAAATTGGGAGAATTCCAAAAGCAACTTGAGGAATTGAAAATGACTCACGCCATTTCACCTTTAGAAAATCCGTTACAACTCCGATCTACACGCCGTGTGGTCGCAAGATTAAAAACAGCCCTAAGCAATCAAGAAGCATAAGCACATGGAAACAAGAAACTTAAGAAAAGAACGTGTAGGGGTGGTGACCAGTAACAAAATGGAAAAATCCATTGTGGTCTCTGAGGTCAAACGCGTAAAGCACCCGATGTATGGAAAATTCGTATTGAAGACTAAAAAGTACGTAGTTCACGACGAAAAGAATGACTGTAATATCGGAGATACAGTAAAAATTATGGAAACAAGACCAATGAGTAAGTCAAAGTGCTGGCGCATGGTTGAAATAATAGAAAGAGCGAAGTAAGATGGTACAACAAGAATCAAGACTTAGAGTTGCGGATAACACTGGCGCCAAAGAAGTGCTTACTATCCGTGTATTGGGAGGTACAAAAAGACGCTACGCTTCCATCGGTGACAAAATAGTAGTGACTGTAAAAGAAGCTTCGCCTGCTGGAACTGTCAAAAAAGGTCAAGTCTCTACTGCAGTTGTAGTAAGAACTCGTAAAGAAATCAGAAGACCTGACGGATCTTACATACGCTTTGACGAAAATGCCTGTGTATTACTTCACCCTACTGGAGAAATGCGTGGAACACGTGTATTTGGCCCTGTAGCAAGAGAGTTAAGAGACAAGCAGTTTATGAAAATTGTTTCATTAGCACCTGAAGTGTTATAAAACTTAGATATGGCAACAAAAATTAAAATCAAAAAAGGAGACAATGTAAGAGTGATTGCTGGTTCACACAAAGGAACAGAAGGCAACGTATTGAGCGTATCTCGTGAAACGAATAAAGCCATAGTGGAAGGTGTGAACTTGGTTAAGAAACACAATAAACCAAATGCAAAAAACCCACAGGGTGGAATCACAGAAAAAGAAGCACCGATTGATATCTCTAATTTATCACTGTTAACATCAGATGGTAAAACAACCCGAGTTGGGTACCGTATGGAAGATGATACCAAGGTTCGTTTCTCTAAAAAAACCGATGAAGTCATTTAATCATGAGTTATACACCTAGACTTAAAAAAGAATATAACGAGCGTATCGTCAACAGTTTGAAAGAGACGTTTAGTTACAAGAGTGTGATGCAAGTACCCAGACTAGAGAAAATTGTTCTCAGTAGAGGAGTGGGTGCTGCTGTCGCAGACAAAAAATTAATTGATCATGCAGTAGATGAGTTAACCTTAATCACGGGTCAAAAGGCTATTTCTACCTTATCGAAAAAAGATGTTGCGGCATTTAAATTGAGAAAAGGAATGCCCATAGGCGCGAAAGTTACCCTTAGAGGTGAGCGCATGTACGAATTTTTGGACCGTTTGGTTACTGCTGCACTTCCTCGTGTTCGTGACTTCCAAGGCGTTAAAGCTACCGGATTTGACGGTAGAGGAAATTATACACTTGGTGTAACTGAGCAGATTATTTTCCCTGAAATTGATATTGATAAAGTAAATCGAATCAACGGGATGGACATCACGTTTGTAACTACTGCTCTTACAGATCAAGAAGCAAAATCATTATTAACCGAATTAGGAATCCCTTTTAAAAAGAATTAATATGGCTAAAGAATCAATGAAAGCACGTGAGGTTAAGCGTGCAAAAACAGTTGCTAAATACGCCGAGAAACGCAAAGCGCTTAAAGAAGCAGGAGACTATGTAGCACTTCAAAAGCTCCCTCGTAATGCCTCTCCCATTCGTATGCACAACAGATGTAAGTTGACTGGAAGACCAAAAGGGTATATGCGTCAGTTTGGAATTTCTCGTGTAACGTTCAGAGAAATGGCCAATAAAGGATTGATTCCCGGAGTAACTAAAGCCAGCTGGTAACCTTAAGAGATTAAAATTATGTTCACAGATCCAATTGCAGATTTTTTAACACGAATTCGAAATGCCAACCGCGCAGGTCATCGTGTTGTAGATATTCCAGCATCCAACATTAAAAGAGAAATCACTAAAATTCTTTTTGATCAAGGATACATCCTTAGTTATAAGTTTGAAGAAACAGCTAACAACCAAGGCAATATCAAAATTGCATTAAAATATGACAAGCTCACCAAAGAAGCTGTCATTAAAAAAATTCACAGAATTAGTACTCCAGGTTTGCGTCAGTATTCAGGTTCAGACAGTCTCCCTCGTATCCTCAACGGATTGGGAATTTCTATCGTTTCAACCTCTCAAGGAGTAATGACTGGAAAACAAGCTGCCAAAGAAAATATTGGTGGAGAATTAATTTGTTACGTATACTAACAGTAAAAGTATAAGCAATGTCAAGAATAGGAAACAATCCGATCACTATCCCAGAAGGAGTCACTATAGACATCCAGTCCTCGCGAGTAGTTGTAAAAGGTAAGCTAGGTGAACTCACTCAGGAATACAGTGATGTTGAAATCAAAATTGAGGATAACACTCTTACGGTTTCTCGTCCTTCAGAAAAAAAATCTGTCAAATCCAAGCACGGTTTATACCGTGCACTTATCGCTAATATGGTTGAGGGAGTTACCCAAGGATTTACGAAAGAACTCGAGTTAGTTGGAGTAGGATATAGAGCTAGTAATCAAGGCCAGAAATTAGATCTTGCTCTTGGATTTTCACACAATATTTTATTGGACATTGCTCCAGAAGTCAAAATCGAAACGATTTCAGAAAAAGGTAAAAATCCAATTGTAAAGCTTATATCTCACGACAAACAACTTGTAGGTTTTGTAGCGGCAAAAATCCGATCATTCAGAAAACCTGAACCTTACAAAGGAAAAGGGATCAAGTTTGTAGGAGAACAAATTAGAAGAAAAGCAGGTAAATCAGCATAATAAATTATCATGGGTTTAACAAAATTAGATCGTAGAAATAGAATTCGTAAGCGTATTCGCAAGATCGTCATTGGGACATCTTCTACACCAAGAATGTCTGTTTACAGAAGCAACAAAGAAATTTACGCTCAGTTGATAGACGATGAAACTGGAAAAACAATAGTAGCTGCTTCGTCTAGAGACAAAGAAACTGCAGAGGGTAAGTTGACCACTAAAATCGAAATAGCTTCCAATGTTGGAATGCGTATTGGACAACTGGCAACAAAAGCAGGAGTTTCAGAAGTAAAATTTGACCGTGGAGGTTATTTATATCACGGAAGAGTAAAAGCATTAGCAGAAGGTGCTCGCGAAGGAGGATTAAAATTTTAATAAGATATGTATCAAGATTATAAAAACGTAGAATTAGTTAAACCTGCAGGTCTGGATTTGAAAGATCGTTTAGTAGGTGTTCAACGGGTAACCAAGGTAACTAAAGGGGGCCGTGCATTTGGATTCTCTGCCATTGTTGTGGTAGGTGATGAGAATGGAGTAGTTGGCCAAGGTCTAGGAAAGTCAAAGGAAGTTTCTGAAGCCATTGCCAAAGCCGTTGAGGATGCTAAGAAAAACTTGATTCGTATTCCTGTCGATAAAGGTACATTGCCTCATGAGCAAAAAGGGAAGTACGGAGGAGCACGTGTCTTTTTAAAGCCTGCCTCTGAAGGTACAGGAGTTATTGCTGGTGGAGCAGTTCGTGCCGTGTTGGAAGCTGTTGGAGTACATAATGTACTGTCAAAATCACAAGGATCTTCTAACCCACACAATGTTGTAAAGGCAACTTTTGATGCACTTCTCCAGTTGAGAAACCCGCAGCGTATTGCTGAACAAAGAGGTATTTCACTTGATAAAGTCTTTAACGGATAAGCAATCGAACAATGGCACAGATAAAAGTAAAACAAGTAAAAAGTAGCATCAAGCGGATCAGTAACCAAAAAAAGGTACTCGAATCACTTGGATTGAGAGGCATCGGAAAAGAAGTTACTCACGAAGCTACTCCAAGTATCTTGGGAATGATTCAAAAAGTAAAACATTTGGTTAGCGTAACCGAAGTATAAATAAGTCATTATGAGTTTAGAAAATTTAACACCTGCACCAGGATCAACCAAAACTGCTGGAAAGCGTTTAGGGAGAGGTCAGGCATCCGGAAAAGGAGGAACTGCTGCAAGAGGACATAAAGGAGCAAAATCTCGTTCAGGATATTCCAAGAAAATTGGATTTGAAGGAGGTCAAATGCCCCTGCAAAGACGTATACCAAAATTTGGTTTTAAAAATATCAATAGAAAAGAATACACAGCTATCAATTTAGATACACTTCAGGGTCTATTGAATGATAAAAAAGTCAAAAAAGAACTCACTTTAGACAAAATTGTAGAATTGCGTTTAGCTCATAAAAATGATCTGGTAAAGATATTAGGTCGTGGTAAAATCGAGGGTTCAATTAAAGTGAGTGCGCATAAATTTTCAGCATCAGCAAAAGCGGCTATCGAGGCTGCTGGAGGAGAAGCTGTAATCGTTTAATATTATCCCCAATGAAAAAAGTTTTAGAGACCCTTTATAACATTTACAAAATCGAAGAACTTCGAGATCGCGTACTCTTGACGTTAGGGATGTTATTGGTATACCGTCTTGGAGCACAAGTGGTATTACCAGGGATTGATCCTGTTCAGCTTGCTGCTCTAAGCAGCCGTACTGACGGAGGAGGTCTTTTAGGTATTCTAAACGCTTTTACCGGAGGTGCTTTTGCAAATGCTTCTGTGTTTGCGCTTGGTATCATGCCCTATATCTCAGCTTCTATTGTAGTTCAATTGATGGGTATAGCTGTGCCTTACCTTCAAAAACTCCAGAAAGAAGGTGAAAGCGGAAGAAAGAGAATCAATCAAATTACACGCTGGTTAACCATTCTTATTTGTGTGGTACAAGCGCCAGCATATCTTTACGGGCTGAGTGCACTGGGTGTTCCAGAAAGTGCATTTGTACTAGGCAAAGGACCTCTTTTCATCATTTCTTCAATCATTATATTGGTTACTGGGACCATCTTTGCCATGTGGCTTGGAGAGAAAATTACAGATAAAGGGATCGGAAACGGTATCTCATTATTAATTATGGTGGGTATTATTGCCAACTTACCGCTTTCGTTTACCCAAGAATTTATCTCTAGAGTTTCTGAAAACAACGGAGGCTTGATGCTAATCCTTATTGAATTGGTCCTTTGGATTGTAATCATACTACTTTCCATTCTCTTGACACTGGCTGTGAGAAGAATACCAGTTCAGTATGCGAGAAGACAAGCGGGGGGAGCAACTTCTGATCGAACTGTTTACGGATCGAGACAATACATACCTTTAAAGCTTAATGCTTCAGGAGTAATGCCTATCATCTTTGCTCAAGCAATCATGTTTGCACCTGTATACATTGGAGGCGCTCTTGGTGATTCCGATGTCGGACAATGGATGCAAGCCAATTTTTCTGATATTTTTGGGCTTTGGTACAACGTGCTGTTTGCACTACTAATTATTGTGTTTACTTACTTCTATACAGCGATTACAGTGCCGACAAACAAAATGTCTGACGACTTAAAGCGCAGTGGTGGATTTGTACCCGGTATACGACCTGGAAATGAAACCTCTGAATATTTAGACACGGTAATGTCTCACATTACTTTCCCTGGTTCATTATTCTTAGCTGGAATTGCAGTATTCCCTGCTATAGTAGTAAAGTTTATTGGGATTCAGCAAGGCTGGGCCTTATTTTATGGAGGGACCTCGCTTCTCATTATGGTAGGTGTGGCGATTGACACTATACAGCAAGTAAATTCATACTTATTGAATCGACACTACGATGGATTGATGAAATCTGGAAAAACAAGAAGAGGAATAAACTAAGTATATGGCAAAACAAGCAGCAATAGAACAAGAAGGAACCATCATAGAAGCATTGTCTAACGCAATGTTTCGCGTTGAGCTTGAAAATGGACATGTAGTAACTGCCCATATATCTGGCAAGATGCGTTTGCATTATATTAAGTTATTACCAGGAGATAAAGTTAAACTAGAAATGAGTCCCTACGATTTAACAAAAGCGAGGATCACTTTTAGATTTTAAAATATAATTCATAGTTATGAAAGTAAGAGCATCATTAAAAAAACGCAGTGCAGACTGCAAAATCGTACGACGAAAAGGTCGTTTGTACGTGATCAACAAAAAAAATCCTAGATTCAAACAAAGACAAGGTTAATTATGGCTAGAATATCAGGGGTAGACATTCCAAAGCAAAAAAGAGGCGTTATCTCTCTTACCTATATTTTCGGTATCGGTAGAAGTCGTGCACAAAGTATTTTGGAAAAGGCTAAAGTAGATGAAAACAAAAAAGTATCCGATTGGACGGATGATGAGACAGGACGTATCCGTGAGGCAGTAAGCTCTTTTAAAATTGAAGGGGAACTGCGTTCAGAAGTACAACTCAATATCAAACGTTTGATGGATATTGGATGCTACAGAGGAATCCGTCACAGATCTGGATTGCCCTTACGTGGACAGCGAACAAAAAATAACTCGCGTACAAGAAAAGGGAAACGTAAGACGGTAGCAAATAAAAAGAAAGCAACTAAATAATAGTTTGTAATTATGGCTAAAACAGCAGGAAAAAAACGAAAAGTAATTGTTGAATCCATTGGGGAAGCGCATGTAACTGCTTCTTTCAATAACATCATCATTTCTCTTACCAACACAAAAGGCGAAGTTATTTCTTGGTCTTCTGCCGGTAAGATGGGATTCAGAGGATCTAAGAAGAATACACCTTACGCAGCACAAACCGCCGCAGAAGACTGTGCTAAGACAGCTCAAGAGGCTGGCTTACGCAAAGTGAAAGTGTATGTCAAAGGACCTGGAAATGGTCGTGAATCGGCAATCAGAACATTACACAACAACGGTATAGAAGTTATGGAAATCATCGATGTGACTCCACTACCTCATAACGGTTGTAGACCCCCCAAACGAAGAAGAGTTTAATATTAATATCAAGAGCAGTTTACTAGCTATCGAAGGAAGTGACCTTAATTCATAGCTCTCTGTTCAAAAAAACCCAATTATGGCAAGATATACTGGTCCAAAAACAAAAATTGCTCGAAAATTTGGCGAGCCCATCTTCGGAGAAGACAAATCCTTCGAAAAAAGAAATTATCCTCCAGGACAGCACGGAAACGCGAGACGAAGAGGTAAAAAATCAGAATACGCTGTTCAGCTTATGGAGAAGCAAAAAGCAAAGTTTACTTACGGCATCCTAGAACGTCAGTTCCGCAACCTTTTTGAAAAAGCAAGTAGAAGTAAAGGCGTAACAGGTGAAGTATTGCTTCAACTGTGTGAATCTAGATTGGATAATGTAGTTTACCGATTTGGTCTTTCACCTTCAAGAAGCGGTGCACGTCAGCTGGTTTCTCACCGACACATTACCGTAAACGGTTCTATCGTTAATATACCCTCTTACCAAGTAAAAGCGGGAGACGTCGTGGGTGTTAGAGAAAAATCAAAATCTTTAAATATTATAGTTGAAGCAAAAGGGAAAGACTATTCTGTTTACGAATGGTTAAGCTGGAATAGTGATCAGCTTCAAGGAACTTATGTAAATGTTCCTGAACGACTTCAAATTCCTGAGAATATCAAGGAACAATTAATCGTAGAATTATACTCTAAATAAGCAAACGGAAGCAAATTATGGCAATACTGAATTTTCAAAAACCGGATAAAGTTATTATGATCGACTCCTCAGAGTTCGAAGGCAAATTTGAATTTCGTCCTTTAGAACCTGGATACGGTCTTACAGTAGGGAATGCACTCAGACGTGTATTATTATCTTCACTAGAAGGCTTTGCAATAACTTCTGTTAAGCTTGAAAACGTCGAGCATGAGTTTTCTACCATTCCTGGAGTAGTGGAAGATGTCACAGAGATTATTTTGAACCTGAAACAAATTCGATTTAAGCGTCAGATCGACGAAATCGAAGAAGAAAAAGTAACCCTTTCTATAGGAGGTCAAGAACAACTCAAAGCTGCAGACTTTCAGAAATTTATTTCTGGATTTCAAGTTTTAAACCCTGACCTGGTCGTTTGTAATCTTGGTAAAGATGTTCAAATGAATATGGAAATTACCATCGAAAAAGGAAGAGGATATGTTCCAGCAGAAGAAAATAAAAAGACGAATGCTGAGGTTGGTGTAATTGCCATCGATTCTATTTTTACTCCTGTAAAGAATGTAAAATACAGCATAGAAAACTTTCGTGTAGAGCAAAAAACTGATTACGAAAAATTAATATTCGAGGTAATCACAGACGGATCTATTCATCCTAAAGACGCCCTGACCGAAGCAGCCAAGACGCTAATTCACCATTTCTTATTGTTCTCTGATGAGCGCATCACTCTAGAAGCTGACGAAATAGCTCAAGCCGAAACCTACGATGAGGAATCATTGCATATGCGTCAATTGCTAAAAACTAAATTGGTAGATATGGACCTTTCAGTTCGTGCTTTAAATTGTTTAAAAGCGGCAGAAGTTGATACTCTTGGCGATTTAGTTTCGTATAACAAAAACGATCTGATGAAGTTTAGAAACTTTGGTAAAAAATCGTTGACAGAATTAGAAGAACTCGTTGTTCTCAAAGGCCTTTCATTCGGAATGGACTTAGCGAAGTACAAGTTAGATAAAGATTAATCCACATTTTTAAGCAAGGAAAATGAGACACGGAAAGAAAGTAATTCACTTGGGTCGAAAGACCGCCCACAGAAAATCAATGCTAGCCAATATAGCCTGTTCATTGATTGAGCATAAGAGAATCAATACAACGGTAACTAAAGCAAAAGCGCTAAAGCAGTTTATTGAGCCTATTATTACCAAATCAAAATCAGACACCACTCACAACAGACGTTTGGCTTTCTCTTCTTTAAGAGATAAAACAGCAGTATCAGAATTGTTTAGAGAGGTTGCGTCGAAAGTAGGTGACCGTCCAGGAGGATACACCCGAATCATCAAATTAGGGAACCGATTGGGTGACAATGCTGACATGGCAATGATTGAATTGGTTGATTTTAACGAGGTTTATAAAACCGAAGAAAAAGCCAAGAAAAAGTCTAGAAGACTTGGAGGGAAATCAAAATCAACTGCTCCAGCAGCTCCAGCAGCAGAGGCAGTTGTTGAAGAAAAAGTTGAAGCTCCAGCAGTAGAGGAAAAAGTCGATGAGGTTCAAACAGCGGCTGTTGAAAAGCCAGCTGAAGCTGCAAAAAACGAAGGGAAAGAATCAGAAAATAAAGATGGAGAATAATTCCATAGTACTATTTAATTCTCAGTAATTTAAAAGGATAAACGTTTTAGTTTATCCTTTTTTTTGGTTTATTTTGTAAATAATTAATATGAAATATAAATCTAGAAAAAAAGCGTTTGTACTCTTAGCAGACGGCACTAAATTTTACGGCAAATCAATTGGTATTGAAGGTTCATCTTTTGGTGAAATTTGTTTCAATACCGGTATGACCGGCTACCAAGAAATCTTTACCGATCCTTCATATTTTGGTCAGATAATGGTTACGACCAATACCCATATTGGCAACTACGGCTTTCTAGAAAGCGATTCTCAATGGGATCGAATTTCGATTTCAGGACTTATTTGTAAAGATTTTAGTTTTTCTTATTCAAGAGCTGCTGCTGAAACCTCTTTATTCGATTATCTCGAGAAGCATAAATTAGTGACCATTTCAGATGTTGATACCCGTGCTTTAGTCAACTACATTCGTGAAAACGGCGCCATGAATGCTGTAATTTCTACGGAATTAGAAAGAGAAGATGAGTTAGTCAAAGAATTGCAAAATGCTCCTAGTATGGAAGGTTTGGAGTTGGCATCTAAAGTATCCACTAGAGAGGCCTATACTTATGGAGATCCGGATGCAAGCTTTAAAATAGCAGCTTTAGATTTAGGAATTAAACGCAATATCTTAAAGCACATGGCTGCAAGAGATATGTATGTCAAAGTTTTTCCTTATGATACTTCGTTAGAAACTATGGCTGTTTGGAATCCTGATGGATATTTTATTTCAAATGGCCCAGGAGATCCCCAACCGCTTGAATCAGTTCAGCGTGTTGCAAAGCAAATCATTGATTCAGATAAACCCTTGTTTGGAATATGTCTAGGGCACCAGATCATTGCACTAGCTAGCGGTATACCAACCTTTAAAATGTTTAATGGTCATCGAGGAATCAACCATCCTGTTAAAAAT
>Ga0075514_1174191_pt1 | contig 13268 bp, 9 predicted proteins | sample DEB08_RNA1_6_FD_73459 | JGI IMG/M metagenome (GOLD analysis project Ga0075514, IMG submission 73459) | Aqueous microbial communities from the Delaware River and Bay under freshwater to marine salinity gradient to study organic matter... | ecosystem: Environmental > Aquatic > Marine > Coastal...
GAAACTTTTGATCGGTCGAAACCCCACCTAAATATTGGTACGATTGGGCACGTTGACCACGGAAAAACAACCCTTACGGCTGCAATCACCAAAGTATTAGCTGACGCTGGTTATTCAGAGGCGCGAAGCTTTGACCAAATTGACAACGCACCTGAGGAAAAAGAAAGAGGAATAACGATTAATACCTCACACGTTGAATATCAAACGGCAAACCGTCACTATGCACACGTTGACTGTCCTGGTCACGCCGACTATGTGAAAAACATGGTAACTGGTGCTGCACAGATGGATGGTGCAATTCTTGTGGTTGCTGCGACAGATGGCCCGATGCCACAAACACGCGAGCACATACTTCTTGGACGTCAGGTTGGAGTGCCACGTATTGTTGTATTCCTAAACAAAGCTGACATGGTTGACGACGAGGAGCTCCTTGAGCTTGTTGAAATAGAAGTTCGTGAATTGTTGAGTTTTTATGACTATGATGGCGATAACGGTCCTGTAATTTTGGGATCTGCCCTTGGCGCCCTAAACGGGGAGCAAAAATGGGTCGACTCTGTCATGAAGCTTATGGAAGAAGTTGACAGCTGGATCGAATTGCCAAAGCGTGATGTCGATAAAGACTTCTTAATGCCAATCGAGGATGTATTCTCAATTACAGGTCGTGGTACAGTAGCAACTGGTCGAATCGAAACAGGTGTTGCTAACACGGGTGACGGTGTTGATATTATCGGCATGGGAGCTGAAAAACTAGACTCTACCATTACTGGTGTTGAGATGTTCCGAAAAATATTAGATCGCGGTGAAGCGGGTGACAACGTAGGAATCCTTCTACGTGGTATCGAGAAAACAGATATCAAAAGAGGTATGGTAATTTGTAAGCAAGGCTCAGTTACGCCACACGCCAAGTTCAAAGCTGAGGTGTATATTCTGAAAAAAGAAGAGGGTGGACGTCACACGCCATTCCACAACAATTACCGTCCTCAGTTTTATGTTCGTACAACAGACGTTACTGGTAATATCAACCTTCCGAGCGGAGTTGAAATGGTAATGCCTGGTGACAACCTAACGATTGAGGTAGATTTGATCCAACCCATTGCATTAAGCGTTGGTTTGCGATTTGCGATCCGTGAAGGTGGTCGTACAGTAGGAGCTGGTCAGGTGACAGAAATCCTAGACTAAATTATTATATACGTTCATTATACAAGGTGTCATGCTGATGCATGACACCTTTTGTAACAGATTAAACTAAGGTGTATCGAACTTCGACAAGTGAGGTACAGGAGCGCGAACACCAACAGAGACGGGTTTAGCTCAGTTGGTAGAGCACTGGTCTCCAAAACCAGGTGTCGGGAGTTCGAGCCTCTCAACCCGTGCAAATTGTAAGTATTGCTATGATTCAATATGTGAAAGATTCTTTTGAGGAACTAAAAAAACATGTGACTTGGACGTCTTGGTCCGAATTACAACGACTCACAACCGTCGTCATTGTGTTTTCGATTCTCTTTTCCCTTGCCATATGGGGTGCTGATTCTGTTCTTTCACGTGCCGTTAAATTTTATTTCCAACTCATTTCATAATCACAACGATGACAGATACAGATGTAAAAAAGTGGTATGTTGTTCGGGTAGTGAGTGGCCAGGAAAATAAAATTAAGACCTATATCGAGTCTGAAATCGAAAGACATGGTCTTTCAAGTTTTGTGGAGGACGTTCTCGTACCAACGGAAAAAGTGATCCAAATCCGCAAAGGAAAAAAAATCAATAAAGAGCGTGTGTTCTTTCCAGGATATATTATGGTGAAGGCCAATTTGTCTGGGGAAGTTCCCCACGTGATTCGTTCCATCACAAACGTAATCGGATTTTTGGGTGAAACCAAAGGTGGCGAGCCAGTTCCACTTCGCAGTTCTGAGGTCAACAGAATGCTTGGAAAAGTCGATGAATTGGCGGTTCAGTCCGACAATGTTGCGATTCCATTTACATTGTCAGAAACAGTTAAAGTGATTGATGGACCTTTTAATGGGTTTAATGGAACGATTGAAAAGATTAATGAAGAAAAACGCAAGTTGGAAGTGATGGTAAAAATATTTGGTCGAAAGACCCCACTAGAGCTTTCATACATGCAAGTAGAGAAAATTTAAAAAGTGTTACAATTATCCGATTTCAAAGCAGCTTCCATGCGGCGAGGTCAATACGTTTAAACAATGGCAAAAGAAGTAAGTAAAGTAGTAAAGCTACAAGTTCGGGGAGGTGCTGCGAATCCATCGCCACCGGTTGGACCCGCTTTAGGTGCCGCAGGAGTGAACATCATGGAGTTTTGCAAACAGTTCAATGCAAGAACCCAAGATAAAGCTGGAAAAGTTTTACCAGTTGTGATCTCCGTCTATGCAGACAAATCATTTGAATTTGTTGTAAAGACACCACCTGCAGCCGTTCAACTCTTGGAAGCCGCAAAGGTTAAAAAAGGATCAGGGGAACCCAACCGAAGCAAAGTAGCAAGCGTAACTTGGGAACAAGTGCGCAACATTGCTGAAGATAAAATGCAAGATTTAAATGCATTTACGGTAGAGTCAGCCATGAAAATGGTTGCGGGAACCGCTAGATCAATGGGGCTAACAGTAAAAGGTCAAGCTCCTTTTTAACCATCAATTGAAATACAATGGCAAAAATTTCCAAAAAAAGAAAAGAGGCACTATCAAAGATTGATCGTGCGAGCTTGTATTCCTTAGCAGATGCTGCATCGTTGGTTAAAGAGATAACATCCACCAAATTCGACGCATCGGTCGACATGGCTGTTCGTTTGGGTGTAGACCCTCGAAAAGCCGACCAAATGGTACGTGGTGTAGTTACTCTTCCTCATGGAACCGGTAAGACAGTTTCAGTTTTGGCTTTGGTGACTCCTGACAAGGAGGCCGAAGCAAAAGAAGCTGGTGCCGATTATGTGGGGCTAGATGAATATTTGCAGAAAATCAAAGATGGATGGACAGACGTTGATGTCATCGTTACCATGCCGAGCGTTATGGGTAAGCTGGGACCGTTAGGTCGTGTGCTAGGCCCACGTGGTTTGATGCCAAATCCAAAAACGGGAACCGTTACTATGGATGTTGGCAAGGCCGTAAGCGACGTGAAGGGTGGTAAGATTGATTTTAAAGTCGACAAAACAGGCATCGTGCATGCCTCCATTGGAAAGGTATCTTTTGATGCTGATAAAATCTTGGGAAATGCCAATGAGCTCATGCAGACATTGGTCAAACTCAAGCCGTCAAGTGCAAAAGGGGCATACATTAAGAGTGTATCGATGTCGAGTACAATGAGTCCAAGCATCCCTGTGGAATTTAAAAATGTTTAACGGATAGCGATCTATATTATGACAAAACAAGAGAAAGTACAAGCTATCGAAGACCTAACAGCACAGTTAGCAGAAAATCAAAACATCTATTTAACGGATGTTTCGGATTTGGATGCGCTAACGACTTCAAACCTGCGTCGCGCATGTTTTAAGGCGGGAGTAAAACTGACTGTTGTTAAGAACACATTGTTGGCGAAAGCCATGGAGGCTTCTGACAAAGATTTTGGTGACCTAACAGGTGTCCTGAAAGGAAACACAGCAATGATGTTTTCTAAATCAGGAAACGGACCTGCAAAGGTGATCAAGGACTTTCGTAAAAAATCGGATCGTCCGATTTTGAAAGGCGCATATATCGAAGAAGCTGTTTATTTGGGCGACGACCAAGTAGAGGCACTTGTCAACATTAAGTCTAAGGATGAATTGATTGGGGAAATCATTACCCTACTTCAATCACCTGCAAAGAATGTGGTTTCTGCACTTCAATCAAGTGGTGGAGCCCTCGCTGGAATTATAAAAACGCTTGCTGAAAAGGAAGCATAAAATTGTTAACATAACTTTATTATAAATACGTTCAAAATGGCAGATTTAAAAGATTTTGCGGAACAGTTGGTCAACCTCACGGTAAAAGAAGTGAATGAGTTGGCAGAGATTTTAAAAGAAGAGTATGGCATTGAGCCAGCTGCTGCTGCGGTTGCAGTTGCTGCGGGCCCTGCTGGAGGCGGTGACGCTGGTGGTGAAGAGAAGTCAGAATTTGACGTAATTCTCAAAGCTGCTGGTGGTTCAAAGCTTGCTGTCGTTAAATTGGTTAAGGAATTGACTGGTCTTGGCTTAAAAGAAGCTAAAGAATTGGTTGATAACGCGCCAAGCCCAATCAAAGAGGGCGTAGCCAAAGACGAAGCAGAAGGCCTAAAATCTTCTTTAGAAGAAGCTGGAGCAGAGGTAGAGTTAAAATAAACCCTATCCAACAAACATCACTAAGGCCACGGATTTATCCGTTGGCCTTAGCGTCGTTTTTAAAACGATAGCAGCATTGCTGTATTAATTTTTGTATCAAACACATTTTTGTTCATGTCTACAACATCTGAAAGACTCAATTTTTCCTCGGCTATCCAAACGCCTGAATACCCTGATTTCCTGGACATACAAATCAAATCTTTTCAAGACTTTTTTCAACTAGAAACCAAGTCAAACGAACGCGACAACGAAGGTCTTTTTAACACCTTTAAAGAGAACTTTCCGATTTCCGATACCCGGAATCAGTTTGTTTTAGAGTTTCTCGACTATTTTGTCGACCCACCAAGATACTCCATCATTGAGTGTATTGAGCGTGGTTTGACCTATAGCGTCCCTTTAAAAGCTCGTTTGAAATTGTATTGTACAGATCCCGAGCATGAGGATTTTGAAACGATTGTACAAGATGTGTTTTTAGGAACCATTCCATACATGACGCCAAGTGGTACTTTTGTGATCAATGGTGCAGAGCGGATTGTGGTTTCACAACTGCACAGGTCTCCTGGCGTTTTCTTTGGCCAGTCATTCCACGCCAATGGAACGAAACTCTACTCGGCTCGAGTCATTCCATTTAAAGGATCATGGATTGAATTTGCAACAGACATAAACAGTGTGATGTATGCATATATCGACCGTAAAAAGAAGTTACCTGTTACGACTCTTTTCCGTGCAATCGGTTTTGAAAGAGATAAAGACATTTTGGAGATTTTTGATCTTGCTGAAGAAATCAAAGTATCCAAAGCTGGTTTGAAAAAGGTATTGGGCAGAAAATTAGCTGCTCGAGTTCTCAACACTTGGTTTGAGGATTTTGTAGATGAAGATACTGGTGAGGTTGTTTCGATTGAAAGAAATGAGATTGTTCTAGATCGAGACACGGTTCTTGAAAAAGAACATATCGATCAAATCGTGGAAGCAAATGCCAAAACCGTTTTACTACACAAAGAAGATCTTGCGTCAGCAGACTATGCAATTATCCACAACACCCTACAGAAAGATCCAACCAACTCTGAAAAAGAAGCAGTCGAGCACATTTACCGTCAGTTGCGTAACGCTGAACCGCCTGATGAGGAAACCGCTCGAGGGATTATCGATAAACTGTTTTTCTCTGACCAAAGGTATAACCTCGGGGAAGTTGGTCGTTATCGAATAAACAAAAAATTAGGTCTTGATATTGAAATGGACAAACAAGTTTTGACCAAAGATGATATCATCACCATCATTAAGTATTTGATTGAGTTGATCAATTCCAAGTCGGAAATCGATGATATCGACCACTTGTCAAACCGTCGAGTTCGTACAGTAGGTGAGCAACTTTCTTCTCAGTTTGGAGTGGGTCTTTCAAGAATGGCTCGTACCATCCGGGAGCGAATGAATGTTCGTGACAATGAGGTGTTTACTCCTATTGACTTGATTAACGCAAAGACTTTATCTTCTGTTATTAATTCCTTCTTTGGAACCAATCAGCTCTCTCAGTTTATGGATCAAACCAATCCACTTGCCGAGATTACGCACAAGCGACGACTTTCTGCTTTAGGTCCTGGTGGTCTTTCAAGGGAAAGAGCAGGGTTCGAGGTGCGCGATGTACACTATACCCACTATGGCCGTATGTGTCCAATCGAAACGCCAGAAGGACCAAATATTGGTTTGATATCCTCTTTAAGTGTATTTGCAAAAGTGAATAATCTTGGGTTTATCGAGACGCCATATCGCAAAGTCAACAATGGGGTCGTCGATTTCAGTGAAATGCAATATCTCACCGCTGAGGAAGAGGAAGAAAAGCTATTTGCACAGGCACACGTGTCCAAAGATAAAGATGGAAAAATCAATGTAGACAAGTTAATCGCTCGTTCCGAAGCAGACTATCCGGTCGTTGAGCCACCGCAAGTCGATTATATGGATGTTGCGCCAAACCAGATTGCATCGATTTCTGCATCGCTAATTCCATTTTTGGAGCATGATGATGCGAACCGTGCATTGATGGGCTCAAACATGATGCGTCAGGCAGTGCCATTACTCCGCCCAGAAGTTCCAATCGTAGGAACAGGGCTAGAGCGTCAGGTCGCCAGAGATTCTAGAGTCTTGATTAATGCTGAAGCAAGCGGTGTGGTGACATACGTTGATGCCAACGTCATCAAAATCAAGTATAACTCAACCGACGAAGATCGTTTGATTAGTTTTGAGTCTGACGAAAAGGAATATCCTTTGGTGAAGTTTAGAAAAACCAACCAAGGTTCTACGATAAACCTTAAGCCAATTGTCCAAGTTGGAGACCGCGTTGAAAAAGGTCAGGTTCTTTGTGAGGGCTATGCCACACAAAATGGTGAGCTCGCACTTGGTCGCAATATGAAAGTCGCTTTTATGCCTTGGAAGGGGTATAACTTTGAGGACGCAATTGTGATTTCTGAAAAAGTGGTTCGAGACGATATCTTTACTTCAATTCACATTGATGAATATGCTTTGGAAGTTCGCGATACCAAACTCGGTAAAGAGGAGTTGACCAATGATATTCCAAATGTCAGTGAGGAAGCTACTAAGGATTTGGACGAGAACGGTATGATTCGTGTCGGTGCTGAGGTAAACGCAGGTGACATTCTGATTGGAAAAATCACACCAAAAGGAGAATCGGATCCGACACCAGAAGAAAAGCTATTGCGCGCCATTTTTGGAGATAAAGCAGGCGATGTGAAAGATGCGTCTTTGAAAGCACCTCCATCACTGAATGGGGTGGTTATCGACAAAAAGCTCTTTGCGCGTATTGTTAAGGACAAGAGACGCCGAACACAAGACAAACAAGAACTGCTTGAGCTCGAGGATGAGTTTGAAGTGAAGTTTAAAGAGTTGAAATCACTTCTTGTTGAGAAGTTATTTTCTCTTCTCAATGGTAAAACTTGTCAAGGTGTTTTCAATGACCTAGGTGAGGAAGTCTTGCCAAAGGGTAAGAAGTTTACTTTGAAAATGTTAAACGCAGTTGATGATTACGCTCACTTGGTTAGCGGTACCTGGACTGTAGACAATCATGTCGATGGTTTGGTCAATAATTTGATGCATAATTACAAAATCAAAGAAAATGATTTACAAGGTGCACTTCGTCGAGATAAGTTTACCATTTCGGTTGGAGATGAACTTCCAGCAGGGATTTTAAAGCTAGCCAAAGTTTATATCGCCAAGAAGCGTAAGCTAAAGGTAGGGGATAAGATGGCTGGTCGTCACGGTAACAAAGGGATTGTTGCGCGAATCGTACGTCAGGAAGACATGCCATTCTTGGAAGACGGAACGCCAGTTGATATTGTGCTGAATCCACTTGGGGTACCATCTCGAATGAACATCGGTCAAATTTATGAAACCGTTTTAGGTTGGGCAGGGCAAAAGCTAGGCAAAACCTTTGCAACTCCAATTTTTGATGGCGCATCAAGTGACCAAGTCGATGAAATCTCCAAGGAAGCTGGTATTCCTCAGTTTGGCCACACCTATTTATACGACGGCGGAACAGGAGAACGCTTTGATCAACCAGCAACTGTTGGTGTGATTTATATGCTCAAACTTGGTCATATGGTAGATGATAAAATGCACTCAAGATCAATTGGGCCATACTCATTGATTACGCAGCAGCCACTTGGTGGTAAAGCGCAGTTCGGTGGACAGAGATTTGGGGAAATGGAAGTTTGGGCACTTGAGGCCTATGGTGCTTCCAGTACACTGCAAGAAATACTTACGGTCAAATCAGATGATGTGGTCGGACGTGCGAAAACATACGAAACGATCGTGAAAGGGGAGGCCATGCCTAAACCAGGGCTACCAGAATCTTTCAATGTATTGATGCACGAACTCAAGGGTCTTGGACTCGATATACGTTTAGAAGAATAATTAAATCCGTTTAGAAAACAATGGCAAGATTTAACGACAATCAGCAACCCATCAGTTTTAACAAAATTTCTATTGGTCTTTCATCACCAGAAACGATTCTTGCAGAGTCACGTGGTGAGGTCTTAAAGCCCGAAACGATTAATTATCGTACACACAAGCCCGAGAGAGACGGTCTGTTTTGTGAGCGTATTTTTGGTCCTGTCAAGGATTTTGAATGTGCTTGTGGTAAGTATAAGCGAATTCGTTACAAAGGGATTGTATGTGACCGTTGTGGTGTAGAGGTTACCGAGAAAAAAGTCCGTAGAGATCGTGTTGGTCATATTAGTCTGATCGTTCCTGTTGCGCACATTTGGTATTTCCGTTCACTTCCCAACAAACTCGGTTACCTTCTTGGTCTTCCGTCGAAAAAGCTCGATATGATCATCTATTATGAGCGATATGTTGTCATTCAGCCAGGTGGAGCGACCAACGAAGAAGGGGAGCCAGTCCAAAAAATGGACTTCCTAACAGAAGAGGAGTATCTCAATATCCTTGAAAAGCTCCGAACAGAAAATCAATATCTTGAAGACTCAGACCCAGAGAAGTTTATTGCGAAAATGGGTGCAGAGTGTCTTATTGAACTGTTGAGTCGAATTGACTTGGACGGATTATCCTACGAGTTGCGCGACAAAGCCAACAATGAAACGTCCAAACAACGAAAAACAGAGGCCTTAAAACGCCTTCAAGTTGTCGAATCGTTCCGGGAAGCCAATAAGAACCGCGAAAACCGACCAGAGTGGATGATTATGAAGACCATTCCTGTCATTCCGCCAGAGCTTCGTCCTTTGGTGCCACTTGATGGAGGTCGTTTCGCCACTTCTGACTTAAACGATCTATATCGAAGAGTCATTATCCGTAACAATCGTCTTAAGCGTTTGGTTGAGATCAAAGCGCCTGAGGTGATCTTACGGAACGAAAAACGAATGCTGCAGGAGTCTGTGGACTCTTTGTTTGACAACACAAGAAAGTCATCTGCTGTAAAATCAGATGCAAATCGTCCGTTAAAATCCCTTTCGGATTCTCTGAAAGGTAAGCAAGGACGTTTTCGTCAAAACTTACTCGGTAAGCGTGTTGACTACTCAGCAAGATCTGTAATCGTTGTTGGTCCTGAATTGAAACTCTTTGAGTGTGGGTTGCCTAAAAACATGGCTGCAGAACTCTACAAGCCATTTGTAATTCGAAAACTCATTGAAAGAGGTATCGTCAAAACGGTTAAATCTGCCAAAAAGATCATCGATAAGCGTGAGCCTGTTGTTTGGGATATTTTGGAGAATGTTATCAAAGGTCACCCCGTTTTATTAAACCGTGCTCCCACACTTCACCGTTTGGGAATCCAAGCATTCCAGCCAAAACTGATTGAAGGAAAAGCAATTCAGTTACACCCCTTGGCATGTACTGCATTTAATGCTGACTTTGATGGAGACCAAATGGCAGTTCACTTGCCACTGGGGCCTGAAGCCATTTTGGAATCTCAGTTATTGATGCTTGCGTCTCACAATATTTTGAATCCAGCCAACGGTTCGCCAATTACAGTACCTTCTCAAGACATGGTTTTGGGGCTGTATTATATGACCAAAGCAAGAAAGTCAACCAAAGAGCATCCAGTCAAGGGTGAAGGTCTCACTTTCTACAGTGCTGAAGAAGTTAATATTGCTTTTAATGAAAAGATTGTTGACCTGAACGCAATCATCAAGGTTCGAGCGAAAGACTTTAACGATGATGGTGAATTGACAAATCAGTTGATTGAAACCACGGTTGGTCGTGTTTTGTTCAACCAAGTTGTTCCTGAAAATGCGGGCTTTATCAATGAGGTTCTCACAAAGAAATCACTTCGTGATATCATCGGGGATATTTTGAAGGTGACATCTGTACCAGAAACCGCTGCGTTTTTGGATGAGATCAAAGAAATGGGCTACTCCTTTGCCTTTAAGGGTGGACTTTCCTTTAGCTTAGGGGATATTATTATTCCTGCTGATAAGCAAAAATTAATCGACGAGGCCAATGGTCAAGTAGATGGTATTATTACCAATTATAACATGGGACTCATCACAAACAATGAGCGATATAATCAGGTGATTGATGTTTGGACATCTGCCAATGCAACCCTAACTGAACTTGCGATGAAGCGAATCAGTGAAGACCAACAGGGCTTCAACTCTGTGTATATGATGCTTGATTCTGGTGCGCGAGGTTCTAAAGAACAAATCCGTCAGTTGACAGGTATGCGTGGTTTGATGGCCAAGCCAAAGAAATCAACTGCCGGGGGTGGTGAGATTATTGAAAATCCAATTCTCTCTAACTTTAAAGAAGGGCTCTCGATTTTAGAGTACTTTATATCCACGCACGGTGCACGAAAAGGACTTGCAGATACGGCACTGAAAACAGCGGATGCAGGTTATCTCACGCGTCGTTTACACGATGTTGCACAAGATGTCATTGTCAATACCGAAGATTGTGGTACCCTTCGCGGAATTACCGTGGAGGCATTAAAGAAAAACGAAGAGGTCGTTGAAAAGCTTGGTGATCGTGTGATTGGTCGTGTGGTTTTATTTGATGTGATCAATCCGAAAGATGGTAAAGTAATTGTCGAAGCTGGTCAAGAGATTTTGGACAAACACGTGAAGATTATTGAGAAATCTCCAATCGATAAGATTGAAGTTCGTTCTCCATTGACATGTAAAGCCAAAAAAGGAATTTGTGCCAAGTGCTATGGAAGAAACCTAGCCAACGGTAAAATGGTTCAAATTGGAGAGTCTGTCGGTGTGATTGCCGCACAATCCATTGGAGAGCCAGGAACACAGCTAACACTTCGTACCTTCCACGTAGGAGGTATTGCAGGAAACATTTCAGAGGAAAACAAACTCATTGCCAAATTTGATGGTACGGTTGAGCTTGAAGACCTTAAAGTGGTCCCTGGGAAAGATGCTGATGGTAATGACGCTCAGGTGGTGATTTCTCGTACAACCGAATACAAATTGGTTGATAGCAAAACGGGTATTGCCTTGAGTAATAATATCATTCCTTATGGTTCATTTATCTCCGTTAAAAACGGTCAGAAAATCAAAAAAGGCGATGAGATTTGTCGTTGGGATCCCTACAATGGGGTAATTGTTTCCGAATTTGCTGGTAAAATTGGATACGAAAACATCCAACAGGGTGTTACCTTCCAAGTTGAAATTGACGAGCAAACTGGTTTCCAAGAGAAAGTAATTACAGAAACTAGAGACAAGAAACTGATTCCGACCTTATTGATTCAAGATAAAAAAGGAAACACATTACAGTCCTACAACTTGCCTGTTGGGGCACACATCATGGTTGATGATGGCGAGGCGATTGAAGGGGGTAAAATTCTTGTGAAAATCCCACGTAAGTCTGCCAAGTCTGGTGATATTACTGGTGGTCTTCCAAGAGTTACTGAGCTATTTGAAGCTCGTAACCCATCAAACCCTGCCGTCGTGTCAGAAATTGATGGAGTCGTTACTTTTGGAAAGATCAAACGTGGTAACCGCGAAATCATCGTGGAATCGAAAACTGGCGAAATTAAGAAGTACTTGGTCAAGCTTTCCAATCAGATTTTGGTACAGGAAAATGATTTTGTCAAAGCTGGTATGCCAATTTCTGATGGTGCGATTACACCAAATGATATTCTCAACATCAAAGGCCCATCTGCAGTTCAGCAGTACCTCGTAAATGAAGTACAAGAAGTATATCGACTGCAAGGGGTAAAAATCAATGACAAGCATTTCGAGGTCGTCGTGCGTCAAATGATGCGTAAAGTGCGAATTGAGGACTCTGGTGATACTACTTTCCTTGAAAATCAACTCGTACATAAATACGATTTCATCACAGAAAACGATCAACTATTTGGTTGTAAGGTCGTGACTGAGGTTGGGGACTCTGAAAACTTGAAAGCCGGTCAAATCGTTACTGCTCGTCAGTTGCGTGATGAAAACTCTTTGTTGCGTCGTGATGGCAAGGCTCTTGTTGAAGCACGTGATGCGGTAAATGCTACGGCTACACCAATTCTTCAAGGAATTACCCGTGCATCTCTGCAGACCAAGTCATTTATATCTGCGGCATCCTTCCAGGAAACGACTAAAGTATTGAACGAAGCTGCGGTAAGTGGTAAAATCGATACGCTTGAGGGCTTGAAGGAGAATGTAATCGTTGGACATAAAATCCCGGCGGGTACAGGAAACCGTGCGTATAATGATATCATTGTAGGTTATACGGACGAATATGAGGAGCTATTAGCCAAAAAGGAGTTTAATTTGAGTGGAAATGAGTGATTCTAAAAAGAAAAAGGAAATCAACATTGAGCTTGATCAGGAAACCGCACAGGGAACCTATTCAAACTTAGCAATCATTAATCACTCTGTATCGGAGTTTGTCGTTGATTTTATCAACATCATGCCCGGTTCTCCAAAGGCAAAGGTGCGTTCACGAATTATCCTCACGCCACAACACGCCAAGCGTTTTGTAAAGGCGCTTAACGATAATGTACAGCGTTTTGAAAATGCTCATGGTGAGATTAAGGATTATGAGCAACCACCAATTCCGCTCAATTTTGGCCCACCTGGGGAGGCATAAATTTATATAATCCCGCCAATAGGCGGGATTTTTTTTCGTAGAGCGATAAAACTAAAACCTAGAAGTGAATCGTATCTCAACGCCACTGAAATCAAGTACTTCATAGCAAACTCCCGCCTGACAAGCTGGACCACCGCGTCGATTTCCATCAAATACTTGTAAACTGTTTTTTCGATTTAGTTTATGTCTTAGCCCAACTCCCAACCATCTGGCGGATGTCCGCTCGGTTAGAAAAGGGTCGTTACTGTATTCATAAAGAATATTTGTAGACCATTTTGGGGTATAATGAAAATCAAGAGCAAGCACATGATTTTGCACCCTTTGATTTAAGCGATTAAACCTTTGATTTTGATAACCGATTTCCGCTGATGAATTGGTTAACATTGCCCAGTTTGCATTGAATCCGATTGACACTCTTT
>Ga0075514_1214555_pt1 | contig 12846 bp, 7 predicted proteins | sample DEB08_RNA1_6_FD_73459 | JGI IMG/M metagenome (GOLD analysis project Ga0075514, IMG submission 73459) | Aqueous microbial communities from the Delaware River and Bay under freshwater to marine salinity gradient to study organic matter... | ecosystem: Environmental > Aquatic > Marine > Coastal...
AAAAGTCCAGTTCAAAACATCGTTAACTTGCTTAATTCTCCAATGGTTAAGCTTGTGAATGTTTTGAGTGGTCTTAAAGAAAATAAAAGTTAAGATAATTAATATAAGGAGTTTATAAAATGGCTGTTAAAAAAGAAGATGTATTGGCTTATTTAGAAAGTGCAAACATGATGGAAGTTTCAGAGCTTATTTCTGATATTGAAGAAAAATTTGGCGTTTCTGCTGCTGCTCCAGTAGCTGTAGCTGCCGCGCCTGCTGCTGGCGATGGAGCAGGATCGGATGCTAAAACTGAATTTGATGTTATACTAAGTGCTGCTGGTCAACAAAAAATAAATGTAATTAAGGCTGTGCGCGCAATAACTGATTTAGGTCTTAAGGAAGCAAAAGAATTAGTTGACGCTGCTCCGAAGCCCATCAAAGAAGGTGTTTCAGAATCTGAGGCAAATGAAATAAAGTCTCAGCTTGAAGAGGCTGGTGCAGAAGTTGAGTTAAAATAGCGTTTTTTTTAATTATTTACTGTAAATAAAAGTATAAAACCGGAGGATCAATTGGGTTCACTTAATGTTTCAAAAAACGGAAGAGTTTCGTTTTCACATATTGAAGAGTTGTTGGAAATTCCAGATTTATTAGCAATTCAAACGAAAGCCTATGAGCAGTTTTTGCAAGAGTATGAAGCTCCTGAGGCAAGGAAAGATCTTGGTCTCCAGGGTGTTTTAAATAGTGTTTTTCCAATTGAAGATTCCCACAGAAACTATATTCTTGATTTCAATTCTTATTATCTTGGTCAGCCTAAATATACAGCTGATGAATGTATTGATAGGGGTGTTACATTCTCAGCGCCTCTGAGAGTTAAGCTATCCTTGCATATTACTGATGAAAATAATAAAAATGAATACGCCCAAAGTATCGAGCAAGATGTGTATTTTGGTAATATTCCTTATATGACTGAAAAAGGTACTTTCATCATTAATGGAGCCGAAAGGGTCATTGTATCTCAGCTTCAAAGATCTCCTGGTGTATTTTTTGATGAATCCACCCATCCAAATGGTACTAAACTTTATCAAGCCCGAATCATACCTGCTAGGGGTTCATGGGTTGACTTTACTACAGATATAAATGATTGTCTATTTGTTATTATTGATAGGAGAAGAAAATTTCCAGTTACTATGCTATTGCGCGCTCTTGGTTATTCTTCCAATAGTGACATTTGTAAAGCGTTTGGAAGTTTAATTACTTTGAAAGTATCTGATAAAGAGATTGATAGTTATATTGGTGCTACTATTACTGAGGATGTCATCGATACGAAAACTGGTGAAATTTTTTATGAGGGTGGTTCTGAGTTGTCTGCTAGTGTTGTAGAAAACTTAAAAGATAATGGTGTTGACGAAGTTAATGTTATTGATGGCAATAAGGACTTTTCTTCAATGTTAATCTTAAATACTATAAGTAAAGATCCTACTAGGGATACTGAAGGTGCTTTGGGTGTTGTATATCAACTGCTCAGGACTAGTGAGCCACCTAATCTTGAAACAGCACAAAAATTCATAGAGAGAATATTTTTTAGTCCTAAAAAATATGATTTAGGTCAAGTTGGAAGGTACAGGCTTAATCAGCAATTTAATTTAAATGTTCCTGTTGAAGATACGGTTTTAACAATGGATGATATCATTCAGGTTCTCAATGTTTTAATAGAGATGAGAAGAGGTGATAGAGGTGTAGATGATATTGACCATCTAGGAAATAGGCGTGTGAAAACTGTTGGTGAACAGTTGACCAATCAATTTAGTATTGCTTTGAGTAGAATGATCAGGACGATACATGAAAGAATGAATCTTCGTGAGTCTGAAAGTATAACTCCTCAAGATTTAATCAATTCAAGAGTGGTTACCACAGTTATAAATACATTTTTTGGTACTTCTCAGTTATCTCAGTTTGGAGATCAGACTAATCCTTTGGCGGAAATCACTCATAAAAGGAGAATTTCAGCATTGGGTCCAGGTGGTTTAACTAGGGAAAGAGCTGGTTTTGAGGTTAGAGATGTTCATTATACGCACTATGGAAGGCTGTGTCCTATTGAAACTCCAGAGGGTCCAAATATTGGGTTAATATCTTCCTTGGCTATGTTTGCAGAGGTTAATAATCATGGTTTTATAGAATCTCCTTATAGGGAGGTGGTTAAAAATAATGGTAATTCAAAGGTTACAAACAATATTAGATTTTTATCTGCTGATGATGAAGATAGGGTTATGGTTGCTCAGGCCAATACTGAAATGGACGATGCTAAAAATATCATTGAAAAAAATATTAGGACTCGTGTAAAAGGAGATTTCCCTATTGTTGGGCCTGAAAGTGTTGATTACGTAGAGGTTTCGCCAACGCAGATTTTAAGTGTTGCTGCTGCTTTAATTCCCTTTCTTGAGCATGATGATGCAAACAGGGCTTTAATGGGTTCTAATATGCAAAGGCAGGCTGTTCCGTTAATGTATCCTCAAGCGCCTATTGTTGGCACTGGTATAGAGAAAAAAGTTGCAAAAGATTCTAGATCGTGTGTTGTTTCCCCTGTAAGTGGTAAAGTTGTATATGTTGATTCAGATACTATTCATATTAAACGAAAAGATGTTCAGGATAGTTTAACTCTTTTTGAAGGTGAGGCGGTTAATGAGATTGAATTGAAAAAATATTTTAGAACTAATCAAAATACAGTTCATAATCAGAGGCCTCTGGTACGAGAAGGCGACAAGGTGGAAGCTGGTGATGTCATTGCTGATGGAGCAGCAACAAACCTCGGCGAGCTTGCTCTTGGGGCGAACGTCCATGTAGCTTACATGCCTTGGCGGGGCTATAATTTTGAGGATGCTATTGTTGTCAGCGAAAGATTAGTTAAAGATGATACATTTAGCTCAGTCCATTGTAATGAAATTGAGGTTGAGGTTAGGGATACAAAAAGAGGTCAAGAAGAGTTGACGCCCGAGATTCCAAATGTAAGTGAAGATGCTACTAAAGATTTAGATGAGGAGGGTGTTGTTCGTGAGGGTGCTAGGGTTAAAGAGGGAGATATCCTCATTGGCAAGGTTACTCCTAAGGGGGAATCTGACCCTACTCCTGAAGAGAAGTTGCTTCGTGCTATTTTTGGTGAAAAAGCTGGTGAGGTTAAAGATGCTTCTAAAAGAGCAGAGCCTGGAATAAAAGGTTGTGTTATTAAAACAAAGCTATTTGAAAAGCAGGCTAAAAGGACAAAAGCTGAAGAAAGACAGCAAATTAGAGATTACCAAAAAAAGGCGGCAGAAGATAAAAAGAACCTTAAGTCAGCGAGGGATGAAAAATTGCTTTCATTAATGAAGGACCAAACTTCTAACGGCATCAGAAGTAATTCAAACAATAGGACATTAATTAAAAAATCTACAAAGCTTACATCTAAAAGGTTGTCTGGTTTTGACTTAGAGAGATTTGCTCAGGATTTACCATGGGTCGAAGACACTAAAACTTGGAATAAAATTTCTAAAGTTTGGTTATCGTTTCGTAAAGAATGGTCAAGGTTAGAGACACAGCTTGAAAGACAAGTTTTTAAATTGAAGGTCGGAGATGAGCTTCAACCAGGAATTTTGAGGATGGCTAAAGTATATGTGGCGCAGAAAAGAAAATTGCAAGTTGGCGATAAGATGGCTGGTAGACATGGTAACAAGGGAATTGTGGCTACTATTGTTCCTGAGGAAGATATGCCATTTTTAGAAGATGGTACTCCTGTTGACATTGTATTAAACCCATTAGGTGTGCCATCGCGGATGAATTTAGGTCAACTCTATGAAGCTATGCTGGGTTGGGCTGGTATGGTCACAGGTGAGAAATATTCAACACCAGTATTTAATGGCGCTACTCCAGACCAGGTTTTTAGTGAACTTAGTAATGCTGGGCTTCCTGTTTCAGGCAAAACAACGCTAATAGATGGAGTTACCGGTGAGAGGTTTGATAATCCAGTTACTGTTGGAGTGTCTTACATGATGAAATTGAGTCATATGGTTGATGATAAGATGCATGCTAGATCAACGGGTCCTTATTCGTTGATTACTCAGCAGCCCCTTGGCGGTAAAGCGCAATTTGGCGGTCAGCGTTTTGGTGAAATGGAAGTTTGGGCTTTACAAGCTTATGGAGCAGCTCATACTTTGCATGAAATTTTAACAGTTAAATCAGATGATGTCGAAGGTAGATCAAAAGTTTACAATTCAATCGTTAGAGGTGAGCAGATGCCTAGCTTCTCAGCACCGGAATCATTTAATGTCATGATTAAAGAGCTTCAGGGTCTTTGCATTGACGTCGAACTAGATAATTAAGAGGAAATAAATTGACTTACATACAATCAAATAATTTAGACACTTCCAAATCTTACAATTCTATTACTATTGGCCTTGCTTCTCCAGAGTCTATCTTGGCAAAATCATATGGAGAAATATTAAAGCCTGAGACAATCAATTATAGATCTTACAAACCTGAAAAAGATGGTCTTTTCTGTGAAAAAATATTTGGTCCTGTAAAAGATTATGAATGTCACTGTGGTAAATACAAAGGTATAAGATATAGGGGTATCATTTGTGATCGTTGTGGTGTGGAAGTAACTCGTAAAAAAGTTAGAAGAGAAAGAATGGGTCATATTACCTTAGCTGTTCCAATCGTACATATTTGGTATTTAAGGTCTATACCTAGTAAGCTAAGTTACCTTGCTGGTAGAAGCACTAAAGAGCTAGAGAGGGTTATATATTATGAGATGTATATGGTTTTAGAGCCATCAGATAGTGGTCTCAAACCTTTTGATTTGATCGAAGAAGAAGAATACCTAGATCTAGAGGCAAAATATGGTTTTTCAGCTGTGGATGATGAACGTAGAGATAATGAAGATTATTTTTATGCTGCCATGGGCGGGGAAGCGATTAAAGAGATGTTGTCTAGAATTAATATAATTGAGCTTAAAAAAGAGCTTGAAGATGTAGTTAAGACATCAAAGTCTAAACAAAAAAGAACTGACGCCTTAAAGAGATTAAAGGTAGCTTATTCTTTTGTCCCAGATCCTACGAAAAAACGTTTAAATAAGCCTGAGTGGATGATAGTTTCTATTTTGCCTGTCATTCCGCCAGAACTTAGACCTTTAGTACCATTAGAAGGTGGTAGGTTCGCAGCTAGTGATTTAAATGACCTCTACAGAAGAATAATTATTAGAAATAATAGACTTAAGCAATTAATGGAAATTAAGGCTCCTGACGTTATCCTCAGAAATGAAAAAAGGATGTTGCAGGAGTCTGTTGATGCATTATTTGACAACAGTCGAAGGAAAACTGCTATTAGAAGCGGTTCTCGCAGGCCTTTAAAGTCGTTATCTGATATGTTAAGAGGTAAGACAGGTCGTTTTAGGCAAAATTTATTGGGTAAAAGAGTTGATTATTCTGGTAGGTCTGTTATTGTGGTCGGTCCTCAACTAAAATTGCAAGAGTGTGGTTTGCCAAAAAATATGGCTTTGGAATTATTTAAGCCTCATATGATTCGTGAGTTAATGGCTAGAGGTTATGCACAAACCCCTAGAAGTGCAAAGTTGATGATTGAAAACACTGAGCCAGTTGTATACAAAGTTCTTGAATATGTTGTTAAAGATCACCCCGTAATGCTTAATCGAGCACCAACATTGCACAGACTTGGTATTCAAGCATTTCAGCCAGTCTTGGTCGAAGGTAAAGCTATACAGTTACACCCATTAGTTTGTTCCGCATTTAATGCTGATTTTGATGGAGATCAAATGGCTGTTCATGTGCCTTTATCATTGGAGGCGCAAATGGAGGCTAGAATGTTAATGTTGGCAAGTCATAATATATTGCACCCTGCAAATGGTCAGCCAATAGCAGTTCCCTCTCAAGATATGATTCTTGGTTCCTATTATTTGACTAAGGATAAAAATAATGATTTAGGTGAAGGGAAAATTTTTGGTTCTATTGATGAAGTCGTTATTGCTTTTGAAAATAGAGTAATAGGTCTTCATGCTAAAATAAATTTAAAGCACAAAGACGCATGGATTAAAGATACTACTGTAGGTAGAGCAATTTTCAATTCAATTTTACCAGCTGAGATGGACTTTGTTAATGCCTTGATTGATAAGAAGCTATTAACTAGTATAGTTAATCAATGTTACTTGGTTGTTGGAAATTATAAAACTGTAATTTTTCTGGATGCTCTCAAGGATTTAGGGTTTGAAATGGCAACTTCCAGTGGATTGTCTATATCTGTAAGCGATGTCCTAATTCCGCAGGAGAAAAATAGTATTCTTTCGAATGCTTTTGATAAGGTTGGTGATATAAAAAGTAAATTTGATAGGCATGTTTTGACTGAGGGTGAAAGGTACAATAAGGTAATAGATGTATGGACACATACAACAAATCACATTGCTCAGGTAATGGAGAATGAATTAAGAAAAGACAATGATGGTTTTAATGCTTTATCTATGATGACTGATTCAGGGGCTAGAGGCAGTAAAGATCAGATTAAGCAGCTCGCTGGTATGCGCGGACTCATGGCCAAGCCTCAAAAATCAATGAAGGGTGGTGTTGGTGAGATCATCGAGTCTCCAATTACATCGAATTTTAAAGAAGGTCTATCTGTTTTTGAATATTTTATATCCACACATGGTGCAAGGAAAGGGTTAGCTGACACAGCGCTAAAAACTGCTGATGCTGGTTATCTCACTCGAAGGTTAGTAGATGTTGCGCAAGATGTTGTTGTATATGAGCACGACTGTGGTACTATAAATGGTATATTAATTTCTGATTTGAAAGAAGGAGAAGAAATTATAGAGCCAATTGCTGATAGGATATTGGGTAGAACTATTCTCGACGATTTTATAGATAGAGGTAAAGTCATTGTGAAGGCAGGTTCTGTAATCTCTGAAAAGGAAGCAGAATTAATTGCAGATAGCGGTGTTGACAGTGTTCACATTAGGTCTGTTTTGACTTGTGATACAAAAAGAGGGATATGTGCCAAATGTTATGGTTGGGATTTATCTTTACATAAGCTAGTTGATATTGGAACTTCTGTCGGTATTAGAGCTGCTCAAAGCATTGGTGAGCCTGGTACACAGCTTACTCTTCGTACATTTCACATCGGAGGTACGGCAAGTAGGGTTATCGAACAATCTGAAATGAAAAACAAGCGTGCTGGCGTTGTGGAATTCTCGGACAACTATGATTTTGCAGTTACTAAAGATGAAGTGGGTATGGAGGTTCGCAGATGTATGGTACGGCATGCTAAATTGACGATTACTCAACAAAATGATTCGTCAAATACTGTTTTCAACATTCCTTATGGTGCTACAATGCTTGTGGAGCAAGGCGAAAAAATTAAAGCTAAAACCACACTTTTTCAATGGGATCCTTATACAGATATAATTCTTGCCAGAGAAACAGGTATTGTTAGGCTAAAAGATTTTGTTGAAGGGGAAACTTTTTCTGTTGAATCTGTAGAAACTGGTAAGAAACAAATAGTTGTCATTGAATCTAGAGATAGAAAGCTTAGCCCTCATCTCGAAATAGTTGATAAAAAAGGCGAGATTGTTGCTGGTAGTACAATATTACCGGTAAAAGCCACCTTGGTGGTTAATGATAAAGAGGAGGTTAACAGAGGGCAAACTCTCGTTAAAATACCAAAAGAGGTTGGTAAATCTAGGGATATCACTGGTGGACTTCCGCGGGTCGCAGAGCTATTTGAATCCAGAAAGCCAACGAATCCTGCTGTTATGACTGAAATAAATGGTACTGTTAAATTTGGTGAAACTAAAAGGGGGATTAGAAAAATCCACGTGATTGGAAAAGATGGTGATGAAAGAAAATATTCCATTCCTTATGGTAAGCACGTCATTGTACATGAGGGTGATTTCATTACAGCTGGTGCTTCTCTTTGTGAAGGTGCAATTTCACCAGACGATATTTTAAGAGTTTTAGGCCCATCAGCCGTGAGGGAATATTTAGTCAATGAGATTCAAGAAGTATATCGTTTACAGGGTGTAAAAATTAATGATAAGCACATTGAAATCATTGTTAATCAGATGATGCAAAAAGTAAGTGTGAAGGAAGTTGGTGATTCTAGGTTTTTACAAGAGGATAGAGTCAGTAAAAATGATTTTCTAATTGAAAATGAGAGGCTTGCGAAAATGGTTGTAATTACTGATTCTGGCGATTCTGGACTTGATGAAGATATGATGATTGAAAAATCTGAGTTAAATGATATAAACAAAGAGGTTAAAGCTGAAGGGAAAGAGATCGCGAAATATAGAAAAACAATTCCCGCAACTTTTGAGCCAATTTTAATGGGTATTACTAGAGCCTCGCTTAATACAGAAAGTTTTATAAGCGCTGCATCATTTCAAGAAACTACCCGTGTTTTGACGGATGCTGCCACAGCTGGTAAAACCGATTATCTCTATGGCCTAAAAGAGAATGTCGCAGTTGGTCGACTTATACCTGCAGGCACTGGTACCCCAATGTTTTCTGATGTACTTGTGGGTGTTGATGCAGATTCCAAGTCTTTAGATAGTGCAGATGATGCTGTTGCATAATTATTTTTTAAAATGATTGATATGTATTTAATAAATAAATTAAATTACGAGGCTATGGGAAAATATTTATGCCAACTATAAATCAATTAGTCAGAAAAGGTAGGAAGAGGATTCTTAAAAAAACTTCTACCCCTGCTTTAATGAGCAATCCGCAAAAAAGGGGGGTATGTACTAGAGTGTATACCACCACTCCTAAGAAGCCAAATTCGGCTTTGAGAAAAGTTGCCAGAGTTAGACTCACGAATTCTACTGAGGTTACAGCTTACATTCCTGGGGAAGGCCATAATTTGCAGGAACATTCTATAGTATTAATTGAGGGTGGTCGTGTCAAAGATTTACCTGGTGTTCGTTATCATATTGTTAGAGGTACACTTGATACCGCAGGAGTTGATGATAGAAAAACTAGTAGGAGTAGATATGGTGCAAAGAAACCAAAATCTTCTTAGTTTAGAATTTTAGTATGAGAAGAAGAAGACCAGAAAAAAGAACGATATTGCCAGATACTAAGTATAACGACTTATCTGTTGCTAAGTTTATAAATTATATTATGGAAAGTGGTAAGAAAGGTGTAGCTGAAAAAATATTTTACAATGCTATGGATTTGATTCATAAAAAAACAAAAACTGATGGCATAAAGATTTTTAAAAAGGGTATCGATAATACATCTCCATCAGTAGAAGTTAAGTCTAGAAGAATTGGTGGGGCTACTTATCAAGTCCCTATTGAAGTTCCAAAGAAGAGGGCTTTTTATTTAGCATCACTATGGATTATCAAAGCATCTAATAGTTCCTCAGGTAAACCTATGGCTGAAAAGTTAGCTAGTGAACTTATTGCAGCAGCTAATGGTGATGGGAATGCTATTAAAAAGAAAGAAGATACTCACAGAATGGCTGATGCAAATAAAGCGTTTGCTCACTTTAGATGATAAGTTTTTAGGATGATTTAAATGAGTGGTGACTTAAATAGTTTTAGAAATATTGGTATAATGGCCCATATTGATGCTGGTAAAACGACATTAACTGAGCGTATACTCTACTATACAGGTGTTACTCACAGAATAGGTGAGGTTCATGATGGCGCCGCTACCATGGACTGGATGGAGCAAGAGCAAGAGAGGGGGATTACCATAACTTCTGCTGCTACTACTTGTATGTGGAATAAGCACCGTATTAATATCATTGATACTCCAGGTCACGTAGATTTTACTGTAGAAGTTGAAAGGTCCTTAAGGGTTTTAGATAGTGCTGTAGCTGTTTTTTGTGCCGTTGGTGGTGTAGAACCTCAAAGCGAGACTGTCTGGAGACAAGCGGATAAATATGATGTTCCTAGGATAGCTTTTGTAAATAAAATGGATCGGGTTGGTGCAGATTTTTTTAACGTTATGGATATGGTAAAGGATAGACTTGGTGCGAGTCCGTTGCCTGTAGTCATTCCGATTGGTTCTGGTGAGATGTTTACTGGTATAATTGATCTAATAACTATGAAAGCAATTTTGTATAATGATTCAACAATGGGGACCAGATTTGATGAAGCTGATATTCCTGATGATATGGTTAAGGTCTCAGAAAAATGGAGAAAGCACCTTATAGAAGAAACCGCAACGTATGATGAAAATCTTTTAGAAAAATTTATATCTGATGAAGAAATTTCTGACGATGAACTAAGGTCTGCTATCAGGAAAGGTTGTTTAGATAATACTTTTATACCAATGTTTTGCGGATCTGCTTTTAAAAACAAAGGTGTACAAAGACTTCTAGATGCGGTCGTCGATTTTTTACCATCTCCAATTGACATAGGAGAGGTTAAAGGTACTGTGCCTAGAGATTCTGATACGGAATTATCTAGATTGCCAAATATTGATGAGCCATTTAGTGCTTTAGCATTTAAAATTATGACAGATCCATATGTAGGAAAATTAACATACATGCGTGTTTATTCTGGTAAGTTGGATTCAGGTTCTTATGTTTATAATTCGAACAATGGAAAGAAAGAAAGAATTAGTAGAGTGCTTTTAATGCATTCAAATAAAAGAGAAGATAGAGATAGTGTTGAGGCTGGTGAAATTGTTGCTGCTGTAGGTTTGAAGAATGTTAAAACTGGTCACACCCTATGCGATCAGTCTAACCAGATTGTGTTAGAGTCTATGGATTTTCCTGAGCCTGTTGTTGCTGTATCTGTAGAGCCTGTTAGTAAGGCAGATCAAGATTCGTTATCAAAATCTTTGGCTAAATTAGGAGAAGAAGATCCTACTTTTAGGGTTTCAACTGATGAAGAGACTGGTCAAACTATTATCGCCGGCATGGGTGAGTTACATCTTGAAATACTTGTTGATAGGCTGTTGAGGGAATTTAAAGTCCAAGCTAACATTGGTAAGCCAATTGTAGCATATAGGGAATCTATCACCAAATCTATTGCGGATGTAGAAACTAAGTTCATTCGTCAGTCTGGTGGTAAGGGGCAGTATGGTCATGTTGTGATTAATGTAGAGCCAAACGAGCCTGGGAAAGGTTATCATTTTGAAAACAAAATAGTTGGTGGTGTTATTCCAAAGGAGTACATCCCTTCTGTCGATAAAGGAATGCAAGAAGCTCTAAAAAATGGTGTCATTGCTGGTTACCCAATAGAAGACGTTAGAATAGAGCTAGTATTTGGTTCATATCATGACGTAGATTCTTCAGAGATGGCTTTCAAAATAGCTGGCTCTATGGCTATTCAGGATGCATGTAAGAAAGCTAGCCCGAAAATTATGGAGCCCATTATGGAAGTGGAAGTCGTGACTCCTGATGAATATTTAGGTGATGTAATGGGAGATATTAGCTCTAGAAGAGGTAAAATCGATGGTATGAGTCAGAGAAATGAAGCTCAAGTAATTAAAGCAAATGTTCCATTAAGTAATATGTTCGGTTATGTAACTGATTTAAGATCTATTACTCAAGGTAGGGCAGTATTCCATATGCAATTTTCGCACTATAGTCAGGTTCCTGCTTCAGTTGAAACTGAGATCATGGAAAAAGTACATGGCAAAGCTGGTTGATTTTAATATAGGAGTAAAGTAAAAATGTCTAAAGCAAAATTTGAAAGAACCAAACCTCATGTTAATATAGGTACCATCGGTCATGTTGATCATGGTAAAACAACTCTTACTGCAGCAATTACAATGCATCAGGGCGCACATGGTTTAGCTGAAGTTCGTTCATTTGACAGTATTGATAATGCTCCTGAAGAAAGGGAGCGTGGCATTACTATTCAGACAGCTCATGTTGAATACGAAACTGAAAATCGTCACTATGCTCATGTTGATTGTCCTGGACATGCTGATTACATTAAAAATATGATTACTGGTGCTGCTCAGATGGATGGTGGAATACTTGTTGTTTCGGCTGCTGATGGCCCTATGCCTCAAACTAGAGAACATGTGCTACTCGCTAGGCAGGTAAATGTTCCAAGTGTTGTTGTCTTTATGAATAAGGTTGATCAGGTTGATGACCCTGAGTTATTGGAGTTAGTTGAAATGGAGCTTCGTGATTTGCTTAATGAATATGATTTTCCTGGTGATGATACTCCAATTATAAAAGGTAGTGCTTTAAATGCCTTGAATGATTCTAATGATGAGGTTGCTAATAAGTGTATTGTTGAATTGATGGAGGCTTGTGATAGTTTCATTCCTGAGCCAGAAAGAGATATTGATAAGCCTTTTCTGATGCCAGTTGAAGATGTTTTTAGTATCACTGGTCGTGGTACTGTTGGTACTGGCCGTATAGAGAGGGGAATTATTAAAGTTGGTGATGAGGTGGAAATTATTGGTATGGGCGACTTGAAGAAGACTACAGTCACTGGTGTAGAGATGTTTCGTAAATTATTAGATGAAGGACAGGCTGGTGATAATGCTGGTTTATTACTTCGTGGTATAGATAAGGAAGATTTAAGCAGAGGGCAAGTGCTTGCAGTTCCTGGTAGTATTACGCCTCATACTAAATTTAAAGCTAGTGTTTATATTTTGAAAAAAGAAGAAGGTGGTCGTCACACTCCATTTTTTAATGGTTATAGGCCGCAATTTTATTTTAGAACTACAGATGTGACAGGAGTTGTTACTTTACCTGAGGGTACTGAAATGGTTATGCCGGGAGATAATGTAGAGTTTGAAGTATCACTTATAACATCAATCGCGATGGATAAGGAGTTGAGATTTGCTATTCGTGAAGGTGGTCACACTGTTGGTGCTGGTGTTGTAACAGAGATTGTAGAGTAAGTAGTATAATGGC
>Ga0075514_1074276_pt1 | contig 12775 bp, 7 predicted proteins | sample DEB08_RNA1_6_FD_73459 | JGI IMG/M metagenome (GOLD analysis project Ga0075514, IMG submission 73459) | Aqueous microbial communities from the Delaware River and Bay under freshwater to marine salinity gradient to study organic matter... | ecosystem: Environmental > Aquatic > Marine > Coastal...
GCAACCTAAGAAGAAGCAAGGAGTGGGCCAAAATAAGAATTTTGGTCCCATCTAGAAGCTCACGGTGCCCGACTTCCAACACATTAACAGTGTGTTCGAACAAATGCAGAGTGAAATTCTCGAGAAACCAACCAAAGCCAGAAAATAAATGAAACCGTTCACTATTAGAAAAGCTGCCCAGCCTGGTAAGGGGACTCCCCCACAAGACGATCCTAACGTTGAGAACCAGGATTACGGCTCAGGAGCTGAGGACGGTCAGTTGGATCAGGCTTCGCAGGACCAGTCTCCCTACGGAGACATCCCAAATCTGACTCAGGAGGAGATGACGGCACTTCAGCCCAAGAAGACCAAAGTCGTCAACCCCTGGATCCACGGTCAAACCCACCACGAGTACCTCGATAAGATCATTGGTTTGCCCGCTCGCCACGCGAACGTCATCCGCAAGCACAAGTTCGTCATTAAGGAGACTATGTTCCTGCCCAAGGCCGACAGCAACTTCGACAAGGACAAGGCTACCAAGGAGGCGCTCGCCATCCTCGAGAAGGAATACGAGATCTTCAACGACCCCAATATGCCCCCCGTCAAGGCCCTCACGCGCTACGACACCTGGGACCAGGACCGCACCGTCGAAGAGTGGCTGGCCCACGCCGCCGCCCACCCCGACGAGTTCCACGGCATTTCGCCCGTGTTCGAGAAGGGCGAGTACCTGTGGAGACCCGTCAAGGTGCTCGACTACAACTACTCGATGAAGAAGTTCAAAGTGCAGGTCGGCGACACCGCCACCACCAAGCACATTACGCGCCTCTCGCTGCTCTTCTACGACGAGGACCCCGAGGCCTTCCGCCAGCGCGTCAACCAGTGCAAGCAGCGCCAGCGCAACGTCGAGGCCGAGCTGCGCTTCACGGGCCTCGTTGACTCGCAGCCCAGCGACTCCGTGTCCCTGCTGTCGAAGGAGCGCCGCGAGTCCTTCCTCAACAAGTGCCAGTCGGAGAACAGCGCGATCAAGCCCGACCTGCTCCTCCAGCAGTTCCAGTCGCTGATGCGCGTGGTCCAAGAAGAATACGTGCGCCAGATGAAGAAGTGCATCGTGATGAAGCAGATGCAGGACCCCAGCGCCCACAACAAATTCATCAAGATGAAGGTGCCGGTGCGCCTGAACAAGAAGACCTCGCCCTACTTTGGCGTCGTCCGCTGCCCCAAGTACAAGTTCGCGGACTACCAGAACGAGATCCTGCACGTGCACTGGTGCTCCAACGAAGACATGGAATCCATGACCCGTATCTTCACCAAGAAGTGCATTGAGTACAGCTACCCTGTGCATCGCTACATGCTGACTGATAAGACGAAGCTGAAGCTGCCAAACGACCTGTCTGATCTGAAGAAGAAGCAGGAGGACCACCACAAGGGCGAGCAGGTCAACGTGCTCCACAGATGGAGGGAGTTCCTCGTCGGCGAGATCGCTGACAAGCTCAAGAGCCAGCACAACTTCTTCGAGGAGAACAGCGATCAGTACGCCAAGTCGCACCTGAAGCGCATCATTCTCCGCTTCGAGTTCATCATGAACGCGTACCTGCGCAACTTCGTCAGACAGAGCATCGACGACTGGGTGCTCTTCGTCAAGTCGTTCACCTTGCCCAAGATCGATCAGAACGAGCTTTGGGGCCGCTCCCCCACCCCCATGCTCAAGATCAACATGAGCGTCAAGAAGGGTAAGGATAAGAAGCCCAAGCGCAAGCCCATCGACGACACGCTGCCCGAGGAGGAGCAAGAGGAGGAACGTCTGCGCCGCGCCGCCGAGGACGAGCTCTACATGAACCGTCTCGAGTACCACCCCACGCCCAAGACCTGCCTGGACTTCATGCAGGGCGCTCTCGACATGATCATCCAGTCAACCAACAAGGTCAACGACTTGGAGTCCGACCTGATGAAATCGCTGCAGGGCACCAGCCAGCCCAACTTCCCCATTGACGAGAAGTTCAGCTGGGTCAAGGACGCACACGCACAAATCGAGCAAATGTTCGAGGAGAACATCAAGGAGCCAATCTCAATCTTGGGCATGTACCAGGAGTACGAGTACCTCTTGAACGTGAACAAGAACGAGCTCGTCGAGTCCCTATTCAACAACAAGGAGCTCAAGACTGAGGAGAACGACTCCGGCAAGGCCGACATCAAGGAGATCGGTGAAGCCATCCAGCAGTACCACCAGGCCGCCGAGGAGATCATGAACCTTTCGAACGACTTCATTGACACGCCCATGTTCCGCGTCGAGTGCAAGAAGATCAAGCAGACCCTGTACGACCAGGCCATCAAGATCCGCGACAAGCTCATCGACAACGTGACCAAGTGGTGCGCGGACACTGTGAACCACATCGATTCGACCTTCCGCGACATGCAGAAGCAGATCCAGACCCCACCCACCAACGAGAAGGAGCTGGTCCACATCCGCGAGTTCATCACTCTGTCCAAGGACAAGACCCAGGTCGACCTCGGCGAGCTTCTCAAGGCCGCCAACAAGCACTATGAGCTGCTTGAACTGTACTCAGTGATGTACAAAGTCGATGACATCGAGAACACCTTCTTCCAGAAGATGTGGCCCATGACGATCGGCCAGGTCATCCAGGACGGCAAGACGGAGATCGCGAACCAGGAGGAGATCTTCCTCGCCAAGCTGGAAAAGGAGAAGGACGACTTCAACCTCCAGCTCAAGGAGTACGAAGAGCGCTTCAAGAAGATCAAGGTGTTCAACGACATCAACCAGGTCAACGAAACCGTGAAGGAGACCAACGAGCTCCGCGGCAACATCGACAACGCGCGCGACAAGATCGAGCAGTTCAATGAGCGCGAGATCACCTTCTCCCAGCAGGCGACTGAGTGGCCCGGCCTCGACACCCTTGACAAAGAGTTCAAGCCCTTCTACGACTTGCTGGACACGTCGTTCCAGGTGACCACGAACCTGCAGGACTGGACGAACCAGCCCCTCGCCAACCAAGACTACGAACAGATGGAGGCGTCCATCAACCAGTGGTTCATGCAGTGCTTCCAGCTCAAAAAGAAGCTCAGCGAGGACTACCCAGATACTGCTGATGTCGCTGATGAGGTCCGTAAACGTCTTGACGCTTTCCGCGAGCATTTGCCTTTGATTAAGTGCATTACTTCAGAGGCTATCACTGAGGAGGACTGGAACGAAATCAAGACTTTGACCAAGAGAGATGACCTTGAGCGTGATACTATCACTGTTATCAACTTCGCGGACTTCCAGCTTCATGACTACTTGGTTGAGATTGACGAGATCACATCCCGTGCTGAGAAGAAGTTCCAGCTTGCCAAGAAGCTCCAAAAGATGAAGCTCGAGATGAAAGACTTCAAGATCATGCTTCACCCTTACAAGGGCAAGACCTTCGTCATTAAGAACTACGACGATATCAACTCTGTTCTTGACGATCAAATTGTTGCGACCCAGGCCATGCTTGGCTCCAGCAACATGCGCGGTAAGCTCAAGGTTGAGACCAGGAACTGGGAAGTTAAGCTTAACCAGATGTCCGAGCTCATCGGCGAAGTTGCCAAGTGCCAGCGCACCTGGATGTACTTGGAGCCTATTTTCGCTTCCGACGATATCGGCAAGACCATGCCCAATGAAGCCTCGATGTTCAAGGACGTTGATACGACCTGGAAGACCACTATGGAAGCTATCGAGACTGACCCCGGCATTCTTGATCTGAACGATCGTGATAACATCACTGCTCAGTTCTTCGAAGCCAACAAGAAGCTCGATCAAATTCAGAACAAGCTTGACGCTTACCTCGAAGAGAAGTCTCTGGTCTTCCCCAGATTCTACTTCCTCGACTCTCAGTCGCTGCTGATGTTGCTCGCTCAGACGAAGGACCCCCGTGCCGTCCAAGTCCACATGGACAAGTGCTTCGAGGGTATCTCGAGAGTCAAGTTCAGCGACAAAGACGAGATTTACGGTATGCTCTCCGCTGAAGGCGAAGACGTCGACTACAAGAAGAGCATCGATGTGAACGCCGGTGACAAGAAGGGCAATGTCGAGAAGTGGATGTTGGAAATCGAAACTGTGATGAGAATGACGCTCAAGCAGCTTACTTCTCTCTCCATGCACGAATACTACACCGAGAAGCGCACCAAGTGGGTTGAAAACTGGCCCGGTCAGATCGTCCTCGCTGTGGACCAGGTCGACTGGACAACCGGTGTCGAGAAGGCGATCGTCAAAGAGAACGGTTTGACTACTTACTTCCAGACCTTACTGGATCAGGTCGAAGACGTCGTACAACTCGTGAGAGGTGAACTTTCCGCTGGTTTCCGTATCACTCTTAAGGCTATGGTCGTCATTGATGTCCACGCTAGAGATGTTGTGCAAATGCTTATCGACGAGAAGGTTACATCCGTGAACTCTTTCGCCTGGGCTTCACAGCTCCGCTACTACTGGACTGAGAAGGATCTTAACTTGGAGGTTGCCATGGTCACTGCCAAGATCCCCTATGGTTTCGAGTATCTTGGAAACTCGCTCAGACTGGTCATTACTCCCCTGACTGACAGATGCTACCGTACGCTTATGGGCGCCAAGCAACTTAACTACGGTGGTGCTCCCGAAGGTCCCGCTGGTACCGGTAAGACCGAGTCCGTCAAGGATTTGGCCAAGGCTCTGGCTGTGCAGTGCGTTGTGTTTAACTGCTCACCCGATCTCGGTTACCAAGCCGTCGGTAAGTTCTTCAAGGGTCTCGCCTCGTCCGGCTGCTGGAACTGCTTCGACGAGTTCAACAGAATTGATCTCGAAGTGTTGTCCGTCATTGCCCAGCAAGTGATGACCATTCAAACCGCTATCATGCAGAACTTGAGAACCTTCGTCTTCGAAGGTACCCAGCTCAAACTCAACAGAGCGTGCTCAGTCAACATTACCATGAACCCCGGTTACGCTGGACGTGCTGAACTGCCCGATAACTTGAAGGCTCTGTTCAGACCCTGCGCTATGATGGTGCCCGACTACGTTCTGATTGGTGAGATCGAGCTGTACTCTTTCGGTTTCTCAAGGGCTCGCTACATCGCCATCAAGGTTGTTGCTTCCCTTCAGCTTTCCTCAGAGCAGCTCTCCTCCCAGGATCACTACGATTTCGGTATGCGTTCACTTAAGGCTATCCTGACTGCTTGCGGTAACTTGCGTAGACAATTGGACTGGCCTGAGGATCAAATCGGTCTCCGTGCTCTTAACGACGTCAACTTGCCTAAGTTCACTCAGAACGATATTCCTCTGTACAACGGTATCACTAACGATCTGTTCCCTGGTGTTGTTACTCCTGCCCCAGACTACACGAGATTGCTCTCGGAGATGGAAATCTCTTGCAAGACCAGAAACTTGCAGCCCAAGACTGAATTCTTGAAGAAGTGCATTGAACTGTACGAGACTATTATGGTGCGTCACGGCCTGATGGTGGTCGGCGGTGCTTTCTCTGGAAAGTCGATGGTCATCAAGACTCTTCAAGATGCTATGTCTAACATCAAGGACAAGCCTGAAGATGTGAATGTGTTGACTTACTTTATCAACCCCAAGTCAATCTAGCAGTCCCAGCTGTACGGTCTCTTGAACCCCGACTCGGGTGAGTGGTAGGACGGTGTGCTCGCCATTAAGGTGCGTGACTGTGCCGAGGCGCTGACGCCCGACCGCAAGTGGATTATCTTCGACGGCCCCGTCGACGCCATTTGGATCGAAAACATGAACACCGTACTCGATGACAACAAGAAACTGTGCCTGAACTCCGGTCAGATCATCAAGCTGAAGCCAACCATGACTATGATGTTCGAGGTCGAAGATCTGTCTCAGGCTTCCCCAGCCACGGTTTCCCGTTGCGGCATGGTGCTCATGGAGCCCCAACAGCTCGGTCACCAAGTCCAGATCACCTCTTACTGCCAGCAGCTTCCCGAGTACCACCTCGAGGAGAAGCTGATTAAGAAGATCGACAAGCTGATGACCTACGTGTGCGCATTGTGCATGGAGTTCACCAGAATTAACTGCAAGTTCCCCGTAGTGACTGGCCCCAACTTCTTGGTTCACAACTTCCTGAGGGTCTTCGACCACTTCATCGTTGAGTGGAAGGCTGAGGACTCCAAGGGTGCCCCTGGCAATGCCGACGATATTTGCTTCAACGCTATCGTCTTCGCCGGTATTTGGGGTATTGGTTGCCAGATTGAGGAGACCACCAGACCTAAGTTTGATAAGTTCTTCCAATTGCTTATCCAGGGTGAGGATGTTCAGGAGCAATTCAAGATCGACATCCCCAAGGTTGACCCAATGAAGGTCCCCAACAAGGTCGGCGGCGAAGTTCCCACTCTCTTCGAGCTCGCTTTCGTTAAGGACCAAGTCTCATGGATGCACTGGACCAAGACTATTCCTACCTACGTTGTGCCTAAGGACTGCACTTACTCTGAGGTTATTGTGCCTAACGTTGACTCTATCAGAGTTAGATACTGCCTTAACCAGCTGCTGATGCAAAAGAAGCACGTCTTGATTGTTGGTGAGACTGGTACGGGTAAGTCTATCATGATTCAGCAGGAGTTGAAGGAGAACTTCCAGAATGATGATTACATGTTCTTGGGTCTTGCCTTCTCTGCCCAAACCAGCGCTAACCAGACCCAGCTCATTATTGACGGTGGTATGGAGAAGAAGCGTAAGGGTTTCTATGGACCTCCTCTTGGCAAGGATGGTATTATCTTCGTTGATGATCTTAACATGCCCCAGAAAGAAGTTTACTTCGCTCAGCCTCCTATTGAGCTGCTCAGACAGTGGATGGACTACGGCGGTTGGTACGATATCGACACACCTGAGCGTGAGTTCAGATACACCCAAAAGGTCAGCTTCGTCGCTGCCATGGCCGCTGCTGGTCGCCAAACTATCACGAACAGATATGTGCGCCATTTCAACATCATCTACGTTGAGCCTTACTCGACTGAGTCCATGAACTAGATTTTCAACAACGTCATGGAGTGGATGTTCCGTTCCGCCACCAAGCTTCCCTACGGCCAAAACATCGAGAAACTTAAGGAAAGTGTTGTGAACGCAACAATTCAGGTTTACAACGATGTGCAGAAGCAGTTCAGACCTACCCCCGCTAAGGCTCACTACACTTTCAACTTGCGTGATCTGTCCAAGGTGTTCCAGGGCATTTCGAAGACAAACGCTCGCGCTATGGGTAACGACGAGCAGTTCATCAAGTTGTGGGCTCACGAGTGCTTGCGTGTGTTCCAGGATCGTCTGATTAACTTGAAGGACAGAGCGGACTTCAAGGATATGGTTGCCGGCAAGATGAAGGAGAAATTCAAGAAAGAGTGGGACAAGATCGTCACGGTTAAGCCCCTGCTCTTCGCCTCGTTCACGCCCCTGATCTACCCTGACAACGATACCTCCAAGAAGCCTTGGCAAGATATCTACTGTGAGCTCACTGACCGCTCCAAGGTCAAGAAGGTCGCTGAGAACTCCCTTTCCGAGTTCAATATGATGTTCCGTGCCAAGAAGATGGACCTCGTGCTCTTCACTGATGCTATTGAGCACATTGTCAAGATTCACAGAGTTATTACGACTCAGCTTGGCCACGCACTACTCGTCGGTGTTGGTGGTTCGGGACGTAAATCACTCACTGAGCTCGCTACCTTCATCGCTGTCTACACCATTGAAGTCATTGAGATGCCTAAGGGCTACAATATGGTGGCGTGGCGCGAGGACATGGTCAAGAAGATCTTCCTTGCTTGCGGTGTCGAAGCTAATAACCTGGTTTTCCTGTTCTCAGACACCCAGATCATTAACGAAGCCTTCCTTGAAGACATCAACAACATTCTGAACAACGGAGAGATCCCCAACTTGTACAAGGCGGAGGACGTCGTCCAAATTATTGAGTCTGTTAAGGAGGCAAACAAGTCGAACCCCGACTTTAAGGACATCGCCGACGACAACAACAAGGTCAAGGAGCTGTTCGCCACTCAAGCCAAGAACAGCTTGCACATGGTGCTTGCGATGTCGCCCATCGGTGATGACTTCAAGCGCAGACTCCGTATGTTCCCATCCCTGGTCAACTGCTGTGCTATTGATTGGTTCCTTCCCTGGCCCAAGGATGCGCTTGAGGACGTCGCAAACGTGTTCCTCGGCTCGATTCAGGACCTGCCCAACCAGGAGGGTCTCGTCACGATTTGCGTGGACATGCAAACCCGTGTGAGAGAGCTCACCATCCGCTACCAAGAGGAGATGCGCCGTTTCTACTACGTTACGCCCACCTCCTACTTGATCTTGATTAAGACTTTCGTCGGCATGCTTGACAACAAGCGCGGCTTCATCGACCGTCAAATCTAGAAGTACGAAAGAGGTCTCAGTCAGCTCGCGAAAGCCTCCAGCGCCGTCGCTGAGCTGCAGGAGAAGCTCACTGCCCTCATTCCCGTTCTTGAGGTCAAGGCTGCTAACTCTGCTAAGATGCAAAAGGAGATTGAAGTCAAGAAGAAGGTCGTCGATCAGACCGTCTCCGAGTGTAAAGTCGAAGAGGAGTCAGCCAAGCAGCAGAAGTCCCTAGCCGAGGCCAAGAACGCTGAGTGCGAGTTCGCCCTCCAGAAGGTCATCCCTATCTACGAAGGTGCCGTCAAGGCTGTCAATGGTCTTAAGGGTAGTGATGTCACAGAGCTTAAGGGTTTCAAGACTGCAACCCCACCAGTGATGCTTGTCGCTAAGACCCTCTGCTTGTACTTCAATGTTAAGCCCGCTATGGTCACTGGCCCAGATGGTAAGACAAAGGTTCCAGACTACTGGGTTCCCTGCAAGTCAAACATTTTGAACGCTACTCTGCTGAAGGCGCTCAAAGATTACCCCAAGGACACGATGAGCGACGACCTTGTTGCTCAGATCGCCCCCGTACTCGAAGAGCCCAACTATGCTGATGCTGTCTTGCAAAAGGCTTCCGTCGCAGCCCACGGTATCTCCAAGTGGTGCCGCGCTATTGTCGGCTACCACGGTGCCATGAAGGTCGTCACACCTGTCAAGTTAGAACTTGCAGCAGCTAAGGAGTCCTCCGCCATTGCACAGAAGCAGTGGGACGAGGCTAAAGCAAAGCTCCAGGCTGTCTAAGACGAAATGAAGAAACTCGTTGATGCTCTTGAAGAGACCCAAAACGAGGAGACCAGACTCAGAAACGAGAAGGATGATTGTGAGCGTAAAGTCGACTTGGCTAAGGCTCTTATCAACGGTCTCGCGAATGAGCGTGAGAACTGGAAGGTTGACCTCGCTAAGAACAGAGAGAACCGACTTAACGTGGTTGGTGACGTCATTATTGCTTCAGGTGTCATTGCTTACCTCGGTGTCTTCCTGAAGAGCTACAGAGATGAGTGCACTAATTAGTGGGCTGAAATGCTCAGACAGTTCGACATTCAGTCAACTAAGAACGTGTCCGTCGAGGTCGTTTGCGGTGACGCTGTTAAGATTAGACAGTGGTAGATCCAGGGCTTGCCTCAGGACAGTTTCTCTGCTGACAGTGCCATCATTTGCGAGGCTTCTGAGAGATGGTGCCTCTTCATTGACCCTCAGATGCAGGCAAATCTCTGGCTGAAGAACCGTTACAGAGACGAGCAAGTTAAGGTTATCAAGCCAACCAACGAGCCCAACATCATTTCGCGTACACTCGAGAACTCGATCACCCTGGGTGTACCCGTGATCCTCGAAGACGCTAACGAGACCTTCGACCCATTGCTGGACCCTCTTCTCGCCAAGCAGATCGAAAAGAAAGGCAGTGAAATGTACATCAAGTTCGGTGACCAGGGCATTTCCTTCAACCCCGACTTTAAGTTCTACATCACCACCAAGATGTCCCGCCCTCACTACTCGCCCGAGATCTGTGTGAAGGTGACCATGCTTAACTTCATGGTGACCCAAGAAGGTCTCTTAGATCAGATGTTGTCCATCATCATCAGATTGGAGGAGCCTCAAAAGTACGAGCGCAGAAACGCCTGCATTTAGATCAAGGCCGACAATCAGAAGAAGCAAGTTGAACTGCAAGATAAGATTCTTAACTTGGTTGCCAACTCACAAGACGATATTCTTGAGGATCGTGAGCTGAAGACCACTCTTGATGAGTCTAAGATTCAGTCCGCCCAGATTGAGTAGACCCTCAAGGAAATGGAGAACACCATGAAGCAAATTGAGGCGATTAGAGATCAGTTCGTGCCCGTTGCCAACCGTGTCTCCCGTCTATTCTTCGTGCTGACTGACTTGATCAATGTTAACGACATGTACTAGTACTCGCTGGAGTTCTTCCGCCTGATTTATGAGGGCGCCATTAAGTCTGTCGAAGGCGTTATCGACAAGGCAAGCAAGTCTGAGCGTAAAGCCTACTTCATCTCCGAGTTCACATGGCGCTTGTACAAGAATGTGTGCCGTTCGCTCTTCGAGAAGGATAAACTGCTCTTCTCGTGGCTCATCTGCCTCAAGATCATGGACGAGGTGCAGAAGGAGACTGGTGGCCTCGATTTCGTCGCTGTTAGATTCCTGATGGCTGGAGCAACTCAAGTCGATATGAACAAACCTAATCCAACCGGAGATGGTGGTTGGTTATCTGACAAGGCATGGCTCTCAATGCTTGAGATGTCCTCTACGTTCCCCCAGTTTAAAGGCTTTGATGACGACTTCTGTAAGAATCTAGAATCTTGGGAGAAGATTTACAACTCTCAGAACCCTGAAGCTCTTGAAAACACTTGGCCCGGCAAGTGGCAAGACCTCACAATCTTGAACCGTACTATCATCATCTCTATCCTGAGAGCTGATAAGGTCGTGCAATGCGTGCAAATGATGGTAGCAATGGAAAAGGAACTCGGTGAGAAATACCTCACTCCCCCAGCCTTTGACATGGAAGCCGTTTTCAACGACTCCACTAACAAGCAGCCAATCATTATTGTGCTTTCTGCTGGTGCTGATCCCATGACTGATATCCGCAACCTTTCAGTCATCAAGAAGATTAAGTACGAGTCGCTCTCCCTCGGTGCCGGTCAAGCTCAAAAGGCTTGCAACGCCATCAGAGACGCACAAAAGACTCAGCAATGGGTTATCTTGCAGAACTGTCACTTGGCGCCTAGTTTCATGCCAACCCTTGACGGTTTGATTGAGGAGATTGTTCCTGACCCGAGCAGTGCATTCAGAATCTGGCTCACTACGATGCCTTCCGATCAATTCCCAGTGACTATTGTGCAGAACTCGGTCAAGGTTACCGCTGAGCCACCAAAGGGTCTCCGTAACAACATTCGTGGCTCCTTCATGCAAGTCTCTGATGAGGAACTCGACAATAACAACAAGCCAATTGCATTCAGAAGACTCCTCTGGGGTTTGTGCTTCTTCAATGCTCTTTGCCTCGAGAGAAGAAAGTTCGGCCCACTCGGCTGGAACATTCCTTACGAGTTCTCTGCTTCCGATCTGCGTATTTCAAAGGATCAGCTCGCTCAATTCTTGAACTTCTATGATGAGATCCCATATGAGGCTCTCATCTATATGGTTGCTGAAGCCAACTACGGCGGTAGAGTGACTGACCCTCAAGACAGACGCTGCATCTCCCTCATGCTTTCCGATTTCTACTGCAATGATATGATCTCAGAGGAGAACCACAAACTCTCTGAGACTGGCGCCTACTACGTTCCCTCAGACGGCAACAGAGATGACTACATCAAGTTCATTGAAGATAAGCTACCAATGAACGATTTGACTGAGGTGTTTGGTATGCACGATAATGCTGAGATTACCTCCGCTATCAACGTCACCAGATCAATGCTCGCCACCGCGCTCACCATGCAGCCCAGAGTGACCAGCGCCGCCGGTAAGTCACAAGATCAGGTTCTCGACGAGGCTTGCGAAGGTATTCTTTCCAAGTTGCCAAAGAACTTCGACATTGAGTATGCTGGAAAGCGCCACCCCATCACTTACGAAGAATCAATGAACACTGTGCTGCTTCAGGAGATTCTCCGTTTCAACAGACTTTTGTCAATTGTGAGATCTTCTCTCGTCAACATCAAGAAGGCTATTCTCGGTGAGGTCGTCATGTCAACTGAGCTTGAGGCGGTTGGTAACTCCATCTTCGATAACAAGACCCCCGCCGCCTGGATGAAGCGCTCATACCCATCGCTGAAGCCTCTCGCCAGTTACGTCGTCGATTTCGTCGAGCGTCTCGAATTCATGCAAAAGTGGATCGATGAGAGTGCTCCTCCCAGCTTCTGGCTGTCTGGCTTCTTCTTCACCCAGTCCTTCTTGACCGGCATCAAGCAGAACTACGCCAGAAAGTATGTGATCCCCATTGATGAGATCAGTATGGACTTCGAAGTGTTCAACGAAGGTGATGGTAAGGACAAGGACAAGGCGCCCGGTGATGGTGCCTACGTCTACGGTATGTTCTTGGAAGGCTCCAAGTGGGACTACGAGCTGAACAGGCTGCAGGAGTCTGCGCCCAAGACCCTCTTCACAAAGATGCCTTACATCTGGGTGAAGCCCGCCAAGCAGGTCGACATCAACTTCGTCCACACGTACAAGTGCCCCGTCTACAAGACTCTGGATCGTCGCGGAACCCTGTCGACGACCGGTCACTCAACCAACTTCGTGTTGTTCATCGAGCTACCCATGCAGGATAAACACGACTTGAAGCATTGGGTGAAGCGTGGCGTGGCCCTCGTGACCTAACTGAATGACTGATTGCGCAGTCAAGTGTCTAGCTGGCACAAAACAACAATTCTATAACTTTGCGATTAAACCCGTTCACCC
>Ga0075514_1103533_pt1 | contig 12706 bp, 25 predicted proteins | sample DEB08_RNA1_6_FD_73459 | JGI IMG/M metagenome (GOLD analysis project Ga0075514, IMG submission 73459) | Aqueous microbial communities from the Delaware River and Bay under freshwater to marine salinity gradient to study organic matter... | ecosystem: Environmental > Aquatic > Marine > Coastal...
CGCGTATTTGGTCCTCGAGTTCGTTCTTATGATCAGAAAGTGAACAAGAGTGTCAAGCGATTGGCGCGTAAGTCTGCCTTGAGTTTGAAAGCCAAAAATAAATCTTTAACTATCGTTGAGGATTTTGATTTTGATACGCCAAAGACAAAGTCGTTTACAGCAGTATTGGATGCGCTTGGGGTTTCTGATAAGAAGTCATTGTTGGTACTTGGATCAGCATCAAAAAACGTATATATGTCAGCTCGCAATTTACAACGTGCTGAGGTTGTTACTGACGCAGAGCTGAGTACCTATAAAATTGTCAATGCGCAGCATTTGATTTTGGCAGAGAGCGCTGTGAATTCTATTAATTCTAATTTGAATACAAAATAAAGAACTCATGAGTGTATTGATAAAACCTGTCGTAACAGAAAAAACAACCAGCGAAAGCGAGTTGAGAAATCGCTACACGTTTTTGGTAGATCCAAAAGCAAACAAAGTAGAGATTAAAAAAGCAGTCGAGGCCACATATGGTGTGACTGTTGACAAAGTAAGAACGTTGATTTACGGTCCAGAGCGCAGAACACGCTACACCAAAACCGGAATTCAGCATGGGAAAACCAATGCAACCAAACGTGCGATAGTACAGGTTGCGGAAGGGGATCAAATTGATTTTTATAGTAATTTATAATCAAATAGGATGTCAGTTAGAAAACTAAAACCTATAACTCCTGGACAGCGCGGTAGAGTGGTCAATGGATACGACGCCATCACCACTGATAAGCCGGAGAAAAGCTTGCTTGCTCCGAAAAAACGTTCGGGGGGTCGTAACAACAGCGGTCGAATGACTGTTCGCTATCGTGGCGGAGGTCACAAAAGACGCTACCGTATCATTGACTTCAAGCGCAATCGTTTTGATAGTCCTGCTGAAGTATTAAGCATAGAGTACGATCCGAATCGATCTGCTTTTATCGCTTTGACTCAGTTTAAAGACGGTGAAAAAAAATACATAATTGCGCAAAACGGATTACAAGTTGGTCAAAAGGTCGTTTCAGGTGAGAAAGTTGCTCCTGAAATTGGAAATGCAATGGCACTCGCCAACATTCCACTTGGTACAATTATCTCATGTATTGAGCTTCATCCTGGAAAAGGTGCAGCAATTGCGAGAAGTGCTGGATCATTTGCGCAGTTGATGGCTCGTGAAGGAAAGTTTGCAACGATCAAACTTCCATCTGGTGAAACCCGCTTGATTCTCACAACTTGTATGGCTACAATTGGAGCAGTTTCTAACTCCGATCATCAGTTACTTGTTTCAGGTAAAGCAGGTCGAACACGTTGGCTAGGTAGACGCCCACGTACACGTCCAGTTGCTATGAACCCTGTCGATCACCCAATGGGTGGTGGTGAAGGCCGTGCTTCTGGAGGACATCCTCGATCTAAAAACGGTATTCCTGCTAAAGGATACCGTACAAGAAATAAAACAAAAGCATCCAACCGGTATATCGTTGAACGTAGAAGAAAATAAGCATGGCTAGATCACTAAAAAAAGGACCTTACGTACACTATAGCTTGATAAGAAAGCTACAATCAAACCTTGATTCTGGTAAAAAGAATGTCATAAAAACATGGTCACGTGCATCGATGATTACACCAGATTTTGTTGGTCAAACAATAGCTGTTCACAACGGTAAGCAGTTTATTCCTGTGTATATCACAGAAAACATGGTCGGTCACAAACTGGGTGAATTTTCACCTACACGTAATTTTAGAGGCCATGCAGGTGCAAAAAATAAAGGTAAAAAATAACTATGGGAGTTCGTAAACGCAAATCCGCAGAAGAGTTGAAAGAAGCACGCAAACACATTGCATTTGCCAAGCTAAACAACTGCCCAACATCTCCACGTAAGATGCGTCTCATGGCAGACTTGATTCGTGGTGAAGGTGTTGATAAGGCCCTATCGGTTCTCCGATTCAGCCCAAAAGAATCATCAGTTCGATTGGAAAAGCTGTTGTTATCAGCAGTAGCCAATTGGCAAGCTAAAAATGAAGACGGTGATGTAGAAAAAGCAGGCTTGTTTGTGAAAGAAATTCGTGTGGATAGTGCACGAATGCTTAAAAGATTACGTCCGGCTCCTCAGGGTCGTGCGCATCGAATTCGTAAACGCTCAAACCACGTTACGCTGGTGTTAGGAGCTCAAGATAATGCTCAAAGCTAATAAGTACTATGGGACAAAAAAACAAATCCAATTGGTAATCGAATAGGAATCATCCGCGGATGGGAGTCCAACTGGTATGGTGGAAAAGACTATGGCGATAAGTTGTCTGAAGACGACAAAATCCGTCGTTATGTACATGCTCGTCTTGCCAAAGCAAGTGTTTCTCGAATTTTTATCGAAAGAACGCTCAAGCTTGTTACTGTAACGATTACAACGGCTCGCCCTGGGATTATCATCGGTAAAGGTGGATCTGAGGTTGACCGATTAAAAGAAGAGCTAAAGAAAATTACAGGGAAAGAGGTTCAGCTCAATATTTTTGAGATCAAACGTCCTGAGCTTGAAGCTCAACTTGTTGCTGCTAGTATTGCTCGTCAAATTGAAAGTCGAATTTCGTACCGTCGTGCAATCAAGATGGCGATCGCGGCCTCTATGCGTATGAATGCAGAAGGAATTAAGGTTCAAATTTCTGGTCGATTGAATGGTGCCGAAATGGCTCGTTCTGAAAGCTATAAAGATGGACGGATTCCATTGTCTACGTTCCGTGCTGATATTGACTATGCTTTAGTTGAGGCCAAAACAACCTATGGTCGTATAGGGATCAAGGTTTGGATCATGAAAGGCGAAGTATATGGAAAGCGTGAGCTCTCACCACTTGTTGGAATGAGCTTAAACGCAACCAAAGGTAAAAATGATAAACGTTCTGGCCGAGGAGGTCGAAGAAGAAAGTAAAGCATTATGTTATCACCTAAGAAAACAAAATATAGGAAAATGCAGAAAGGCCGTATGAAAGGCCTCTCACAACGTGGACATCGATTGTCAAACGGAATGTTTGGTGTCAAAGCGCTGGACTCTGTTTTTGTCACCTCTCGCCAAATTGAAGCTGCACGTATCGCAGCTACTCGTTATATGAAGAGAGAAGGACAGTTATGGATCAAGATTTTTCCAGATAAACCCATCACCAAAAAACCACTAGAGGTTCGTATGGGTAAGGGTAAAGGAGCTTTGGATCACTACGTTGCTGTGGTCAAGCCTGGACGTATATTATTTGAGATTTCAGGTGTACCGATTGATGTTGCTAAAGAAGCATTGCGTTTGGCATCACAAAAGCTACCTGTAAAAACAAAATTTGTAATTGCGCGTGATTACGACGCTTAATAGTAGAATGATGAAGCAAAAAGAAGTCAATACCATGACATTGGATGAGCTGCAAGACAAGTTGGCTCAACTGCAGAAGAGCTATAAAGAAGCAAAATTTACGCATGCGCTTTCTAATTTGGAGAACCCCTTGCAACTGCGTTCGCAGCGAAGAGTTATCGCAAGATTGCAAACAGAATTAAATCGACGTAAAATGCAAGAGGCCTAATTGATTATGGAAACAAGAAATTTAAGAAAAGAACGAATTGGTGTGGTGACCAGCAACAAAATGCAAAAGTCAATTGTTGTCAGTGAGGTGAAGCGTGTGAAACACCCGATGTATGGAAAGTTTGTATTGAAAACAAAGAAGTACGTAGCTCATGACGAGAAAAACGACTGTAACATTGGTGATACGGTTCGTATTATGGAAACCCGCCCACTTAGTGCTTCTAAATGTTGGAGACTGGTGGAAATTATTGAAAGAGCAAAATAATGGTACAACAAGAATCAAGACTTAAAGTTGCGGACAATACTGGTGCCAAAGAGGTACTTACAATCCGTGTTCTAGGAGGAACCAAACGTAGATATGCGTTTATTGGAGACAAAATTGTCGTTACCGTCAAGGACTCCACTCCGAATGGCACGGTAAAAAAAGGGCAAGTATCAACTGCTGTTGTCGTGCGAACAAAGAAAGAAATTCGTCGTCCTGACGGGTCATATATCCGTTTTGATGAAAATGCATGTGTACTGCTCGACTCAAGTGGCGAGATGCGTGGAACTCGTGTTTTTGGCCCTGTGGCACGTGAGTTACGCGATAAGAAATTTATGAAAATTATATCCTTAGCACCTGAGGTTTTATAAGTATATTGGTATGAAAAAATTAAAAATCAAAACGGGAGATACAGTTAGAGTCATTGCTGGTGACCACAAAGGTTCTGAAGGTAAGATTCTAAAGCTGTTTACCGACAAAGACAAGGCCATTGTGGAAGGAGTCAATTTGGTAAAACGTCACACCAAGCCCAATGCACAAAACCCACAAGGTGGAATTGTAGAAAAAGAAGCAGCGATTCATATCTCTAACCTTTCGTTGCTGACAACTGATGGTGAAACTACTCGAGTAGGATACCAAATGAATGGGGATACTAAGGAGCGGATTTCACGAAAAACAAAAGAAGTAATCTAATGATACCTAGACTAAAAGAAGAGTATAAACAGCGAGTTGTTGGTGCGATGACTGAAGAATTTAGTTATCGAAACCGTATGGAAGTTCCCAAACTCCAAAAGATTGTGATCAGTCGGGGTGTTGGAGCTGCTGTTGCAGATAAAAAATTGGTAGAGCATGCGATTGAAGAATTGACCTTAATCTCTGGTCAAAAAGCAGTTGCAACGCTTTCCAAAAAGGACGTTTCCAACTTTAAGTTGCGAAAAGGGATGCCGATTGGTGCACGTGTAACATTACGCGGAGATCGTATGTACGAATTTTTAGATAGATTGGTTACCGCTGCACTTCCACGAGTACGTGACTTTCAAGGAATCAAAGCCAGTAGTTTTGACGGAAGAGGAAACTACAACCTAGGGATTACAGAGCAAATTATCTTTCCAGAGATCGACATAGATAAGGTCGCCAAGATCGCTGGAATGGACATCACTTTTGTGACGTCTGCAGAAACTGATAAAGAAGCAAAATCATTACTAGCTCATTTGGGCTTGCCTTTTAAAAACAATTAATATGGCTAAAGAATCGATGAAGGCCCGCGAGGTCAAACGTGCAAAACTCAATGCGAAATACGCTGTAAAGCGAAAGGCATTGCTAGAAGCTGGTGATTATGAAGCTTTGCAAAAGCTTCCAAAAAACTCATCGCCTGTGCGTATGCACAACCGTTGCAAATTGACCGGTCGCCCAAAGGGCTATATGCGTCAATTCGGAATTTCACGAGTGATGTTTCGCGAAATGGCAAACAAAGGTTTAATCCCTGGTGTAAGAAAAGCCAGTTGGTAAAAAAATAAGTATGAATACAGATCCAATAGCAGATTTTTTAACACGTATCAGAAATGCCAATAGCGCAGGACATCGTGTTGTTGAAGTTCCCGCATCAAAACTGAAATTAGAGATTACTAAAATCCTTTTTGATCAGGGATACATTCTGAGCTATAAGCAGGAAAATGATAGCGCTCAAGGGACGATAAAGATCGCATTGAAATACGATCCAATCACAAAAGACCCTGTCATCAAGAAACTGCAGCGCGCGAGTACGCCAGGACTTCGTAAATACACAGGTTCTGTCGACATTCCACGTGTGCTCAACGGACTTGGTATTGCCATCATGTCAACATCTCATGGGGTGATGACTGGAAAACAAGCAAAAAAAGAAAATGTAGGTGGAGAAGTACTCTGCTACGTATATTAAAAGAACAGTAAATAAGTACAAATGTCACGAGTAGGAAACAATCCGATAGCAATTCCAGAAGGTGTGGTCGTTGATATTCAATCTGACCAAATTACCGTTAAAGGGAAGTTGGGAGAATTGAGTCAGCCATATGATACAGTTACATTTTCCCAAGAAGATGCTGTACTGACAGTAAGTAGATCTTCTGAAGCCAAACCCCATAAAGCAAAACATGGCTTATATCGTGCTTTGATTAATAATATGGTCGAAGGGGTTTCAAAAGGATTTACTAAAGAATTGGAACTTGTCGGAGTTGGATATCGTGCTTCGAATCAAGGACAAAAGTTAGACCTTGCTTTAGGGTTTTCTCACAATATTGTTTTTGAGATTCCCAGCGAAGTGAAAGTGGAAACGATCTCAGAGAAAGGTAAAAATCCAATCGTAAAATTGACTTCACATGACAAACAATTGTTAGGTGCTGTGGTTGCCAAGATTCGGTCTTTCCGCAAGCCAGAGCCTTACAAAGGAAAAGGAGTCAAGTTTGTTGGAGAACAAATTCGTAGAAAAGCAGGTAAATCTGCGTAATTAAATAGATATGAAACAATCGAAAACACAACGAAGATTTCGCATCAAACGTCGATTCAAGGCAGCCGTTTCAGGTACGTCTGATCAACCACGTATGTCTGTTTTCAGAAGCAATAAAGAGATTTATGCCCAAATCATCAATGATGAAACTGGAGAAACCCTTGCCGCCGCATCATCTCGTGATAAGGATGTGACTGGAAAAGGGTCATCGAAAACCGAACAAGCTGGTTTGGTTGGAAAGCTGATTGCTGAGAAAGCATTGGCTGCAGGTGTGACTGCGATTCGATTTGACCGTGGTGGATATTTGTACCATGGACGTGTTAAATCGCTTGCAGAAGGTGCTCGCGAGGGAGGATTAAAATTTTAATTGAAATATGTATCAAAACTATAAAAATATAGAATTCGTCAAGCCAGGAGGGTTAGATCTTAAAGATCGTCTTGTTGGCGTTCAGCGTGTGACCAAAGTAACCAAGGGTGGTCGTGCTTTTGGATTTTCTGCGATTGTTGTTGTAGGTGATGAAAACGGTGTTGTCGGACATGGACTGGGAAAATCTAAGGAAGTTAGCGAAGCAATCGCAAAAGCGGTTGAAGATGCAAAGAAAAATCTAGTTCGTATTCCGATTCATAAAGGAACGCTTCCTCACCAACAAAAAGGAAAATTTGGTGGTGCTCGCGTATATCTACAACCTGCATCTACGGGTACAGGAGTAATCGCTGGTGGTGCTGTTCGTGCAGTACTTGAAGCAGTTGGGGTACATGACGTACTTTCTAAATCTCAAGGATCATCCAATCCTCACAATGTTGTAAAGGCAACCTTTGATGCGCTTCTACAGTTGCGTAACGCAAACGTGATCGCCAAACAACGTGGTATCTCTCTTGAAAAAGTTTATAACGGATAACGACATGGGAAAAATTAAAGTAACACAAACACGTAGCTACATCAAGCGTCCTGAAAACCAAAAGAGAACGCTTAAAGCACTGGGATTAAAAAACATTGGTCACACTGTTGAGCATGATGGTTCTGCTGTTGTGCTTGGAATGATAGATAAAGTGAAACACCTTGTTTCTGTAGAACAACTATAAGTTATGGAATTAGGAAATTTAAAACCCGCTAAGGGAGCTGTAAAATCTGCTAACAAACGACTTGGTCGTGGTCAAGGATCCGGATCGGGTGGTACAGCAACACGTGGTCATAAGGGAGCCAAATCTCGTTCTGGTTATTCCAAAAAAATCGGATTTGAGGGTGGTCAAATGCCTTTGCAACGTCGCGTTCCCAAGTTTGGATTTACCAACATCAACCGAAAGGAGTATCAAGGGATCAACCTCGACACCTTACAGCAATTGTTAGATGCCAAAAAAGTAAAAAAAGAGATTTCTCTTGCTCAATTTGTTGATTTACGACTTGCAGGAAAAAATGATTTGGTCAAAATTTTAGGCCGTGGCACACTGTCAGCGCCATTAAAGATAACAGCACACAAATTCACAGCATCTGCCAAAGCTGCCATAGAAGCGGCAGGCGGAGAAGCGATAGATGCTTAATTGATTATGAGACAATTTTTAGAAGCGATAAAGAATATTTGGAAAATTGAAGAGTTGAGAAACCGTGTGGGTCTCACATTGGGCTTGTTACTTGTCTATCGTGTGGGTGCTCAGGTTGTTCTTCCCGGAATTGATTCGGTTCAACTTTCCGAACTTGCCAATCGTACTGACGGTGGTGGGCTTTTGGGGATTTTAAATGCTTTTACAGGAGGTGCATTTGCCAATGCCTCTGTTTTTGCTTTGGGAATTATGCCCTACATTTCTGCTTCTATTGTTGTTCAATTGATGGGAATCGCCGTTCCTTATCTCCAGAAATTACAAAAAGAAGGTGAGAGTGGTCGCAGAACGATCAATCAGATAACACGTTGGTTGACCATCGCGATTTGTGTTGTTCAAGCACCGGCTTATCTGTATGGATTGGGTGCGCTTGGGGTTCCAGACTCTGCTTTCTTGCTTGGCAAAGGGCCTACCTTTATTATTACTTCAGTTATCATATTGGTAACAGGAACCATATTTGCAATGTGGTTGGGTGAAAAAATTACAGATAAGGGAATTGGAAATGGAATTTCTTTATTAATTACTGTCGGTATTATTGCTACAATGCCATTGTCTTTTGTGCAAGAATTTGTCTCTCGTGTAACTGAAAACAACGGTGGACTGATTATGATTTTAGTCGAGTTGGTGATTTGGATTATTGTCAATGGGCTTTGTGTGCTTTTGGTTTTGGCGGTTCGTCAAATTCCGGTTCAATATGCACGTCGTACAGCAGCTGGAGGATATACAAAAAATCAAGGGAGTGCTCGTCAATACATTCCATTAAAACTGAACGCATCAGGCGTTATGCCAATTATTTTTGCGCAAGCGATTATGTTTGCACCTGTATACATTGGACATGCGATTGGCAACAATGCTGTCGGTCAATGGATGCAAGCATCTTTCTCTGATATTTTTGGTCTTTGGTACAATGTCCTGTTCGGAGTATTAATCATAGTCTTTACCTATTTCTATACTGCGATTACGGTTCCTACAAATAAGATGGCCGATGACCTAAAACGAAATGGAGGATTTATACCTGGCATACGTCCAGGCGGAGAAACGGCTGACTTTTTGGATCGTGTGATGTCTCACATCACTTTCCCTGGGTCATTGTTTTTAGCAGCTATCGCTGTGTTACCAGCTGTTGCATACCAATTGTTGGGATTACAGCAAGGTTGGGCACTATTTTACGGAGGAACTTCACTATTGATTATGGTTGGAGTTGCTATCGATACGATTCAGCAAGTCAATGCGTACTTGCTTAACCGTCATTATGACGGATTGATGACAACGGGAAATAAAAGAAAAGGATAATCATGGCAAAGCAACCTGCTATAGAGCAAGATGGACAGATTATTGAGGCCTTATCCAATGCCATGTTTCGGGTAGAGTTGGAAAATGGTCACGTTGTTACGGCACACATCTCTGGTAAAATGCGCATGCATTATATCAAGTTGTTGCCAGGAGATAAAGTAAAACTTGAAATGAGTCCGTACGACTTAACAAAAGCACGGATTACATATAGATACTAGTTATGAAAGTTAGAGCATCATTAAAGAAAAGAAGCGCAGACTGTAAGATTGTACGTCGAAAGGGGCGCTTGTATGTCATTAACAAAAAGAATCCACGATTCAAACAAAGACAAGGGTAATTATGGCAAGAATTTCAGGAGTAGATATTCCAAAACAAAAACGAGGTGAAATCGCCTTGACTTATATTTTCGGTGTAGGTAAAAGCAGAGCACAGCAGATTTTAGAAAAAGCTAGTGTAGATGTAAACAAAAAAGTTTCGGATTGGAATGACAACGAAATCGGAAGAATTCGTGAAGCGGTTTCTGCATACACGATTGAAGGAGAACTTCGTTCGGAAATTCAGATGAGCATCAAGCGTTTGATGGACATCGGTTCATTCAGAGGCATTCGCCATCGAATTGGACTTCCTCTCCGTGGACAGAGAACCAAAAATAACTCTAGAACACGAAAAGGAAAACGCAAAACTGTTGCAAACAAAAAGAAAGTAACCAAATAATCATTGATTTATGGCGAAGACGAGTTCTAAAAAAAGAAAAGTTGTTGTTGAATCTTTTGGAGAAGCACATGTTACGGCTTCCTTCAACAACATTATTATATCTCTAACCAACACTAAAGGGGAGGTGATCTCTTGGTCGTCTGCTGGTAAAATGGGCTTTAGAGGTTCGAAGAAAAACACACCTTACGCTGCTCAACTTGCCGCAGAAGATGCTGGTAAAGTTGCATTAGAAGCGGGTTTGCGTAAAGTAAAAGTATTTGTGAAAGGCCCAGGAAATGGTCGTGAATCTGCCATCCGAACCATTCACAATTTGGGAATTGAAGTAACTGAAATTGTTGACGTTACTCCGCTTCCCCACAACGGATGTAGACCACCGAAAAGAAGAAGAGTATAATAATCAATCGAAGGGAATTTGTCTGACGAAGGATAGACCTTAATTCTCATTCCCCTTCAACTAAAGTAAAACTATGGCAAGATATACTGGTCCAAAAACAAAAATAGCCCGAAAGTTTGGCGAAGCCATTTTCGGCGAGGATAAAGCTTTTGAAAAAAGAAACTATCCTCCAGGGCAACACGGAAACAATCGCCGTCGCCCGAAGAAGTCTGAATACGCTATTCAGCTTATGGAAAAGCAAAAAGCAAAATTCACTTATGGGATTTTGGAGCGTCAATTTAGAAATTTATTTGATCGTGCGAGCCGAAGTAAAGGTGTTACAGGTGAAGTATTGCTTCAATTGTGTGAATCTCGTTTAGACAATGTCGTCTATCGATTGGGAATTGCACCCACGAGAAGTGCAGCGCGTCAATTGGTGAATCACCGTCACATCACCCTTAACGGTTCGGTGAACAATATCCCCTCTACCCATATCAAAGAAGGTGATGTTGTTGGTGTGCGCGAAAAATCAAAATCGCTTGAGGTTGTGGAACGTTCAGTTGCTCAATCCACTGCCGTTCAGGAATGGCTATCATTTAATGAAGCTACTCTTGAGGGAACCTTGGTTTCTGTGCCAACACGTGAGCAAATCACAGAGAATATAAAAGAACAATTGATTGTAGAACTTTATTCAAAATAATTTAGAATGGCATTATTTAATTTTCAAAAGCCCGACAAAGTAATAATGATTGAATCCACAGAGTTTGAGGGGATTTTCGAGTTTCGACCTCTTGAGCCTGGTTACGGATTGACAATTGGTAACGCGTTACGTCGAGTGATGTTATCCTCTCTCGAGGGGTATGCCATTACTTCTTTGCGCATCAACCAAGTTGACCACGAATTTTCAACGCTCCCTGGAATCGTTGAAGACGTAACCGAAATGATCTTGAACTTTAAGCAAGTTCGCTTAAAGCAACAAATCGATGCAATGGATGATGAGACAGTAAGTGTAGCAGTTTCCAATCAGGAAAAACTCACAGCTGGAGATCTACAGAAGTTTATCTCTGGTTTTCAAGTCCTCAATCCAGACTTGGTGATTTGTAATATGGATAAGAGCGTTAACCTCAATTTTGAGTTTACGATTGACAAAGGGAGAGGATATGTGCCTGCTGAAGAAAATAAAAAAGCAACATCACCGATCGGAACCATTGCCATTGATTCTGTTTACACACCAATCAAAAACGTGAAATACAGTATCGAGAACTTCCGAGTTGAGCAGAAGACTGATTACGAAAAGCTCATTTTCGAAATTGTAACCGATGGATCTATTCACCCAAAGGACGCTTTGACGGAAGCTGCCAAGACTTTGATCCACCACTTTATGTTGTTCTCTGATGAGCGAATCACCTTAGAAGCAGATGAAATTGCACAATCTGAAGTATATGATGAAGAGTCTCTACACATGCGTCAATTATTAAAAACAAAACTTATCGACATGGACCTTTCAGTTCGTGCATTAAATTGTTTAAAAGCTGCTGAAGTGGATACCCTTGGAGATTTAGTTTCTTTCAACAAATCTGATTTGATGAAGTTTAGAAACTTTGGGAAGAAGTCACTGACTGAACTTGAAGATCTGGTTGTTTCTAAAGGTCTCAATTTCGGGATGGACCTAAGTAAATACAAATTGGACAAGGATTAATTTCTTGCAAAGAATCGTATTATGAGACACGGAAAAAAGATTGCACACTTGGGGAGAACGGCCTCTCATCGAAAAGCAATGATGGCCAATATGGCATCCTCTTTGATCGAGCACAAACGCATCAATACCACTGTTGCAAAAGCCAAAGCGCTTAAGAAGTTTGTTGAGCCACTAATCACAAAGGCAAAAAGTGATACGACCCACAACCGTAGAGTCGTTTTTTCAGCTTTGCGCAATAAATATGCGGTTAGCGAACTTTTTCGCGACATCGCTGGAAAGGTCGCAGATCGCCCTGGTGGATACACGCGGATAATTAAAGTAGGTAGTCGTCTTGGTGATAATGCTTCGATGGCTTTGATCGAGCTTGTTGATTTTAATGATACCTATGTGACTGATAAGCCCACTAAAAAGCGCTCACGTCGACGTGGCGGTAAGAAACAAGCAGAAACAGCACAAGCTGCTGTTGAAGCTGAAGTGGTAGAAGATGTTGTTGAGGAAGTAAATGAGGAAGTTGCTGCTGCAACAGAAACGGAAGAAGTAGCCGTGGAAGAGACCCCAACTCCAGAGGCATCAGTAGAGGAGACGGAAGGTGCAGAATCTGCAACTGAAGAAGTCGCTGACGACTCTGCAGAAACCACTTCTGAAGCTGATGAAAATCAAGAAGAGTCAAAAGACGATAAGCAAGAATAGTATTGTGTAAATCTTCAAGATTTTCTTAATAACTAATAAG
>Ga0075514_1001193_pt1 | contig 12608 bp, 11 predicted proteins | sample DEB08_RNA1_6_FD_73459 | JGI IMG/M metagenome (GOLD analysis project Ga0075514, IMG submission 73459) | Aqueous microbial communities from the Delaware River and Bay under freshwater to marine salinity gradient to study organic matter... | ecosystem: Environmental > Aquatic > Marine > Coastal...
AAAGAATTACGTTGAAGTTGTGTGGGTAGAGCCTGGTGCGCAGTCTGGTCCGAGCGATCACCTCCTGCTGATCCAAACCCCTTTGTGTGCGCGCCGGCGGCTTACGCAGGGGGGGAGTGTCAAAAGCGGATACGGAGAGAGGAGACCGTCACGGTAGCTGGCCCGGTTGCCCATTCACAAAGACCGTTTCTCAATCGCTGTAATTGTTAGTGTGTCTGTTACCACACACTGGTGGGTGGTGCTCAGTATCTGAGCGCGAGGAAGAGAGCCACACCAGCTCTCACCCAGTCGTCGTGGGCCTTGTTGCTAGGCAGCTCAATCATCAGACAGTAGTTGGTGGAGTGACCAGTCGTCGACAGGGTACCCGATCTTGACAGTACCTTGTAGATGGGGCAGTTGTAAATGCCACTAGTGGGGGCGACTCTGTTGCGCTTGGGCACGAACCAAATTAAGGGCATCTCTGTGTAGAGCTGCTTGGGCTGCGAGTCATCCAAAATGTGGGTTGTGCTGTTCCATCTGGCGCCCTCCATGAACAAGCCGTGGGTGTAGACACCATCATCTGGCTTCTCAGTAATTTCAGCCAGCGTGTACTCGTCAATGATCTTGAAGTCGAACTGAAGCTCGTCAATAGCAATGATGTGCTTTCTGGCGAAGTTCTGAAGCGCAGCAGTGAAGAAAGCCTGTGGGAAGAAGAAACCAGAGATCCAGAAGGCCACAGGGGAGCCATTCTCCACCCACTTGTTCAAGAAGTCGGTTCTTTCGTTCAAGTCTGCTTACCAAGAGGCGAGAGGCTTCAAGGAGAGGAAACCCTTGGGTGCACCCCAGTCCTTAGGCACTTGATTATCGAAGAGCGAAGTACCAATGGCCTCGAGATCCTCAGACATGACGACCTCACCGACGAGGGCTCTCTGGATCTGCACGAGCTGTACGTTCATGATCTTGAGCATGCGGTTGTACTTGAGGCACTCCTGGGAGAGCACGGTGTTCATCGACTCGTTGTAGTCAGTGGGGTACTTCTGTGAAATCTCGTCTAAGTCGAAAACTGGGGGCACTTTACTCTGCACAAGCTTAGCGATGTCACCAATAACCTCTTCGCGGGATTTCTCACCAGCGTTGGAGGTACGAGGCTGAATCGACAAAACAAGCTCCAAAATGGTTCTGGTCTCGTTCTGGTTAGTGATGATCTCAGCGTTCTCGTGGAGACCGAACGCCTCGGGCTTGGGGTTCAGAGGCAAAGTCTTGATGTATGTGATGTAGTCTTCCTTGGAGCCAGATGGGATCGTCTTGTAGAGACCGGAATCGGAGAACTTGAAACCGACTTCAACAACGTCCTCACAAACGAAGCGCTATAGAATGGCCTTGATGAGACGCACGTCCTTGTCGTCAGTGACACGGCCACCGTAGTTGACGTCAGCGCCGAGAATGACCAGCACTTCGTATGGAATCGTGTCGTACAGATCTGTGAAGATCTTGAGCTGACGTCTGCACACATCAAAATCTTCGAAGGTGAAGGCGTAAGGGATGTTCCAGCCGATCGCACCGAACTTACGTCTGTCTTGCACGATAGCGTGGAAGAAGGCGAATGCGAAGAGGATCTTCTTAAACTGATCAGGCTTGCGCGAGTCATTAAGAGTTGAGTTCTCAAAGTTCTCGTAGGTCTGCAGGATGTTAGCTTTCAGACCTGATGGGGGCTCCATGGTCATCTTGACTGAGTTCTGGAGCACGGAGACTGGGAAGGCAGGCGTAGGCATGGATGTCATCCAGATGCGGTAGTCGATGTGGTTAGTCTCGACGAGCTGCTCAACGATGGCTTCCAGCTTTGGCAACCAAGAGACACACAAATGACAGTTTTGGAGGAGGATCCACCAGCCCTTGTTTCTTCCGTTCTCGAGCTTAGCCTCGGCCTTCTTAGCCTGACCTTGACCGAGTGAGATAGTATCAAATCTATTCATCATGTCGTTGTCTTGGCACAGCTTCATGAATGAAGCGACTGGATCGGAACCAGATGATAGCACGAAAATCAGAGGTGTCACATTGGTAGAGTCCTTGAAGCAAGCGCCGAGCTTGAACGGTGGTGGCTCAATGTACTGTTTGCCAATCTGCTCCATAATGTAGTTCTGGAGAGCAGCCACGACCTTGTCAGGACGGATTGACTTCAGAACCAACATCTTTTGCAAGCTGTTAAGCTTTGTGTTCCACTCACCTGGGAGCGGCTCAGTGTGGGCATCTTGAGCATCGAAAATCTTCTTGAACTTCTTGTGGAAGTTGATGAAGTACTCCAAGATACCAGCAAAAGCGGGCAGCTGAGTGTCCATGACGTACAGCTGCTTGTGCACTTGAGTCCACTCCAAATCATCAAGCCAGTCAGTTGGGTTAGCGATGGACTCGATTTCGCCTGAGGCACCGGTGAGGAAGAATCTCCACTCCTGGGCATCAATCTTGTTGTCTCCGAAGAGGATCTTCATGCACAGCAATAGCGAGAAGAGCAGCTTATGTCGCTCGAAGAGTGAACGACAAACGTTCTAGTAAAGTGCAAGCGTCTAGTACTCATTCAGGATGGCAATACGCTCGGTCACGTCCTCGCTGGCCTGCGAGTCGCGGACGGACGATCCAAACAGACGCTGGAACCACTGCAGCGAGTACTGGTACATGGGATCGATGATGTTCAAGTCAACGATACAGAAGAAGAGCAGGGATGCACGGTAAGCAACCGAACGGAACGACTCACGGGTCACATCGATCTCCTTCTCAGTGATCTCGGACTCGGCACGGCGCACGTTAATCTCGTCTCCAGTTTGCTTGGAGTCGGCGAGGATGTCAATGAGGTTATCTGTTTCGAGCAGCTCCATGACCTCCTTGGCTTCGGACAGCGTCGCGAGAATCTTGTCTTCGAGTTCGTACATGATTTGTGCAGACTTGGCGTTGTCAGCGACGATCATGTTCTTCTTCTCCTGGAGGTCGGGCATCTCCAACATGACGAAGAGGTTGAGCATCTGCTCCTCTAGACCGGCGGGCGTAATGGCGAAGTTAAGGATAGTCACCTTCACAGAGGTCTCCGGCGAGTAGTGAGGGTTGGGCAGAGTCGTGGTCATGAAGAACTTGAAGTTGGCGTTGTAAGGCACATTCTTGTCACCGACCTTAATGGTGTAGGAGGAACCAGTCTTGATCAGTTGCATGAGCAGGATGGGCTCGAGCGCGGGGTCGAGAGTCTCACCGATGTTCTCGAGGAGGACCCACTTACCGAACTGAATCGCGAACTCGAGATCTCTGATCAGCGATGGGTGGGAGAGCTTGAAGACTTCGAGGCCTTCAGGATGGTTCTTACCCATGTTCTTGACGAACTTGTTGGCTTGAGTCTGTGGGTCGATCATGAGAGGCCATCTGCGGGATCCGAACATGATGATACCGTTCTCGACGGACAAGTTATCGGAGGGAAGACCAGCAACGCCCCACTGTCTGATTTCAACATCGTTACCAAGGACTTTCTTCATGGTGACGCCTTGAGTGACCTTAATGCCGAATTTCTTGATGTTTGTGCGCCACATAGTCTCAAGCTGCTCACGGTAGTCAGCAGTGAAGGGACCGGCGTAGGAGACCATGCCTGCAGCGACGAGACAATCACCGATCAACATCTCCTTCTGCTTGCTAAGGTCAGCAACAGTATCAGTCCATCTAACCTTCTCGCCTTCAAGACCACCAATCATCTTCTCAGCTCTGACGAGCTTCTTGTTACAGTCCTCAATTTCGTCATTAAGAGCCTTGGCCTTAGCGACGAGTGCAGCGCCATTCGCGTTAAGCTCATCGAGTTCAGCGTTAATTTCGCGGACCATCTTTTGCTTCTCTGCAAGTGCAGTCATGACAACGTCAAGTTTTTCCTTCATGACGCGGGCAGTCTCTCTCATCGGGTTGACAATCTTGAGCACCTCGTAGTACTTGATCATAGCCTTGACCCAGACTCTGACGGGCAGCAAATCTTGGGAGGCACCCTTGATTCTAGCCTCAGTCATGACTTCCTGCTCAACAAGGGGAACAACCTTCTTGATAAGAGCATCGGGAATGTTATCTCTATCGTAGTTCACCAACATCTTAAGGAAATCCTTTGGTGCACTCAAGAATTTTTGCAATGACAGAGCCCAGTAGCCTTCGGGGTCAGACTCAGCCTTATCACCCTTTTGCTTGGGCGGCTTATCGTTAGGAAGCAAGAACATGCAGCAAATCTTGAACACAGCGACCACGGATGGCGAAGGCTTCTGAATAGCCTTCAGCGAATAGAACGCACCAGGATCAATGGCCTCGACCTTCTTCACGGCGATTTCGAGTTCTGGCAAGGCAGCGTTAAGCTCTTTATCAGCATTGTCCTTGATTTCCTTGACCTCAGCAGCCTGTTTTGAGGCTTCCTCTTCCTCAACGACGACAACAGATTTGACAGCTTCGGCCTTGGTGGTCTTCTCAGCGATGACCTTCTTGGTTTCTTCGACAGTGATCTAAGTCTTGGCGAGCTCGGGGGCTGACGCTTCCAACTGAGTGGAGAGCTTATCGACCTCAACGGCAGCAGTCTTAAGCACCTCAAGACCACGGCCGAGACGGTTGATGCCCTTCTCGACCTTAGTTCTTTGCGATTTGAGCAGCTTCTTGTACATGCTGAGCAACTCCAAGTAGGAGGTTGGTGTCACATAGTTGATTCTGCGCATTGACTGCTTGAACTCCTCAGACTTCTCCTCAACAGACTGATGGATAATCTTGAACATCTCGACGCACGAGTCCTAGTCCTGCTCAAGTCTCATGTCAGCATCGGGGTCTTCCACTGAACCTTTGGCGACGTTGACGAGCGCCTCCGCGGGCCAATTAGAGAACCAATCGAGCGTGGAACAGTTTACGAGCGATGGGAAGAATCTAAGACGGGCCATGAATCTGTAATCCAGGGGCGACATGCAGATAACCATGTGAATATTGGCCTTGACTCTGTTCAAGTAGCACTGGAACATATTCATCTTGCTGACGGCGATGCCTTTGCGCTGGCACTCCTGACGACCAACAGTCATGATAGGCTCTTCGTCCTCAGTCTTGTACAGGCCGGGCACATCACCCGAGTTCAACACGGTGTTAATGTCCTCGAGCATGTTCTCGTTGATGATCTGAGTGTCAACGAAGATGAACGAGGTCTGCTGCTGTTTGATACCGCCCTGCAGGAGCACAGTCTTCAAGTTCTCGCGCCAATCCTTCATTGAGTAGCCCTTGATGACCTCAATGGAGTAAGCTTTGTAGTTGGAGATGAAAGTTGCGAGTCTCGAGAGTGACTGACGGCCGGAACCACCGACACCGAGCAAGAATGCGTTACCGAGAGGCTGTCTCAAGACGCGGGCAATACGTGCAACGTGGTCACACGCATCCAAGAAGAGAATGAGCTTCATCTGCGACTTGTTTTGCGAATTGTAGTCCTCGAGGTACTCCTCGATCTTCTTAACCATGGCGGTCAAGTCTTGCACGTATTGGTAGGGGCGGCCCTCGCCGTCCATCGAGAACGCGAAGTCCGAAAAGATAATCCTGTCATTATCAGCGAAGATCTGCTCCTTAGTCAGCTCGAATTTGCGCTCAGCTTGATCGAGCAGCAAGTCTAAGAGCACCTGCTTGTCTTCATTGTTGATCATACGGTCACCGAAGACGCGCTGGTTCTCGTGGACCCAGAGGCGCACGATGTCGACCTTGGTGAGGACCAACTTGGGAGAAGCACTGCAAATACCTTGGAAGATCTTGGACATGTCTCTCAAGTTGAATGTGTAGTGAGACTTCACTGGGATGGGCTTCAGTTTCTCTTCCACGCCATTGTACACGATTTGCGTGCCGTCGACGATGGCCTTCACGTGGCACTTAACATCATCTTGGAAGTTGCCAAGGTAGCGCCCGAGAATCTTGTTGAAGATCATCTCGATTGAGGTGGAGTCGAGCGTCGAGTACGTAATAATGTTGAAGTGGCGCTGAATACGCTGGGTCAGCGAGGAGCGACCACCGCCGGGTGGGCCCATAGCAGTGATGAAGATGATGTCTTGCAGCTGCATGAATTCCTTGGTGACTCTGCTGTACCAGCCCTGATGGTCGAGCCACTGACGGATCAGCTCAATTGGGGGCTGAGCGTCGTACTCTTCCTTCTTGGGCATGTTCAAGTCGTCGACGAAGAGGACCATGCTCTTGCCGACGGGGGGCCCGTAGATACCCTTTCTGCGCTTGTCAAGCTTGCCGTCAATGGCGTCTTGAGTCTGGTTGGCAGAGGTCTGCGCGGAGAAAGTGAGAGGCACGGACATAAAGTCCTCAGTCAACTCCAAGTTGATTAAGTTAGAAATGTTGACGGTCTTGCCGGTACCGGTGGGACCGGGAGACAAAACGTGCTTCTTGTTTTTGATCAAAGTTCCTTTAATGAACTTCATACGGATGGAGTCGAAGGTTGGCACAATAATTTCGTTGTACTGGGCCTTGGGGTCAATAGCGAACTCGTTAATAGTCTCAGTCCAGTAGATCCACTCCTTCTTCTCAATGTCGAACTTGTAGTCGTAGCAAGAGCCAGCAGATGGGAACTTGAACTTGTTGTCCTTGCCCATGATGTCCTTGATCTTGATGTTGAACTTGGCGCGGCCGTCCAGATTAGTGGTAGCGCCGACAGTCCAGCAAGCAACGAAGACGAAGATACCCTCGAGGTATGACTCCAGCTCCTCAACCTCCTCAGGGGTCACCTTCTTGAGCTCCGTGTCGTGGTAGGGCATCATGTAGCAGTCCATGAGGCGGAAGAATGATCCAGCCAAGTTGTTATCAACGGTGAAAACTGGCTCGGGGCAGTTCTTTCTAACGTAGCTGATAAGAGGCTCAAGGTACTTCTCGAACAGCTTCTCAACAATGGGCAGAGACTGCTTTCTTAGCTTCATCGATGAGGGCAATCTCTCGATCCACGACTTGATAAGGGGCTGAAGGCCGATACCAGCAGGCTCCATGTAGATCATACCGCAGCGGGAGACGGTGGCGGGGGAAGCGTGAACCAAGTCCTCGACCTCGAACATCATCGTCATTCTTGACGTCAAGTTGATAATAGCTCCAGAGTTGAGGCAGAGCTTCTTGTTGTCGTCCAAGACAGTGTTCATGGACTCGATCCAGAGAGCGTCGACGGGGCCATCGAACATGATCCAGTGCTTGTCGGGGGACATGTCCTTGGCAGACTCAGCAACGAGCAGGGCAGCGATACCATCGTCCCACTCATTGGTGGCGGGGTCAAGACCACCGTACAACTGCTCCATAGTGATTGACTTAGGATTCAAAATGTGGTAGTGAGTCTTCTGGAATTCGCCTTTGCCGACGAGGGAAGACATAGCTGCAGCAAGCATCTTGTAGTTTTAGGTCTTACCACCGCCGGTGGGTCCTACCAACATGAGACCGTGACGCACAGAGCAGGTATCGTACAGCTGGATGATCTTGTCAATGAAGGAATCGATGGGCTGGAGCTTGTGCTCGTGGCACTTCTCCTTGAGCTTGACGAGCAGAGCACCGAGATCGATCGTAGGCTTGTTAATGCCGGGGAAAAGATCGGAGATAATGTTCTCGAATAGAGGTAAATCGTCCTTCAAGAACTTGGGCACGTTCACATCACGGAGCGCACAGAGAAGAATCTGATCCTCAGTGGCAGTCTCGTAAAGGGGGTTCGACTTCAGCAGACCAGCAGCGTTAATGACGGAAGCGACAGCGCGCATTCCGTAGTCATAATGGTCCTGGCTGGAAAGCTGCTCAGAGCAAAGCTTGAAGGTGGTGACCATCTTGTTAGCGAGGAGCTTGGCCTTCGTGAAACCGAAGGAGTAAAGTCTAATCTCACCGATAAGCGCGTAATCAGGCACCATCATAGCGACGGGTCTGAAGAGGGCCTTAAGGTTATCAGGGAGCTCAGTACGACCAGCGTAACCTGGGTTCATAGTAATGTAGACGTTGAAGGTTGGCTTCATTCCGATATGTGAGTCTTCGAAGATACACTCCTTGGAGCCCTTGCCCTTCTCACCAAACAGGTGGAGCAGCTGCTGGGCAATGACGGACAACACCTCAATGTTGATTCTGTTGAACTCGTCGAAGCAAATCCAGGAGCCGGAAGATGCGAGACCCTTGAAGAAGTTGGTAATCATCATGATCTCCATGGTAGGTGAGCAGTTGAACACGACACACTGCTTGGCCAAAGCCTTAGCCAAATCCTTGGTCGACTCAGTCTTACCGGTACCGGCGGGACCGGCGGGAGCGCCACCAAGATCGAGCTTGAGAGCACCCATAAGGGTCATGTAACACTTATCAGTCAATGGGGTAATGACCAGACGTGGGGAGTTACCCAAGTACTCATAACCGTAAGGGAAGAAAGTCTGAATGCAACCGACGAAGCAGTCATCTCTATCGGAGGGCCAGTAGTAGCGGAGCTGCGAGATCCACAAGAAATGGCTCTTGTCAGTGACTTTGTTCTAAACGAGTTTAGCGACGACGTCCTGCGCGTGCACATCAATAACGATCAAAGCGTTAAGAGTCAAACTCTGCAGCTTGGTGAGCTTTCTGCGCACAAGAGACACAGTCTCGAGCTTCTATTTCTCAAGGAAGTCGAAGTACTCCTAAGTGCCCTTGACACCGTCCTTCTCAAGCTTGGCTTCGAGGTCGACAGTCCAGTGCACCTGGGAGCCGTTGAGGACACACTGGCCGGGGTGGTTGAGAATCCAGTCGTTACGGTCGCGGGTCGTGTAGTCGTCAATGGAGTGCTTGAGCACGTAGCGGATAGTGTCGTACATGAGCTGTTCGACCTCACCCATCCAGTCTTCGACTTTCTTCTCCTTGGGGTCGAGGATAGAAATCGTCTTGATGTACTCCTTCTCGCCGGAATACATACCAGCGATGGTCTTGTCGGGCATGAACTCGAGTTCGACCATGTTTTCGAACACCTTGCGCAAGTGCGACTGCACCTTCTCGACGTCCTTGGTTTGAGACAGAATTTCAAGCAACTCATCGTTTGACAAGAAGTAGAAACGGGCGAACACGGAACGCTTAGCCTCAAGATAGTCCTTAAGACCCTTCTGGACACGGTCAAGATCCAAGTTCATCTGCTCAATAGTCTGGAAGAGAGTCTTCTCATTACGCAGGCAGGTAGTCAGAGTGTTGGGGTCTTCCTTGGTACCCTTGATAATCTCGCGCCAGTGCTTATCCACTGACTTGAAGCGCTTAGCCTCACCAGGCAACTGCTTCATGATATCGGGCGAGTCAAAAATAGGCTGCAAGTACTGCCACTGCTTCTGGCACTTGATCCACTCTTCGATGGTGTTGGAAACGTAGAGAAGTGAGTCATTCCATTCTTGGATCTCCTCCTCGAAGGGCTTCTTGTAGGGTGAGAAGAGCAGAGTCTGCGACAGAGTCATGTGCTCATCCAAGTAGTTGATAGCTTCGTCAAAGCCGAGCACTGTGCACGTGTTCGAGGCGCGGAAAGGCTTCAGAGAGAGGAAGACGTTGACCCAGTCGCCCTTCATCTTGGCCATTGAGGTCTCGATGTTGTATTCCTTGCCGGCACGCTCACCGATTTCGCAAATCTCATCGGTGAACTTGAACAAGTTCATGTCAAGGATGTTCTGGAAGGTGAAGCCTTCATAGGGCTTGACCTCAAAGCCGACGGCAGCGCTGATCTGCTCCCAATGGCGGTCCTTTAGACCCTCAGTGCGCATAGCAACAGCCATGGGCACGTAAGGCTTGAAGGCCTCGACCTGCTCCTTGATATTCTCGGCAATCTTCTTGATCTTGGGCACTTCTTTGTCCTTGAGTTGACGGATGACCTTATTCATGGTCTTCTCAGCACTCTCAACAATCTCTTCGAGGGCAACAGCGTCCATGTTGTCAAAGGCATCGTTCAACCAGGAGGAGTGGCTCTTCATCCACTGGTCAGTCGTAGTCCACAAACTGTAGAAGGGTTCGAAGTCCTTGACAGTTGCGTTAATGTTGTCGTAGTTGGTCTCATCTTGGCCAGTCAAGCACTCACGGTTGTTGTACATCTTGGCGTTTTCAATTGACCAGTCGAGCTTAGCCTTGACTTCACGTGCGTTATTGGCAATTTCCTCGTAATTCTCCATATCGTGGAAGTTGGTGAAGGTGCCGACCTTGGTGGCGATCTCAATCACCTTTTAGTCAAAGTCTTGCTGCTCCTGTTGCATGCTCTGGACAAACTTCTCCTTCTCCTTTTCGAGGGCTTGAATCTGCTTGCCGATCACGGACTTAGTGTCGTTGGGAGAACCGTACAGGCGCCATTGCTTGTCGTAATCGTCCTCCTCAGCGAACGTGTACTTAAACTCCTCAAGGATCTGGTACACTTGCATGCCCTGCTTGATCGAGACGTCGAGCTTCTCGATCTCCGCGGGCACGGACTGCATGAAGTCGCGAATTTGGGACAGCTCCTCAATGTTGTTGGGCGAAGAGTTAATCTTGTCGTTGATCTTGAAGAAGGCGTCAATCGTGCCGTTGGCCATGCGCTTGGCCATCTTGGCGATCAACTCGATCTCCTGCTCAGCGATCATCGTGTGCTTCTGGCAGATAGCGTCACGGATGGTGCCAACGTTCACCTGGAACATGGAGACGACAATAGAGTCGGGGATCTCCTGCATGAGGCGAGCAGCCTCCCTCTAATGAAGAAGCACGTCCTTCTTGAGAACGTCAGCCTCTGGGGGATTCTCCTCGTCATCCATCTGCTTGATGATGGCTTGAGGGTCCAACTTGAACTCAGCAGAGTACTTCTTCAGAGTTGCTAAGTAGTCATCAAGAGGAGCTAAGGTCTCAGCCAGACGGACGTTAAGCTTCTGGTAGGCTTCATAGATCCAGGTGTTGGGGTCGGGGAGCTGTCTCTTGTCAGCGGGGTCGGGAACCTCAGGGCGCTCTCTGGGGCGCACGGGCACCTTCAAGTGGAGCTTTTGGTTCGACTTGAAAAGCTGGGGCAACAGCTTCTGCTCAAGCAAGACGACGTTTTGAAGGGCCTCGAGACCTTCATCGAAGATCTTCAGGATCGAGGTCTGCACGTCCTTGGCGTTAGTCGAGTACTCAGGCTCGAAGTTAGCGTTGATGTGAACGTCAACCTGGAAGAGGGGGAACTTGGGCTTGGGAGCACCGAGAGCCTTGATCTGCTCAGCAGTGTAGTACACGTTCTCCACGTTGCAGGTGTCCTTGACCGAGCAGCTGATGGGCAGGAAGGACAGAATGCAGTCCACGAAGCGGTGGATCGACTTCTGGGACAGCTCGAGGAGGGTGTCCTCCATGATGAACTTCTACTGCACCAGGAAGCGCTTCAAATCGCTTTGGTCGTACTCAGCCTTCGAACCAACATTCAAGTTGAAGCCGGGCAGGCTAGCCTGGTCGCCTGGCTTCTCGAAGTTCTGCTTGGTGGTGTCCTTGAGTTTGTTGAGCCACGTCTCCTTCAGGTAGTAGCCCGTCTGGGAGGTGCTTGAGGACTGAATCTGTTTGAACTCGTCGACCTTCATCGTCTTCGTGATGTTGGGGTTGTAGATGTCCTTCGAGGCCACGTCGTTGCACTCCTTGCGGATCTCCTGCTGGGTCTTGATCACCTCGGTGTAGCGCTGAAGCGTGTGCAAGATGAAGTGGGTCACTGAGCTGGGGAAGTCGTGGGGTGGGATGCGGATCATACCGAAGTAGGGCACTTCCTTCTTCTCAATGGGTGGGGGCAGGTCGAGCTTGCCCGTAATCAAGTTGTTGCCCTTGTCAGAGCAGTGCTTGTCGAAGATGATCTTGTTCATGGTCTTCGCGAAGTCCACATTCACCTCGTTCAAGAGGGTGGTCGTGTCAGCGGAGGACTTGCCGCGCAGAGCCTTCGTGTTCTGGGTCATTTGCAAAACGCGGTTGGTCTGGTTGGTGTCGACCTCGGGGATCTGGTGCTTGGGCATGTTGTCGATGTAGTAGTTGTACTTGATCAGGGCGTCGGCGTGCTTGCGCTTTTGGTGCGCGGCGGCGAAGCGGCGGGAGAAGATCTTGGGATCCTCGTCCTCAAAGTGAATGAAGATTCTTGCGAGGCGCACCTTCTCACGGGTGTTCTCCCAGAAGCCCTCGTAGCGGTCAGTCTTGGGCAGGTACTTCATGATGCGAAGCTTGCGCCAGTAGCAAAGACCGTCCTTGTCCTTCCAGAGGCCCTGAGCACCAACGCCCTCGCGGGGACCGCCCAAAAGGCTGCCATTGGGGTTGACCCAGGCGGAGGGGAGTCTAGTGTCGAACTCCTTGTCGTCGTAGGCCTCAAGGGGCAACCAGCCGCCAGCGACCTTTTCGGGGTTTCTGAATTCAACACCCATGCCGAGGAGGAGATCCTCAATGTTGTGCTTGGTGAACTCAACTTGCTCATCGGCCGTTGGCTCCTTCAACTTACCCATTCGTCTCTTGATGGGGGAGATGGGCTCAATTTCGAGCGTCTTCTTCTTTTCCTTTGGGGGCTCCATGGGCGGGTGAGGGTTGAACCTGGGCACCTGGGAGCTGGGCAGTTGTCTTTGCAACACCAAACCTTTTGACTTGTTTGGTGAGTCTTGATTGCTTTAGTTAGTATTCTAAAAGCTCGCGTTCATCTTGGATTTGAA
>Ga0075514_1793246_pt1 | contig 12550 bp, 11 predicted proteins | sample DEB08_RNA1_6_FD_73459 | JGI IMG/M metagenome (GOLD analysis project Ga0075514, IMG submission 73459) | Aqueous microbial communities from the Delaware River and Bay under freshwater to marine salinity gradient to study organic matter... | ecosystem: Environmental > Aquatic > Marine > Coastal...
GGCAGGTGAGGTATGATATGGCGTTCCCCCAACATGCTGATTACGTGATCATTGGCGCGGGTATCCACGGTGTGTCGACGGCGTGGAAACTTGCAGAACGGCTTAAAGAACGCGGCGAAGATGTCGAAGGCAGGATCGTCATCCTCGAAAAGAGTGGTATTGCAGCAGGGGCCTCTGGCATCGCTTGTGGCGTTGTGCGGAACAACTACTTCCAACCCGCCATGCGCCGCTTGATGGCACATTCGGTTGGCGTCTGGGAGAGCGACCCCGAGGGGCTGTCCTACCATCCGGTCGGCTACATGCAGATCTCGTCCGAAAGCATGCGCGATGACGTTGGTTCGATCTACGCCCAGCAGCAGGAGATCGGCTACGAGAGTGTGTTCATCGAGGGTGAGAATGCCTGCACCTCTTATATGCGCGGCTATTTCGGAGACTGGCAGGCGCAGAAAATAACCAGCGTTCTGCATGAAAAGCGCGGCGGATTTTCGAACCAGACCAAGACTATGTACGCGCTGGCCAAAAAGATCGAGGCGCTGGGCGTGCGGATTATCACCGGCGTCGAGGTCAAGGGCTTCAACGCAATGAATGGTGCGGATGCCATCCGCTCGGTCGAGACCGACAAGGGCACCATCACCTGCGAGCGCGTGATCATCGGGGCAGGTCCTTGGGTGCGCGATTTCTGGAGTATGCTGGGCTTGCCGAGCCAGATCACCGTAAAGGACCTTGCCGGCGACGTGCACGAAGGCGTCGACATGTGGCGGTTCTGGCAGCTGGAAGAAGGCGTTCTGAACATTGATCCGGACATCGGTAAGGCCGATGACGGCACGCTGGCTCCTGTAATCCACGTGGACACCGACGCAGCGCTGAAATCTACCGTCGACGGGTCGACCATCACCGAGGACATGTGGGGCATCTACTACAAACCCGACTGGCATTTCGGCGGTATTCAGGGCGGGGCCTCGCCCTACAAGGTCGACACCCCGGTTAACGAAGTGCAGATCGACCCCTATGGCCCATCGAGCCCCGAATTTGTGTCGAGCCACGAGTTTGCGCACATGTGGGTCAGCGCACTGGCGCATTGCCAGTCCCGCTACGAAGGCATGATGCCCAAGTACCACAAGGAAGCCTCGGGCGGGATCGGCTGCTTCACTGCCGACAGCTTCCCGGTTTTCGATCATTTCCGCGAGAATGTGACGATAATCGCCGACAGCAACCATGGCTGGAAGATGCTTGGCGTCGGACACCTGATTGCTGACGAGGTGCTGGGCGATAACCAGGAACTGCTTGAACCGTTCCGCTTTGACCGGTTTGCCAAGGGAGAACTGCACCCGGTGTCCAACAGCCCCTATCCGTGGAGCTGATGCAGAGCAACAACTAGTGGGAGCCCCCCAAACAACGACAGGGAGAAAAGACGTGGCAGAAACAGACCTCGAAAGATTTGTCGAAACACCCGGGCGCGACGAGAAGATCAAGGAAGTGCGCCAGATGATCGATGCGATGGGGATCGAGTATCTCTATCTGCAATTCGTTTCTGTCACCGGCAAGATTATGGGCAAGGGCATCCCGTCCGACCATTGGGAAAGCGTCGCCAATAAAGGCTTCCAACTGGTTTACGGCGCAACGATGAACCTGTTCACCGACCGCGCAGGTAACTACATGGGTTACGGTCCGGAAGCCGCCGAACTGATCGGTATCCCCGAGCCCGAAACCTTCATGCAACTGCCCTGGGCGCCGACCATCGGTCGGTTCTACTGCACGCTGTTTCGCAACCGCGAGGAAAAAGTCGATCCCGGCGGTTACCTGACCGCAGATTGCCGCGGCAACCTGCGCCGGATGCACGAAGAATTCACCAAAAAGCATGGCACCCAGCTGCGGATTGGCACCGAACCGGAAATGATGTGGTTGAAGTTCGACGAGAACGGCAAGCCGCGGGATGGCTATTCCAAACCCTACTGCTACCACATCGACCAGTTCGAAAGCCTGCGTCCGGTGTCGATGCAGGTGATCCGCTATGCCCGCAAAATGGGCCTCGACATGATCCAGGGCGACCACGAGGATGCGCCGGGACAGCTTGAGCTGAACTGGATGTTTGACGATGTTCTCCGCAATGCTGACAGGCTGACGACCTACCGTCAGATCTGCGCCCAAGTGGCCCGCGAAAACGGGATCTTTGCCTGCTTCATGACCAAGCCCTTTATGGGCGTGTCGGCCTCGGGCTGTCACCACAACATGAGCCTTTGGTCGGGAGGCGAGGACGAGTTTGTGCGCTGCGGCAACGACGAGAACGACTTGCCCGGCATGCGCGACAACTACATGTACGTGAGAGGTGGCAATAACACCTTCATGCCTGATGACGATGACCCGCAGATGCCGGGTAAGGAAGGTCTGAAGGCAATCGGTGGTGTCGTGCACAACCTGCAGGCGCTGACCGCTGTGGGCTGTTCCACCGTGAACTCCTACCGTCGGCTTTGGGACACTGGCTTCTGGGCGCCGGTCTTCGCCGATTGGGGCTTCCAGAACCGTACCACGGGTCTGCGGGTTTCGGCACCGGGCCGGTTCGAATACCGCTCGGTCGACTCGATGGTGAACCCGTATCTGATGGGCAGCACCTTGTTGGCGGCGATGGATGACGGGCTCGAAAACAGCCTCGATCCTGGTGAGCCGGAAGAGCGCAACATCTACGAAGCCATCGAGGCCGGCAAGGAAGTCAAGAAGCTGCCGATGTCGCTTGGCGAGGCGCTCGATCACTTGGCTGCAAATGACGTGGTCAAGAGAGGCATGCCCGGCGAGATGTACCGGCTTTACGACGAGTACAAGCGCGATGAGTTCTCCCGGTTCATGTCGACCGTGACCGAGTGGGACAACGAAATGTACATGGAGTGCCTGCCCTAAGCGGCGGCCCCCGGGGGTAGGCGACGGTCGTGTTTGCCCCTCGTTACTTATGCGTCCCGGCGCCGCCGGGTTTAGAGGAGGAGCACAAACTAAATGTGCGGAATTGCTGGAATAATCCACAGGGGCAAAAGCTCAAACGTGGGCGGTGAAATGACCGCCATGTTGCAGGCTCTGAAGCACCGCGGACCGGACAGTACCGGCTATGCGGTCTATCGCGAAAACGGCGAAGACTATGTCATGCGGGTAAAGATCGCCGAGGCAGAGGACATGGGCCGCGGTCGCGGTATCCATGCCGTGCTGGAAGAGCGCATGGCCAAGGTTGACGAGATCCTGGCTGAACATGGCGCGAACGTGAAGCAAAAGGAGCGCGTGCGCCCCTATGCCCTGCGTTATGTGCTGACCCATGACGGCAACACTGGTGAGATGGCCGAGCACATCGAGGAAATCGATGATGTCGAGATCTTGTCGCTGGGCAACGGTCTGGAACTGATCAAGGATCTGGGTGACGCCAGCGTCGTCGCCGAAGCCTACGGTTTGGACGATTTTCAGGGCACCCACGGCATCGGCCATACCCGCATGGCGACGGAATCGGATGTCGACATCAAGTCGGCGCACCCCTACTGGGCGTTCCCGTACAACGACGTGAGCGTCGTGCATAACGGCCAGATCACCAACTACTGGATCATGCGCCGCGAGATGGAGCGCAAGGGCCACCGGTTCATGTCGAACTGCGACAGCGAACTGCTGGCGGTCTACACGGCCCACAACCTGGCAAACGGCATACCGCTGGAAGAAAGCCTGCGCCGCTCGATCGAAGAGATCGACGGGGTATTCACCTACCTCGTGTGCACCAAGGACCAGCTGGGTATGGCCAAGGACACGATGGCCGCCAAACCGCTGGTCCTTTACGAAAGCGACGACCTTATAGCCATGGCGTCCGAAGAAGTCGCGATCCGGGCGATCCTGCCCCACGAAATTGACACAACCGACCCGTACGATGAGGAGGTCCGCGTATGGCAAGCGTAACCGACGCCGAACTGAAGGGAATGACCCAGGAAGATCGGGTCAAGGCCCTTGGCATGACCACGGACCAGCTGACCGGTCGGTCGATGTATATAGAGTTCGATCCGGACGCGACCGAACGGTTTGCGTACCCTTGGGCGCCCGACGTTGACTTCAACAAACGGACCGAGCTGGATTGCGATGGCATGACGGCGACCGAGGTGAACGCCAATATCCGGTCGCTGATGGAAGACGGCTTCGGCACGATCGTGATCAAGAACCCGCGCGGCATGCACAGCTTGGGCGTCGGTATCCTCAACAAGCTGAACCTGATCATTGAGGGTTCGACAGGATATTTCGCCGTGGGTCTCATCGACGGGCCGAACGTGCGGATCAACGGCCGTGTGGGCTGGTCCTGTGGCGAGAACATGATGTCGGGCACCGTGATGATCGAGAAGAACGCCGGTTCCACCTTCGGCGCGGCCATTCGTGGCGGTGATCTGGTGTGCCGCGGGTCGGTCGGCTCGCGGACGGGCATCGACCAGAAGGGCGGCACGATTATCGTCGGGGGCGACACCGGCGCCTTGTCGGGCTTCATGATGCAGCGGGGCCGGATGGTCGTCTGCGGCAATGCCGGCAAGAACCTTGGCGACTCGATGTATGATGGTACGATCTTTGTCGGCGGCGAGATCAAGTCGTTGGGCGTCGACGCCGTCGAGGCCGAGCTGACTGAGCTGGACCAGGCATGGCTGACCCGCAAACTGACGCAATTCGGCCTGATGCCGGAGAAGGGGGTTGCCCACTTCACCAAGATCGTCGCGGGCAAGCAGCTCTGGAACTACGACAATCTCGAGCCGAACGAGAAGAAACTGATCCTCTAAGAGGCTGCCCCGGGCCCGACCCGGGGAGGCCCTGAGCCCTTCAGAAAGGAAAAGACAGATGGCAGACGGCAATCCGCCGACCAAGAAGCCGCTAAACCGCGATGTCAACCGCATCGGTGACAGCTTCATCTTCCCGCCCCGCGTCATGGACGACATTCATATCAAGTCCGAACTTGGACGGTATCGGATGCGGGGTTTTTCGCTTTTCAAGAAGATCCCGCACTGGGACGACCTGACGTTCCTGCCTGGCACGCTGACCCGCTTCGTGATCGAAGGCTACCGCGAGAAGTGCGAGACAAAGACGGTCATCGGACCGCGCGCGAAAAAGCCGCTGGAGCTTGATATCCCGGTCTACATCACCGGCATGAGTTTTGGCGCGCTGAGCTATGAGGCCAAGACGGCGCTGGCGCGCGGCGCGACCATGGCGGGCACTGCGACCTGCTCGGGCGAAGGCGGCATGATCCCCGACGAGCGGCGCTACAGCTCGAAATGGTTCTACCAGTGCATCCAGTCGCGATATGGCTTCAACCCGCACCACCTGGTGCTGGCCGATGGCTGCGAATTCTTCATCGGTCAGGGCTGTAAGGTTGGTCTTGGCGGCCACCTGATGGGCCAGAAGGTCACCGACCAGGTTGCCGAGATGCGCTCGCTCCCGGCAGGTATCGACCAGCGCTCGCCCGCGCGTCACCCCGATTGGCTGGGGCCGGACGATCTGGCGTTGAAGATCCAGGAAATCCGCGAAGCCACCGACTGGCAGATTCCGATCCAGCTGAAGCTGGGCGCAAGCCGCGTCTATGACGACGTTCGGATGGCCGTGAAATGTGACCCGGACTCGATCTACATCGACGGCATGGAAGGCGGCACTGGTGCCGGCCCGCACCTGGCGACTGAGGATACCGGTGTGCCCGGCATGGCAGCGATCCGTCAGGCCCGGAAGGCCATTGATGACCTTGGCAAGCGGGGCGAGATCAGCCTGGTTTACGCTGGTGGCATCCGCAATGGTGCTGACGTGGCCAAGGCGATTGCTTTGGGTGCTGACGCCATCGCCATCGGTCACTCGGCCATGATGGCGCTGAACTGCAACAAGGACATCCCCGAGGCGAACTACCCGGAAGAAATCGGCGCTGATCCCGGCTATTGCTACCACTGTCACACGGGCCGCTGCCCAGTCGGCGTGGCGACGCAAGATCCCGCGCTGCGCCAGCGTCTGGACCCCGATGAGGCCGCAGAACGCGTCTACAACTTCCTGCACACCCTGACGATCGAAGCACAGCTCTTTGCCCGCGCGTGCGGCAAGACGCATCTGCATTCGCTGGAGCCGGAAGACCTGGCGGCGCTGACGATGGAAGCTTCGGCCATGGCGGGCGTTCCGCTGGCAGGCACCAACCATACGGTTGGCGTCGAAGACTACCACCACCTGTAAGGAGGGCTTGAGATATGGCTGGAACACAGTATCGCGGGTCCGAAATCACGGACGTCGATCAGTTCATCAATGACGCGGCGGGTCTGGCATCCGAGCGTGAAAAGGAAATCGGGCAGCATATCGGCTATCGCTACGATGTGAACCTGGTGCCTGATTACAACCGGTTGACGCCTTTCCTGAAGGGCTACATCGAGTTCATGGGCTGGGACGACCTGAACTGGCTCGAGGACATCCACATGGGGTACGAAGAGGGCAAGCCTGCTGTCTTCGACCGCAACATCAACGGCTGGGTGCGCATTCCTGACAGCATCGCGCTTCCGGACAACCAGCAGGACCGCGACATGATTGCGCGCGAGCTTCTGCTGAAGTTCCAGATGTCGGATCGTCATCCGCTTGTCATGCTCAGAAAGGCCTATAAGAAGTTCTGAAAATGTCGCGTCCGTTCAATATCGCCTGTTTGCAGACCCGTCCGATGCCCGACATCAACGGGGCACTGAACGAGGCCATGCCCATGGTCGAGGCGGCGGCCCGAGCGGGTGCGCAAATGCTGTTCCTGCCGGAATACTGCGGCGGGCTGGCCTCCGACGGGGTGCGGTTCTGTCCGCCCGCCGCGCCGGAAGATCAGCATCCGATGCTGGCCGCGCTGCCCGAGTTTGCAGCGCGGCGCGGCGTCTGGATCAACGTCGGGTCTATTGCCCTGACCGGGCCGGAGGGTAAGATCATCAACCGTGGATACATGATTGATGACAAAGGCGGTATTTTCGGCCGGTACGACAAGATCCATCTGTTCGATGTCAATCTGTCGGCCGACACAGTGTACCGCGAAAGCGATACCGTGGAGCCCGGTGAAACCGCTTGTCTGCATAACACGCCCCTTGCCCGGATTGGCCATACCATCTGTTATGATCTGCGCTTTCCGGGTCTTTTCCGTGACCTTGCGCAGGCTGGCGCGGAAATCCTGTGCTGCCCGGCAGCCTTCACCAAGGTGACCGGCGAGGCGCACTGGCATGTGCTCAACCGGGCGCGGGCCATCGAGAACACCTGTTTCGTCGTGTCGCCCTGTGCGGTCGGTCCGATCCATGGTGGCGGTGAAAGCTTTGGGCATTCGCTGGTTGTTAGCCCCTGGGGCGAAGTGCTTGCCGATGGTGGCGACATTCCGGGCGTGATCCACGCCCGGTTGGACCTCGACGAAGTGGCAGCGACGGCGGCTCGGGTGCCAAGCCTGTGTCACGACCGCCCCTACGGCATGGGCGATAGCAAGAAGAGGGCAGTGGCATGAGTTCGCTGGGTGCCGCCTTGGGAGAGAGCTTCTCGGCCTCGCCGATGCGGTTGGGGTTCCTGAAATGGCAGTGCCGCGTGCGTCAGATGGCGATGCGCGACACCGATGGCCGCCCGGATGATGCGATCATGCCGGCCCTGTATCTTCCGCGCGAGGCGGAGCCACTGGGCCATATCATCACGCTTTTGAATAAGTCTCCCGGCTATTCCGTGACGCCGGAGCTTGTGTATATGGCCAAGAAGACCAATGATCCCGCGCAAAGGCGCGATCAGGCGATCCGGTATTTCTCGGCGACCTTTTACCAGAAGGCGGCTGAGTTTTCCGACATCCTCACCGCGACTTTCCCGCCGGGCTCTCCGGGTGCGGCCAAGATCCGCGCGGCCAAGACCGTGCGGCTGCGGTTCGACGCCTACAACCAGGTCTTTGATCTGAGTTGCCGGGTCTGGAAGCTGGCGCCGCGCAACCCGCTTTACCAGTCTACGATAGCGCATAATCAGCTGTTCAACCCGGCACTGCCGCCTGACACCGAAGTGCTTGGGTTCGAACCGAACTGGGACGCCTCAACCGCCGAGCCGGAGTTGCGCTGAGATGGCCTACGGATACGTCATAGCCCAGATTGAGGTCACCGACCCCGAGACGTATCCCAGCTACAGGGCAATGGTCGAACCCATAGTGAAGCGGTTCGGCGGCGAATTCCTCGTCCGCGGTGGCCGGGCGGAAAGCCACGAAGGTACCCCGCCGGGCGACCGCAACGTGATCATCCGGTTTCCCAGCTACGAAGCCGCGCGGGACTGGTACAACTCAGCGGATTACGCTGACGCGAAAGCGCTTCGCATGTCGGCCTCGACCAGCGTTCAGACAATCGTGGAGGGAGTATGATGGTCAAGCGCATTTGTATCATCGGGGCAGGGCCGTCGGGACTTGCGCAACTCCGGTCCTTCCAGTCGGCCGCCGAGCAGGGCGCCGAAATCCCCGAGATCGTCTGCTACGAAAAACAGGCCGATTGGGGCGGCCTGTGGCGCTATACATGGCGTACCGGCGTGGATGAGCATTGCAATCCCTGCCATGGCTCGATGTACCGTTACCTGTGGTCGAACGGGCCCAAGGAAGGCCTGGAGTTCGCCGACTACACCTTCGAAGACCACTTCGGAAAGGCGATTGCATCCTATCCGCCGCGGGCCGTGCTGTTTGACTACATCGAAGGCCGGGTCAAGAAGGCCGGTGTGCGCAATTGGATCCGGTTCAACACGGTCGTACGCGACGTGCGAACCGTAAAAGGTGGTTTCGAGGTGACCGCGCGGGACTGTGAGAGCGATACCGAAACCAGAGAAATCTTTGATAACGTGATCGTGGCGTCGGGGCATTTCAGCTTTCCCAACATACCGCATTACCCTGGCTTCGAGACCTTCAACGGGCGCATCCTGCACGCGCATGACTTCCGAGACGCGCGTGAGTTCGAGGGCAAGGATATCCTGATCCTGGGCACCTCGTACTCGGCCGAAGACATCGGCTCGCAGTGCTGGAAATACGGCTGCAACTCGGTCACCGTTGCCCACCGCACGGCGCCGATGGGTTTTGACTGGCCAGACAATTGGCAAGAGGTTCCCAAGCTTGAACGGGTAGACCGTAAGACCGCGTACTTCTCGGACGGTACCTCCAAGGATGTCGATGCGATCATCCTGTGCACAGGCTACCGGCACCACTTCCCGTTCCTGCCAGACGATCTGCGGCTCAAGACGACGAACCGACTTGCGTCGTCGGACCTTTACAAAGGGGTCGTCCATGCAGGCAATCCGGACCTCTTCTATCTGGGCATGCAGGACCAATGGTTCACATTCAACATGTTCGACGCCCAGGCGTGGTGGGTACGCGACGTGATCCTTGGCCGCATCGCTCTGCCGGACGCAGCGACGATGGAGGCTGACTGGAAACAGCGGCAGGCCGACGAGGACGTTCTGGCCGACGACTACGCCTGCATTGCCTACCAGGGGGCCTACACGCTCGAACTGATTGCCGAGACCGACTACCCGACCTTCGATGTCGAGGCCGCCAACCAGGCGTTCTACGAGTGGAAGAAGCACAAGAAGAAAGGGATAATGGAATTCCGCGACAACGGGTATGTAAGCCCGATGACCGGAACCAAGGCGCCACCTCACCACACGGTTTGGAAGGATGCGCTGGACGACAGTCTTGAGGACTACCTGAAGACTTGAGGGAGCGGGGAAACCCCCGCCAAATCCGCGGCTGAATGCCGCGTAGCAACATGGGAGTGTTGAAATGAAGAAACTTACATTGCTCGCCACGGTGTGCTCGATGGCTATGATGGGCGCTGCTGCAAGTGCTAAAGATAGCGACGATCCGATCGTGATCCCGATCCACAACTGGTCGAGCCAGATTGTGATGTCGAACGTCGTAGGCCAGATGTTCGAAGAAATGGGCCTGAACGTCGAGTTCATCACCACCGACAGCCAGGCGGTCTACGAGTCGGTTCGCCTTGGCGACGTCGCCTTGGAACTCGAAGTCTGGGAAGGCGCCTTTGGTGCGTCCTTCCGCGAGGCGCTGAAGAAGGGCGGCCTGCATGACGCCGGCGACCATGACGCGGTGACCCGCGAAGACTGGTGGTACCCGATGTGGACCAAGGAAGCTTGCCCCGGCCTGCCGGATTGGCAAGCGCTGAACGCTTGCGCCGCTGTCTTCGCCACCGCCGAGACCGGCGACAAGGGCCGTTACCTTGACGGTCCGGTGGACTGGCTGAAGCATGGTCAAGAGCGTGTTGAAGCGCTGGGCATGGACTTTGTCGTTGTGAATGCGGGTTCGGCGGCTGCGCTTTGGGCCGAGATCGGTGCAGCGGAAGCCAACAAGACGCCGGTCGTCGTTTTCAACTGGACGCCGAACTTTGCCGAAGCCGTCTGGCCCGGTGAATTCGTCGAGTTCCCGGCCTGGGAAGACGGCTGCGACACCGATCCGGCCGTTGGCCCGAACCCGGACGCGCTCTATGACTGTGGCAACCCGGCGACCGGCTATCTTAAGAAGGCGGCCTGGGATGGAATGAAAGATAAGTGGCCCTCGGCGTACTGTACGCTGACCAATATCTCGTTCACCAACCCGCAGATCGCCGAGATGGCCAAGCTGGTCGACACCGATGAGCTGGAGCCGGAAGAGGCCGCCGAAGAGTGGCTGGCCGCGAACCGCGCTGTTGTCGATCCGTGGATGGCAGCTTGCTCGAGCTGATCCAAGCTTGAATTGACACACCCACCCGCCCCGTACGACCATTCGGGGCGGTTGACCCGATGACAGGGGATGGGAATGGCACCGGTAATTTCGGCGAAGAACGTATGGAAACTCTTCGGACCCGACCCCGAGCGCTACTTGCGGGACATGCCTGCTGACCGCGGTTTTGACGAGATCCGCGCCGATGGATACATCGCCGGGGTCAAGGACGTCTCGGTCGATGTTGGCAAAGGCGAGATGCTTGTGATCATGGGGCTTTCGGGCTCTGGCAAATCGACCTTGGTGCGATGTTTCAGCCGGCTACACGACATCACCGGCGGGACCATCAAAGTCGACGGCCAGGATATCATGTCGCTCAAGGAAAGGGACCTGATCGATCTGCGCCGGTCCAAGATGGGCATGGTATTTCAATCCTTTGGGCTCTTGCCACACCGGACGGTTCTGGAAAATGTCGCCTTCCCGCTGGAAATGCGCGGGCAGGATCGACACACCCGGCGCGAACGCGCGCTGGAAGTGGTGCGCCTTGTCGGCTTGGAAGGCCGTGAAGATTATTTCCCGCGTGAGCTTTCGGGCGGCCAGCAGCAGCGTGTGGGTATTGCGCGCAGCCTGGCGATCGAGCCTGATATCTGGTTCCTGGACGAACCGTTCTCGGCGCTCGACCCACTGATCCGGCGCGAAATGCAGGACGAGTTCCTGCGTCTGCAGGAGCTGCTGGGCAAGACCATTGTCTTCATTACCCATGATTTCGACGAAGCGCTGCGCCTGGCCGACCGCATCGCGATCATGAAGGACGGCGCGATTGAGCAGTGCGATACGCCCGACAAAATCGTCATGCACCCGGCCACCGAATATGTGCGCAAGTTTACCGAAGACATCGACAAGGCCCGCGTTGTGCACGCCCGCGGCCTGTCGCTCCCGATCAACGGCGCTACTGTCGAAGGCCCGCCTGTCGACGGCAGGGCAAGGATCCAAGATCTGGCCCGTCAGTTGGTCAACGAGACCCGCGAGGTGATCCCGGTGGCTGACGAGAACGGCAAGGTGATTGGCGTCATGCAGCGCAAGGATGCGCTTGACTTGCTTCTGGGAGCAGGGTGATGGCCGTGACCTCGGCAGCCAATATCGGGGGCCACACAGACCAGTCAGCCAAGCGGGATCCGGTTCTTATCGGCCTACTGGCCGCAGCTTTCGTCCTGATGGCGGCCTATGTTCTGGGGATTTTGCCAACTTGGCTTTACCGGGTGCCAGAGGAATGGATCCCACCTACCGCCGAGATGCTCGATGTCGTTTTTGCCTTTGTCCAGAACGATCTGGGCCTGATCCATTTGACGCGGTTCATTGCTGAGGGACCGTTGGAATTCCTGCTGGATGCCACTGCGAACCTGCTCTACGGCAAGCGCCGTTGGCCATATCTTGGTCCAATCCCCTGGACCGCGATTGCCGCGGCCACTGCGGTTCTGGGCTACTACCTTGGCGGCTGGAAGGTGGCCGCGCTGGCCGGCGGAACCTTCATTTGGACCGCCCTGATCGGCCAATGGGATATCGCGATGCAGACCATGTCGGTTCTGGTCGTGGCAGCCCCCTTTGCCTTTCTTATCGGGCTTCTGCTGGGCATCGCCGCTTGGAAATACAAATGGGTCGACAGGGTGATCAAGCCGATCCTGAGCATCCTGCAAACCCTGCCGTTCTTCACTTATCTCCTTCCGGCGGTGATCTTCTTCAAGGTCGGCCCAACAGCTGGCGCTGTGGCGACGATCATCTACGCGATCCCGCCGATGATCCTGATGACGACACTCGGCTTGAAAAAGGTCAGCCCCGAAGTGGTCGAGGCGGGCAAGATGTCGG
>Ga0075514_1952051_pt1 | contig 11869 bp, 12 predicted proteins | sample DEB08_RNA1_6_FD_73459 | JGI IMG/M metagenome (GOLD analysis project Ga0075514, IMG submission 73459) | Aqueous microbial communities from the Delaware River and Bay under freshwater to marine salinity gradient to study organic matter... | ecosystem: Environmental > Aquatic > Marine > Coastal...
GTAAACTTTCGTTGATGGTGGTATATTTGGTCGGTGCAGAAACGGTTACTGGAGCCTATCTATCAATGGCACTTCTTACTCTGATTGGTATAGCAGTGCCCCTTGGAGCATTCATTACTCAATTCTTCGTAATGCCCAAGGTTGATTCATCGAGACCACACATGACAAAATCATGGTTAATGGAAGGATATGAAAAAGATCACAGCTTGTATCCAAGGCGTTTATCCACTTACGAGTGTGGTTCAGAACCGGTCGGAGAGGCTATGATTCAATTCCATTTCCAGTACTACTGGTATGCGATTATTTTCCTTGTATTCGACGTAGCATTCATGTTCATGGCTTTAGGTGGTTTGTTGGCAATGGAGGAAACAAATACCACCTCTGGCAATTCAGGATTAGATTTGGTTGGCAAGGAAATGATTGTCCTGTCTGTTTTCTTTGCGACTATGGTGCTTGGCGTTTGGCACGTTTTCAGAAAGAGAGGTAGAATTTACATTTGAGGTGAAATTATGGCTGATACAACTGGAGAAAATTACACGACATTCAACAGCAGAGCTCTTGTCGAAGTTGTTGGAGATGTCACAGATGAAGCTTTGAAGGCTACAAAAATCAAGCAACTACTATCAGTATTAGGAGGCCGATTCTTTAACTGGGCAGGAAGAAAATCACTGTTCACGCTTCACTTGGGAATCAAGTGCTGCGCTATTGAAATGGCTGCTTCGGCTACACCAAGATTCGACGGTGACCGTTTCGGTGTTTTGTTTCGTTCGAGCCCGCGACAATCTGACGTTTTGTTGGTGAATGGGCCAATCTCAAAGAAATTCGCAGACCCAATTGTGAGGTTGTGGGAGCAAATGCCAGAGCCGAAGTACTGCATAGCAATGGGAGAATGTGCAATATCGGGTGGGCCTTATTATCAATCTTACAACATTCTAGAGGGTGTTGATACAGTAATCCCAGTGGATGTTTACATTCCAGGATGCCCTCCAAGGCCAGAAGCACTAATCGATGGATTTGGAAAATTGAGAGAGAAAATCATCAGAATCGGAGGCGCACCATCAACAGGTAGAGATGGCGACAAGCCGATTATAGTAGGAGATGAGTAATCATGGGAACTATGGTTACCAAAGCGCAAAATTCAGCAGCAGCGTCGGCCGCAGTTGAAAATTTAAATTCGAGATTCGCTGAAGCTGGAGTCGAATCTGAGGTTGTAGCCCACACCGCTGGTAAGAAGTACGATTTCGTTAGAATTATTTGCAACCCTGGCCAGTGGTTAGCGGTAGCAAAGCACCTACGTCATGAATTGGGTGTAAATCACTGTGCTATGGTTACTGGGACCCACTTCCCAGATGGCTCTGCAGAAAGGGGTTGGGAAGTCGCATATCACCTTCATAGGTGGCCTATCGTAAATGTCAAGCCACATACAATGACTGTTTACAAGGGAGAAAGTTTGGAGGGCGAGGAAATCCCAATGGAGTTTGAAGTATTCATCCCTCTACCTGCAGGCGATTCACCATCGGTACCTTCGATACAAGATATTTGGGAAGGTGCAGACTGGAACGAAAAGGAAACATGGGACCTGGTTGGAATCGATTTTGAAGGCCACGTTAACATGCACAGAGTTCTAAATCCTCACGATTCACCAGTAGGATTCCATCCTTTACAGAAACAGCACAAAATTAGATACCACGATTTCAATGAAATGTATGACGATCCGCAAGGATTTGCTAGAAAACCGGTTGACGAGGGCCGTGTCAAGTGAGGTGTTATCATGGCAGAAATGTGGATTACAATGGGCCCGCAACACCCAATGACTCACGGATTATGGACACTTCGTGTTAAGGTAGACGGAGAAACAGTTACCGATACCGAGGCAGAACTTGGATACATTCACCGCGGAGTTGAGAAAATTTGTGAATCGAGAGACTTCACTCAGATTACTCCTTACTGTGACAGGCTATGTTACGTCAGCGCAATGACTTGGGCGCATTCCTACGTTATGGCCGCAGAAGATTTACTAGAAGCAGAAGTGCCAGAGCGTGCAGAATATATCCGTCTGATCGCTGCTGAAATTCAAAGGCTAGCAAGCCACTTGATGTGGTTAGGTGCATTTGGTCCAGACATTGGAAATCTAACTTTGATGACCTGGTGTCTTCGTGACAGGGAAATGTTCCTTGATTTACTCCAAGAATTGGGTGGTTCAAGGATGCACTACAATTTCCAGAGAATCGGCGGTGTGAAGAGAGACATTCCAATTGGCTTCGCTGACAGGATGAAAGCTAAAATTAAGTTGTTCGAGAACCGTATCAATGAATATGAAATGCTTCTTGACGAATCAACAATTTGGCTTGTGAGACTTCAAGGAGTCGGCTATGCGACCGCTGAAGACCAGATTAATGCTGGTGTAACAGGTCCTAATATTCGTGCTGCTGGAGTGAATACCGATGCTAGATGGACCAACCCATACTCGGTTTATGACCAAGTTGATTGGGAACCAGCAGTTGAAAAACCCACAAGCGTCAAAGGCGCAGACTGCTATGACAGATACAGAGTAAGGATGGAAGAAATGCGCCAATCTTGCAGGATGTTACTCGACGCAATCGAAAAAATACCAGGCGGAGCCAATACTCATTACCAGCCTGAAGATGAGATGATTCTAACCAAAGCGCCAACAAGAGCTCCAGAGGGTGCAACCGGATTCAGCACATATGAATGTACGAGAGGAGTTTCAAATTTCTATCTTCAAGGAGGAGGTGATGGAAGAGGAAAGCACCCTTACCGTGTTTCAATTAGGTCACCCATGTTCATCACAATTCCATATGTCGCGAAGACAATGATTGGCTACAAGGTCGCAGATATCCCTGCGATTATGGGTAGTTTTGACCCATGTATTGGAGAAACGGACAGGTGATTTGATGAAAGATTGGTTAGGACTTCATGATTTCATTTTCTATCGAACTAGAGAACTTACCGCATTTCTATTTGAGGATACTTTCCTAGAATCTTCTGCTAATGATGTCGCATTCTTCCTTTACGTATTGCTTACTTGTTTGACTACGTTTGCAGGAATTATGCTTTCAATGTTCATGATTCTGTGGATTGAAAGAAAATTTTACGCTCGTGTTAACGACAGAAGAGGTGCTACTACAGCACTCCGTTCGTTATGGGTTGGAGAAAACGGCGTGACTGCAGGTGAATGGTGGAATATGATTCCTTTCGGTTTAGGAAAGCCAATCGGAGCAATAAACGGCTGGCTTAACAAAATCGCAGGGAACTCCGGACATGAGCATGAAATGGTTAACAGAGTAGGTAACCGTTCGTGGTACGGTGTGACTATCTTCCCGGGGTTCTTCCAAAATATTGCTGACGGTATGAAGTTCTTGATGAAAGAACACATGGTTCCTTCAAGAGCCGACAAGGTAATTTTCGAATTAGCACCATTCTTGGTGATATCTTCAACAGTCATGATCTTGGGAATGATTCCTCTATCTAGTGGAATCTACGGAGCAAATCCAGAACTTTCAGTTCTTTTCGCCTTTGCGATTTTCGGAATCGCTCCACTTGGAGTATTCTTCGCAGGTTGGTCTTCAAATAACAAGTATACACTACTTGGCGGAATCAGAAGCGCTGCTCAATTGACAGCATATGAAATTCCACTTCTGCTATCAATTCTTGGAGTTTGTATAATGGCAGGTTCATTCAACTTCCTTGAAATAGTACACTTCCAGCATTCTTCTGGAACTTGGTTGTTCTTTTTGATGCCACTTGGGGCAGTCCTCTTCCTAGTAAGTATGATTGCTGAGGTGGAGAGAATCCCATTCGATATGCCTGAAGCAGAAGCAGAACTCGTTGAAGGTTGGTGGACAGAATACGGTGGAATGAGATTCGGTCTTTTGTTCGCTGCAGAATACATGAGGGTATACGCAGCAAGCATTCTATTTGCCCACTTCTTTATGGGAGGTTGGCACGCTCCGTTTGCTGGAAGCATCGGACAAATACCATACCTAGGTGACGCTTGGTTAGCGATTCCTGGTGTAATTTGGACTCTTCTGAAGGCTTGGTTCATCTTCACCGTTGTATTCGTCTGGGCTAGAACAGCACTTCCACGTATCAGAACAGACCAAATCCTAGAGTTTGGTTGGAGAATGTTATTGCCACTTGCAGTTTTACAGGTTGTACTGTCTCTAGTTTACAGATTGGTATTCTTCGACGCAAGCACTCTTCGTGACACTGTCGCAGGTGGTTGGACTTGGGACCTTACGATTGCTGGGATAGACATCCCGTGGGGACTACCGATTATCACTACGCTATTCTGGTTAGCAGTATTCATGATTTTGATGAAGGATGAGTATATTGAAGAGAATGAGGAACGCATGTTCCACGTTAGAACAATGACTCCAGCGGGGACGCACACAGCAGGAAAGGAGTGAGGTGGAATTATGGCATCGCATCCACACGGAAAACCGAATTTTAGAAATTTATTTTGGTACCCATTTAAGATTACAGGATTGACCGTCTTGAGAACTTATGAGTTCATTGGAAAAAGATTCTCCAGTGGCTATCACAATACAACTCATCCTGAATTTATTGACGAGGGTTCACTTCAAAGAGCTGAGAAAACCAAACACATCAATGATATTAGCGCCCACCACTATGCTCCTGATAGGGCAGGTACTGATCTTACCCCTACAATTTGGAAACCACAAACGGTGAACTATCCATACGAAAGAGTTGAAGAAATTGAGCCGTGGCTTTTCGTTCCTGGAAATTACAATGGACGAATTGGAATCATATGGGAGACTTGTACTGCATGCAAAATGTGTGTAAACATATGTCCAAACTCCTGTCTGCACATGACAACTGAACTAAGAGTGGATGTCTTAGATAGTGCAGAAGGAGAGTGGGAAGGATACGGTCAAGAATTAGAAGTTGGTAAATTCGCCGCAGTGGAAAGACCAGAAGCTAAGGAAGAAATTGCAACATTCAATCTTGCAACCGCACACACCGAAGCACCACAAGAATGGAGATTTGGTGAAGTCCTTGATTTGTCAGGAGACAGTGCAAGAATGAGATGGAATGATTCTGGAACCGAAGACATGGTCGCTTTGGAAGACCTTTATCCAGCTGATGACCAAATAGTATCAGGCAGAATCGATTTGGGAAGATGTATGTTCTGTGGTCTATGCATGGAAGCTTGCAAATTTACATCTTTCTTCATGACCAATGAATATGACGGTATGTCAGGGTTCAGTCGTCAAGACCTCTGGATGGATGCAGATAGAACTCGTGTTTTGGTCGGTGACCATCAGGAAGCAGTGGATTCAGAACTTGCGAAGAGAGCGAGCAAAGAACGAGACAAAAGAGCGAAGAAGGCTGCAAAGGCTGCAACAAAGGAGGCTTAATTTTGGACCTCGCATACTACACTGAAGCAGGAATCTTCTTCCTAATGTCAACAATAGTAATCGGTGGAGCGCTCGGTCTTGTTTACATGCAGAGAGTAGCGCATTCTATGATGAGTCTAATTTTCTGTTTCATGGGAGTTGCGGGCATATTCATTCTTATGGGTGCTGAATTTCTGGCAGTCATACAAATTCTTGTGTATCTCGCAAGCGTAATGCTCGTGGTATTGTTTGGTATCATGCTTACTAGAAGGCAAATACTGGAGGAGGACTTCGAATGAGACTATTGTCGATCCTTGCTCGTGCAGGACTTGTATTCCTGGGAGCAGTCCTTGTCGCTGCGGTTTCAGCAGATGTCGTATGGCAGGATTCATCAAATGATGAAATTACGACTTATGACCTTTCATCTGCCTTATTTGGTGAATGGGCACTTCCATTACTTGCACTCGGATTTTTGATGGCAATGGCTATGGTTGGAGCGGCATACCTCGTTCGCGATGAAAGATTGGTAAATCTTGAATGGGAATTAACAGGAGGTGACAAGGAATGATTGACCCAGCATGGGTGTCCGGCCTTGCAGCTATTTTGTTCATAATTGGACTTTGGGGAGCATTCAGCAGAAAGAACGCAATCGTTGTTCTAATGTGTATCGAATTAATGCTAAACGCAGTCAATCTTCAATTCGTTGCAGCGGCAACGCATTGGGGCGATGTAAACGGATGGGTATACGCAGTATTTGCAATAGCAATCGCCGCAGCCGAGGTTGCGATTGGACTTGCGATTTTCTTGTCAATGTATAATCAACACGAGACGATATCCTTAGATGAGGTTAATCTCTTGAAGAATTGAGGTGATGAAGATGAGTGAATCTGGAATTATTGATTATGCTGTACTAATACCTCTAATGCCAATGCTGGCATTCCCAGTTATCCTTTTCCTTGGAAGGATTTTCAACGGTACTCCTACCTGGGTTAAGAATGTCAAAGAAGGAGGAATCATTGCTCTGACCGTGATGGGCGCGACGCTCATCCTTGCATTACTCCTCATTAAAGACCATATGCACCATCTGGGCGCATCAAACATTTTCACATGGTTTGAATCATCATGGTGGAATCCAGAAACCGGTGCGATTACGACCAAGGTTTTCGGTGTAGGTGTTTACATTGACCATCTAACTATTATGCTGTTATTCGTCGCAGCATTCCTGTGCTTTTTGATTAACATATTCTCCATAGGTTACATGAATACGGACCCTATTAACGACAACAGGAATCACAGATTTTATGCTGAATTCGTACTATTCTGTAGCGGTATGCTCGGAATGGTTCTTGCAGATTCATTCCTTTGGTTATTCATATTCTGGGAACTGATGGGTCTTTGTTCCTACCTTCTGATAGGATTCTACTACGAGAGGCCAAGCGCTGCCTACGCTGCCAAGAAGGCATTCCTAACCACTCGCGTTGGCGATGTATTCCTTGTAATCGGATTGGTTATGTTATGGAATCTTTTCGACGGGCACCTGGATTACGCATATGTATTCAATGAAGCAAATATCGCTGCTGTCGATCCAGGTGAATTACAAATTGCCTTGGGTATGATGTTCATTGGTGCCGTTGGTAAATCTGCTCAATTCCCTCTACATGTATGGCTGCCAGACGCCATGGAAGGTCCAACTCCAGTATCTGCTCTAATTCACGCCGCTACAATGGTTAACGCAGGACTTTACCTTGTAGCCAGAATGTTCCCGTTCTTTGGTGGTGCTGAATTAGGAGCTCTTTCTACACTTGCAATAATTATTGCCGTAATCGGTGGAATTACCGCAGTAATGGCTGCCTTAATCGCCTTTGTCCAAATGGATTTGAAGAAGGTATTAGCATACTCAACAATGAGTCAGTTAGCATATATTTTCACAGGCCTCGGGTCTGCATTATGGCTTGCGAACAACGGCTATGATGAGTTGGCAACGTTCGCTCTTGGAGCGTCATTATTCCATCTGTTCAACCACGCAATGGCGAAAGGCATGCTCTTTATGGCATCAGGTTCGGTAATACACGAAATGCACCATGCTCATCACGAAGTAGCTCATCACGGACACGGTGATCACGATGACGACCATCATGATGACTTCGACGCTCAATCGATGGAGAACATGGGTGGGCTTGCGAGTCGTATGCCGATTACAGCAACAGCCATGTTTGTTGGTAGCATGTCGATTATCGGTATTCCATTCATTGGTGGTTTCTGGTCAAAAGAAGGTATCATCGCTAGCGCTTGGAAGGTCGCCCTCAAAGAACCAATTTTCCTACTTCCAGCAATGCTGGTATTAATCGGTGCAGGTATGACTGGATTTTACATGTCAAGAATGTGGTTCATGACATTCGCCGGAAAGCCGAAGACCGACGTAGCCAAACACGTCCACGAACAAACACCTTGGATACCAATACCACTGGTTGTTTTGACATTCATGACACTGTCTGCAATCATCTTAGCAGGTATGCATGCAGGTTCATGGTTGGGAGATTATGAAAACGGACACTACAGCAGTTTCTTTGACGGAATCGGATATGAATTACATCACGTTTTCTTGAATGAAGACCCATTCCTTCTCATTCTAACCTATGTAGCAATCGGGCTTTCGCTTGTCTTAGGTCCTTCATTCGCTATGGCCCTATATGGTGGAAATTTGGATGATGACAATGAAGCCAAGCCGTGGATGCAGTGGGTGATTAGCCTATCAGCAAGAGTGAATGAAAATTCAAAGTTTGATAACAGTGCTTGGGCTAATTCAAGCATGGCATATTCTCTGCAAAAGAGGTTACATTTCGATGACTTGTATGATGCGGCTATGCTGAAAATAGTTGTAGGATTCGCATACATTTCTGCCCGGTTCGATAAGAATATAATCGATGGAGCGATTAAGACTATTGAATCAACCAGCCAAGCCGCCTCAACAAGGTTAAGAGCACTTACTACAGGTAGTGCAAGAGATTACATCATGATGGCTACGCTTGGAACCTTAGCTATATTCTTGCTAATTTGGGGGGTGGCTTAATTGAGCAATACTCAGAGTCTTGATATTAAAAATAAGGAATTCATGTTAGTTGGTGGGCTACTTCTAATCGTAGCAGGACTCATGGCTTTCTTCCCTTACATGAATAGCGGTGAATCCGAAGTTGATTGGATCAGCCTTCCACTCGTCGGATTCCCTATTGTCGTAAGTTGTATCCTACTTGCATTTGCAAGTCAGGAGACTAGAGCAAGAAAAGATGTCATTGCAGTACCGATTAGACTCTTTACTCTTGCAGCCTCTTTGATACCTTTGGCAATATCAACGTCTCTTTTCTTCGATTGGTTAATTGCAGTAGATTGGAACCTAGGGTACAATGAATACGCTCTTGAGAAGGAATATATCTGGATTGAAACAATAGGAGTTTCTTGGCACGTAGGTATGGATGGCTTATCATTCCCTATGGTTTGGTTGACTACCTTTTTGATTCCAGTTACCATAATCACAACCTGGAACGAGAAGGACGGGGCGACTTACCACCCACTTCTACTAATGATGGGAGGTGCTTTAATCGGTGTATTCGTTGCTCTGGATCTTTTCTTGTTCTACGTATTCTGGGAATTGACTTTGATTCCTATGTTCTTCCTCATTCTCAAATGGGGCGGGGCTGATAGAAGATATGCGGCTCAGAAGTTCTTCATTTACACCTTCGCAGCCTCGGTAATTATGCTACTCGGTTTAATCACGCTTTATTTCCTTCAACCTGAAGGTAGTGGCTCTCAATATGGAACAGTAACTAACAGAACCTTTGACATGACGGTATTGTTCTCAAATGCAGCAGCCTACAACCTAGGAGATAATGTCTACCTCGGAAAAGATATGCAAAATATACTGTTTGCAATGCTAATGATTGGATTCCTAGTTAAACTTCCAGCAGTACCTTTCCACACTTGGCTTCCAGACGCTCCTACAGGCACCAACTGGTGGCTCAATGCTACTTGCTGGTGTAATGTTGAAGATGGGTGCATACGGGATGCTTAGATTGCCAGTAGCATTATTCCCTGATGCTTTAGTTTTCTATCAGGATGTCATTATGGCGATTGGATTGATATCTCTCGTTTGGGGAGCAGTGGTTTGTCTTGGACAAACCAATCTGAAGAGAATGGTTGCATATTCATCAGTATCGCACATGGGAGTAATCCTTCTTGGAATTGCAAGTATGCAACCGATTGGATATGCCGCTGCATTATTCATGATGTTCGCACACGGAATAATTTCACCAATGCTCTTCGCAGTTTGTGGAGCATTCAAGCATCACTATCATTCTATGGAAATAGGTGCAATGCGTGGAATGGCAAAGTGGTCACCATATCTTGCAGTATACATGATGTTTGCATGGATGGCAAGCCTTGGTCTTCCGTTATTAGCTGGATTCGTTGCGGAATTGATGGTCATGATCGCATATTGGCATGAGTATGGCTGGTGGATTTTGTTACCAGGTTTCGTCCTTGCAATAACTGCTGCTTACTATCTTTGGTCAATGCAGAGAACTATCTTCGAAGGTGGAGATGAAGGCCAGCCTCCTGAATCTCTACATGGAGAGACACCTCCTGACATCACTACATCTGAAAATATTGGAATGATTATACTTGCATTCTTTACCGTTTTATTTGGTATATTCCCATTCATTGCACTCGGAATGATGGACCAATGGACGGTAGCGTTCTTTGAAGCTATTTTCAACAAGGGAGGTATTTAGATGAATACTGAAGTTTTCTCTGATGAATTCTGGCAAGCTATATCTCCAGAAATGGTAATGGTCATAGGTCTTGTTGCCCTATTTGTAATACCTAACTTAGGTAATTCAAAATTTAGAATCCCGCTAACAAGTGTGAAAATTCCTTGGTTCCTTGGTGGTAAGAGATTTGCACTCACCGGATCTCCGGCTATACCTGGAATGATTGCAACAGCAACCATTTTTGCGTCACTTGGAATGATGGCAATCGACGTCATTGACGGAAGCATGAAGCCTACTACAATCGTTAGTGGAGATGTGACAATCATGAAGATTGACGCTTTCTCAAGATTCTTTGAAATTTTATTCTTAGTAGCGGTTTTACTTGCTTCTATGGCAACTCTTGACAGAGTTCCTGCTCACACATTCAAGGGCAAGAAAACCATGGATGAAATGTATGATAATAGAAGGCAAGCGGATCTATACATCTTATTGCTAACTACAGCGCTTGGTATGTGTATGGTCGCTCTCGCACAAGATTTATTCGTATTATTTGTTGGTCTTGAACTTGCAAGTCTGTCAACATATATCCTTGTTGCATTCCACAAAGAATCCAAATCTGGCGCTGAATCTGGTGTGAAATATTTCATCGTAGGTTCTGTGGCAAGCGGTGTAGGATTATACGGCCTTTCGCTATTGTACCTTGAATTTGGGAGCCTTCAGCTATCCGTTCTTGCCGAAAGTTGGTCTGAAGTCAGCGCCTTGGGAATTATTGCTTTAGGGCTTGTATTGGTCGGCTTTGGATTCAAAGTGAGCGCTGCGCCTTTCCACTTTGCCGCACCTGACGCATATGCTGGAGCCAACTCACCGGTTGCAGGTGTCCTTGCGACTGCATCAAAAGCAATGGGAATAATCGGATTGATTAGAGTATTAGTCGTAGTTACTCTTCCTGATTCAACATCAGATGAAAGCGCAGTTTGGTTGTATGCTGTTGCGGCCCTCTCAGTTATCACCATGACATGGGGTAACGTTGCGGCTTTGGGCTCAACTAATCCTAAGAGAATGCTTGCTTATTCATCAGTGGCTCATGCAGGATACATGCTCGCAGCATTGTCTGCAGTGGGTGCTTGGAAGTGGGGAGAAATAGATGCACCAGCAGATTATGCTGAAGCCATAGTTGCAGCAATTCTATTCCACCTATTCGTGTTAGTTGCATTCAAACTTGGAGCATTCTTGGTATTGGGAATGCTTGAGATGGAGGGTGGTGCAAGCAGACTATCGGCACTATCTGGACTTGCCAGAAGAGACCCACTAATAGGTACTGCAATGTTCGTCTTCATGCTCGCTCTGGCGGGTGTTCCGCCTCTTGCAGGATTTATGTCAAAATTCCTAATAATAGCCGGTATTGTTTCAACCAGTGTAGGTACAATCTGGATGGACGGTACAGTGTCCTTCTCCGACTTACACTGGGTATGGTGGCTTGCTCTTGCAATGTTCATCAACAGCGCAATTTCCGTATTCTATTATCTGAGGGTGGGCGTGGTTATGTTCCTCGATATCCCAGAAGAGGGTAGAAGGAAACCCTTGCCTTACGGTGCATCAATTCGAATGGCGATTTGGATTTGTTTAGTAGCAACAATAATTCTTGGATTATCTTCTGACACATTAATTGATATGTGTTACAGAGCGGCTGAGTCTCTTAATTTGTCATAATACAATATTAGCCTT
>Ga0075514_1223685_pt1 | contig 11724 bp, 2 predicted proteins | sample DEB08_RNA1_6_FD_73459 | JGI IMG/M metagenome (GOLD analysis project Ga0075514, IMG submission 73459) | Aqueous microbial communities from the Delaware River and Bay under freshwater to marine salinity gradient to study organic matter... | ecosystem: Environmental > Aquatic > Marine > Coastal...
TAATCCCAGTAACTTCCAGTATTAGCCATTTTACGCCAATTAACATCATCTAAGACTTTCATTTGAGCTCTGCGATATTGAGATTCAACATAGCGAACAATATCATCATTTCCTTGTGTAGAAAATGTATTACCTCCGCCAAACATTTCTTGTTGTGAAAAGAATTGAGAATCTTTTAATACCTGTACAGCGCCTTTAACTTCTTCTATTTCTCCAGCACGGCCAAATAAGCTACCCTTCTTCCAGGTTATCACTTAATTCTCCAGATTATCTAGCCGGAATTCTATATCTCTAATTATTTCCATTATTTCAGTCGTTCCGCCTGGAGCAACTGGAGGATGTGCTAATTCTTTCAGCTCTTCAATTTGTCTTTGTTGTTCTTTAATTGCTTCAATCAATACACCAACAATGTTTCCGTAAGATACAGATTTGATACCTTCATCATTTTCACTAACAACTGCAGGAAGTATTTGTTCTACTTCTTGAGCAATTACACCAATACCTGGTTTAGCATTTTCTTTCCAATTATATGTAACACCGCGCATGTTAATGACTTTAGCAAGTGCATTTTCAATTGTTTCTATATTTTCTTTGAGTGACTCATCAGAAGACGCATTAAAGTCTGTAGCTGTAAGTTGTCCAGCACTTGTGTCAAATTGAAATCTTGTTGTCGTTCCTTCTCTAATCCATATATCATGACCTGCATCACAATCGATGTACATACGAGAGCCATTATCATAGAACTGAACATCTTCACCGGTACCGAAGTAAGCTGAACCACCGCCACCGTTTGAACCATCGTTAAATACAAGCTTACCAGATGAAACTGTGTTTGTAGCTGTTCCATCGAATGAGCCGCCACCACCAGTAGCATTAAACGTAATACTGTCAGTTGTAGCATCAGTCGTGATGGTCATATTAGTACCAGCAACGAATGTTAATGTATCTGTTGCACTGTCAGCTTGAACTGATGTTTGACCTGAAACAGAAATAGTTTCAAATACGTTTTGAGTACCACCAGATGTTGAAGCACTAAATGTGATTGTATCAGTAGACGCGTTGGTTGTAATAGTCATATTAGAACCAGCAGCAAACGTTAATGTATCAGTTGTACTATCTGCTACAATATTAGATTGGCCACTAACAGCAATTGTTTCGAATAAGTTCTGTGTACTTCCGCCTGTTGGCCAAGATGTAATTGTAGAACCATTCAGTGTAGCTGAACCATCAATCTTAATATTTTCTAATGTTAGCTCGTCGTCATCAGCTGTATAGAAGAAGTTCTGTTCACCGCCTGGGTTTGGAGAAGTTGTACCATATAAAGGTCGTACTCCACTACCACCTTGAACCATGGTGATAAACATTGCAGTACCTTGTAAACCAGATGTATGTAAACTACTAACATCTAATCCTGTAGTACTTCCGGTTCCGCCTTGAATACCTTGTGGACCTGCAGGGCCTTGATTACCGCTAGTACCAGTTGCACCTTGAATACCTGCACCCGCAACTCCTGAAACACCTTGTGGACCAATTGGACCAGCAGGGCCTTGGAAACCAGCTGAACCCTGTGGACCAACTTCAGAACCTGCAGGACCTTGAGGACCAGCAGGACCTTGTCCACCAACACCGACTGTACCTTGAGGACCAGCAGGACCTTGAGCACCGCCCGTACCTTGGCCAGAAGGACCTTGAATACCTATAAATCCTTGAGGACCAGCAGGCCCCTGTGGACCGTCACCACCTGAACCGCCATCTAAACCTTGAGGACCTTGAGTACCAATAATACCTTGAATACCCTGGAAACCAGCTCCACCAACATCACCATCAGCGCCCTGGAATCCTTGGAATCCTCTTGCACCTTGAGCACTTGTTGCACCAATTGTTCCTTGGAATCCTATTGGACCTTGAGGACCTTGAATACCTAAGTCACCTTGCGGACCTTGAGGACCTATGCCGCCATCACCTGTTAAACCTTGAATACCTTGAATACCAAGCGGACCTTGTATACCTGCTCCAGTATCACCTTGAGGACCGAATGCGCCTTGGATACCTTGTATACCTTGAGGGCCTGGTGTACCTACACCAATTGCTCCATCAATACCTTGAATACCTTGAGGACCCAAGTCACCTTGAATACCTTGAGTTCCTGTACCTGCTTGACCTTGAGCTCCAGATGGGCCTTGTACACCTTGAGGGCCAGTTCCACCAGCACCTTGAGCGCCTAATAAACCTTGAACACCCTGTATACCCTGGAAGCCAGTATCACCTTGGAAACCATCTGCTCCAACTCCACCAGGCCCTTGTAAACCTTGAACACCTTGAGGACCAAATCCACCTTGAAGACCTTGAGCACCTGGGCCACCTGGTTGACCTTCTCCACCATCAGCACCTTGTAAGCCTTGTGGTCCGTCAGAACCTTGAACACCTTGAATACCTTGTGTTCCTTGGAAACCATCAGCACCAGTTCCACCAATACCTTGTAAACCTTGAATACCTTGGAAGCCAGTTAAACCTTGTGTACCAGTTCCATCAGAACCCTGTAGACCTTGTGGACCTTGAATACCATCGTTACCGTCTGCGCCTTGAATACCTTGAGTACCAATTCCTCCACCTGCACCCTGGAATCCACCTGCGCCTTGAGGACCAGCAGGACCTTGAATACCTTGCGCTCCAGTACCAGAAGAACCTTGTAAGCCTTGGAAACCCAAGTCACCTTGGATACCTTGTAAGCCTTGAATACCTTGAGCACCAGTTGCGCCTACTCCGAGAGGTCCTTGTAAACCTTGTATACCTTGCGGGCCGCGAGCACCAGTAGCACCTTGAGCACCAGCACCAGTACTTCCTTGTATACCATCAGTGCCTTGTACACCTTGGATACCTTGAACACCTTGAGGACCTGTTGCACCAGTTGCACCTGCGTCTCCTGTTCTAGCAAATGTGATTGTAATATCGTCGTTATTTGATAATGTGCCATTACCATCTACATGAGCACAAGCTACGTTAAAATAACCACCAATCGGTGTAGCTGAACTGATTGTATATAGATGGAATATTTCAGGTGAGCCAACTTTTGTAATCTTGAAGTGGCCTTTAATCGGTGAAGTAGAATCATCGATCGTTGCTAAGAATGTAGAAATATCAATAAAGTTATCGTCACGATTATCAATGTACATTGCTGTACCAGACGATAATGTAGTATTATTAATTCTTAATTTACCAGTTCCTGGGTCACCATTAACTGTGCTTGAGTCGAATGTATAATCAAATGTTACACCACCAAATGAACCTGTTGTTCCTTGAGTACCTAAAGTACCTTGAGGTCCTTGTACACCCTGTATACCTGCACCTGTTGCACCTTGTAAACCTTGAAGTCCTTGAGTTCCTTGAGCACCTTGAATACCAGCTGGGCCTCTTGGAACGAATGTAATTAATGTAGCAGGACCGTGAACTGCATTAACAGAAGTCTGCCAGTTGGTTACATTACCATCAACATAGTTAACATCCCAATAACCATAGTTCTTTGAACCACTATCCCATGTCCAACCAGTAATTTCATAAATTAACCAATGGTGACCAGCAGGACCAGCTCCATCTTCGTAATTACCTTCTTGTACTTTTAAGTAACCTTTAACTGTACCTGGTTGTCCAGCAATAAAATCAAAGAAGTCATCTACTTCTTGGTTATATTGGTCAGCAGGAATATCATCGATTGTAATTAATGTAGCTAATGTTGGATTTGAATTGTTAAACTTAAAATTATTTGTACCTGGGTCTGTGCCACCAAGTGTATTATTAACAAAGTTCCAAATAAATGTTAAGCCACCATATTGACCTTGCTCGCCTTGAAGTCCTTGTAAACCTTGAATACCAGTTGTACCTTGAACACCTTGAGTACCTTGACCACCAGTGCCGCCCTGTAATCCTTGCAGACCTTGCAATCCTTGAGAACCAGTAGTACCTTGAAGACCTTGTGTTCCTTGGATTGATTCTCCTTGAATACCCTGTATACCTTGAATACCAGTGTCACCTTGAATACCTTTCTCGCCTTGTACTCCTTGTAAACCTTGAAGTCCTTGTGGTCCCTGTAAACCTTGTAATCCCTGTATTCCCTGTAAACCTCTGTCGCCATTTCTTGAGAAAGTGACATTTAAATTAGTGTTATCTGTCATAGCAGTAACACCGTTTAGTCTAGTTACAGCAAATTCCCAATAACCTGTTTTATCTGTAATATCGTCAATTCTTGCTAAGAATTGGTCGTAAACGTTTGTTTTATTTGTAAATCTAACGTAACCTTTTGGTGAACCTGTAAGTGCAGCTAATTCAGTAGCAACACCGTCCATAACTGCAACTGAACCTTTATCTTCATCGTCAATCCAGAGTTTTAAGTTAGCAGAAGCAAAGTTTGTTGAGCTAAATCTTAATTTACCAACACCTGGGTCAGCGTCTGCTGCTGTTGCATCGTAATCATAATCGTAAGAAATACCACCAAAATCACCAGTAGAACCTTGTACTCCTTGTACACCCTGAGTTCCCTGTGGTCCCTGTACTCCTTGGATTCCTTGAGGCCCTATTACTCCCTGTAAACCTTGAGTTCCTTGACTACCAGTTGTGCCTTGAACTCCTTGTGGGCCTTGTAAACCTTGTAGTCCTTGCGGTCCTTGTAAACCTTGAATTCCAGTAATACCTTGAACACCTTGAATACCTTGGTCACCAACAATACTAAATGCTACTAATAAAGGATATTGTGTCCAAACTCCATTCCCACCATTATATGCTGTAAAGTCTTCTCTTAGCGCGTTACCTGCTAAGAATGTAACGCTAAATTGCCAATAACCAGTCTTGTCTTCTAAATCGTTAATTGCAAATAGTACATAGTCACTAGGATTGCCACGCTTTGTAACTTTCATTACAGCTTTATCGGCACCTGCTTGACTATCTATTGTTGAGAATAAGTTATCTAAGTTGACACTGTAAAATGCTTCATCGTCAACCCACATTGTATCAACTGTAGAGAAATTGGATGTGTTAGAAAAACCAGCATCATTCCAAATCATGTTTCCTGTGCCAGGGTCGGCTTCAGAAGTTGCAGTACCTGTTAATCTATATTCTACAACATGACCAGAATCATCACCGTTATAACCTTGTAAACCTTGAATACCAGTATCGCCTTGGATACCAGTTATACCTTGAACGCCTTGAACGCCTTGGATACCTTGAATACCCAAATCTCCTTGGATACCAGTAATACCTTGAACACCTTGAGGTCCTCTTCGCCCTTGGATACCTTGAATACCTAAGTCACCTTGAACACCTTGAAAACCTTGAATACCTTTTGGACCTTGGAAACCACGGAATCCTCTTTCCCCTTGGATACCTTCGTTACCGAGTGGCCCTTGAATACCTTGGAAACCTATAGGACCTTGAAAACCTTGAATACCTCTAAATGAGCCAATATTTACCCAAGTACTTGAACCAACATAAATCCATAGTTCGTCATCAGCTTCATCAATAACACCATCACCAACATTAGCAGAACCAAATGCTGCATTAAGAGTTGCTTGTGGGTCACCACCAGCGTCAACATCTGCAACTGAACCGATAATTGTAAAACCAGGTCCATAATCACCTTGAAGACCTTGTGTACCTTGAATACCTCTAAACCCTTGGATACCTTGAGGTCCTGTACCAATTTCTAACCAACTAGTACCATCGGAGTAATAAATTCTATTGTTGTCAGCATATACGACCGCACCTTCATATACGGCTACATCAAGTGTAATAGGAAAAGGTTGTGGATTACCCCAACCTATTAGCTGACTTTTTCCTGTGATTGTTCCAAAGGACATTTAAGTTATTCTCCGTTTATCATTATTTAATATATTTATTTGTATTTAAACAACGTCATCTTCTTCTGATTGACCTAATGTGAATGATAATGTAGCATGTACTGCTAAATCAGTATCTGCTAAAATTTCTAATGTATCACCACTCTTTAAAAATTGGCCATTCAAAGGAATTGCTGTTGTTTGATATCCTGGTACTGGTAAGTTTCTTAATATGTAAAACTCTGCATTAACATCTTCACGGTGAGTTCTAACGTCAACGTTTACAGTATTAGCTGTTGTATTACATAAAATTAATGGTGAAATAACTTCACCAACACCCGGTTCAACTGTTGTCGAACCACCAAAAACTAGTTCAGGTACTTCGTATTGAGGTACTTCAATAAGAACTTGCCAGTTAGTGGATACGACCTTATTAATGGCAACTGGTTTTGCGTCAGGTGCCTGAGAAGTTGTAATTGTTGTTATTGGCATTTTTCTTTATCCTATTCTTTTATAATGATGCTCTACTGTTAGAAGCACGTCTTGCAAGTTTTCTTACAGATGATGTAAATGGTCGACCTTCAATTCGTCCTGTTCTACCATTAATTCTCAATCCTCTTGCGAAGTACTGGTTATTCAATTCATCAGCACCCGACCATCTGATTCTACCACCATCCTCATTGAGTACTGAAGCAACTGCTGATATCGCAGCACCTAAGTTTCTGAAGTTAAGTGGTAACGCGTTTCTGTTAACACCTGCCGAAGCACCATTGAACTGGTGAGCGATAGATTCAACCAATGCGCCGAATACTAATGTTTCAGGTCTAAGTACATTGTCTTTCAGACAGTCATTAAATAGACCTTCAACCATCAAGTCATGTTCTGAGTTAGGTGATAGATTATTAACAATATAATCTCTCATTCTATCCCAGCTTCCAGTGAATGCGTCGAGAAGGTCAGTATTATTTGCACCGTCTAATACCCAAGTACTTCCATTCCAATAATATATATTACCAGCATAGAAGCTTGTTGATAAGTCTGTAGCAACAATGTATGCCCAATTTGGTTTTTGTCCAGTAATAGATGCTAAATCTGATAACTGAGCAACTGAACCTTTGTATTTCAATCCTTGTCTTGTTGGATTAAATACTGGGAATACATGAGTACCATCATAATTGAAGAATGAAGCAGTAAATGTTCTAACAGCATTCTGTGAACCATTATCACTATATGTTGGTACTGGTACGTCTGGGTCAAACTTATCATAAGCAAAGTCGTTAATAACTGCTGTGAGTAAGTTTCGTGCGTCTCGTCTTGTTAAGTTAATATCAAGGAAGTCGTAAGTAGCATTGACGTACCTAACTGTATCTTTCTGCAACTCTTTTCTGCGTTGCTGAATAACTGCTTGTGCGTCAGTAAATACTGATGGACTGTATTCGTAGTCTGGTTCAGTTTTAACTGGTAAGTACTTAGTATCTTTAAATATTTGTGTCTTGTAGAAGATATTAGCAAGGCTTTGTACTTTCTTGCTTTCAACTTCAGTAGCAACTTCGCCAAGTATTGTTTGATTTGGATATTCGCCCAATACGATATCTTTACAAATTACACCGAGTTGTCTGTAAGCTTTTGCAGTTGGTATTCTTTGGTCTTCCGGTAATCTGAATACTGAATTCCAGAAGTAGAAATCTGCATTCCATCTTGAAGCAGTATTACCACCATAGTTCAAGTCGAAGCTAAATGCATCTAGTAAGTAACCAGTATCTCTTCTACACTTCGCTTTGTTATAATCAAGTACATCAAATTCTCTATTAATAAATTCTGTTACATCAGATGCAAGCTCTTCAGTATTATCATCAAGTGTAATTGCAGCTGTTGATAATTCAGAAGCAACCCAAGCAGTATTTGCTGATATTGCAGGAAGCTCATCAGTATCATTTGCTCTAATAACTTGTTCAACATATCCAATTAAATCATGTACTTCTGTACCTTCTGCAGCTGTTGCAGGAGTTCCACTTGTATTTTGTGGAGTTAATGTATAATTAACTGCGTTAGTTACAGGAATTTCCTGAACAACTTGTTCACAAGCATCTCCTAAGAATTGATAGATGTCTGCAGTTTGTATTCTTGTATCTACAGGTAATACTGATACTCCATTTTCGAAGTAAATACCTGCAGCTTGACGCATTGCAAAGTTTGTATTGTGCTGAACATCATGAGAAGCCGCATCGATAAGATAACCAATATCTCTTCTGCACTTAGCATCTCTAAATGATAATCCATTATGAGTTGTTGATAGATAACTAATTACTGCTTCAGAGTAAACATCTGACTGACTTTCAACTAACTCTTTAGCTGTGATAAAGTTATCACCCATCCAAGTTTGTTCAACATCAATTCTATCAGGTATTGTGTTTCTGACTTCATTAGCGTCATCTACAGCATTTGCAATAATTTCAACAAGAGATTTTGCAAGTTTACATGTATTTGGATTAGCACCAATTTTTGCTGTATCTTGTGTTTCTATTGTTTGATAAGAAGGAATACCATTCCAGTAATCATATTGTGTTAGAATATCACCAGTATAGTATTTCTTTTCTCTTGGGAATTCAGTTGTTGTAATTGATTTAGCACCAACAACATGTTCTACAATCTTAGCCATATGTAAGAATGCATCTCGTGTTCCCATTCTTTGTTCGATTTGTAATCCAGTATTAACTGCATTTTCAAAATACATTCCAGCAGTTTGTACTGTAGCTGCATTACCACCATATTGAATATCGTGAGCAACTGCATCAACAATATATCCAGTATCTCTTCTGCATTTCTCTTCGCTATATGGAAGTACTTCGAAGTATTGTGATAAGTGATTTAGTACACCAGATTGAACTGTTGCTTTAACACCTTCAATTTCACCAAACGCAGATTGATTTACTGCATTATATGTTGAAAGCGTTGGGAATTCAACTGGAGGATTAAGTAGCAATGTATTATTAGTAATACTATTTGCAACAATATCAAATAATCCTTCAACTTCATCACCGATTGCTCCACCTGCTGAACCTGAACTAAAGTCTTGAGATGCAGCATTACCAGAAGATTTTAATCCACCAATATCTGTGTCTTGTACAATAAGGTTAGCACAATCACCAATATGTGCGAATGCAGCAGCAGTTGGTTCTCTTTGGTCGAGAGGTAATACGCTTACAGCATTTTCAAAGTAAAGTTTAGCGTCGTTGATTGTTGCAAAGTTACCACGATGTTGAGCATCGAATGAGATAGCATCAATTAGATATCCTAAATCTCTTTCGCACTTAGCAACATCATAACTTAATGAAGGTCTGTTTGCAGCTAACCAAGCAGTAATTTCAGCTTGTAAGAATGCTTTATTATTTTGTAATTGAGCTCTACCATTAATACGTTGAGTATTTACTGCGTTATTAGTATAAAGTATTGTGTCAGCATTGCCAGAACCATTTGTCATGATATCAATGATTTCATCAAATGATGCTTCAGCTGCAGTTTTCATTGTGTCGTCAGATATTGCAGCAACAACTAATCCTTTAGCATATTTAATTGCTGAAACAGTTTCAGTTAATTGTTCGTTAATTACAGCATCAGCACCTGTTGTACCAATTCTGTATGCAAGTCCGTTAAATACTGTGTTGAAGTTTGAACCAGTTAATACATCAGCTTTAACAGCATCAATAATTAAGCCGATATCACGCTTACACTTATCGCCATCAAAGACATAGTATCTATCCTTGAGATAGCCTTGTACTTCTTCAATGATAAAGTCTCTGTTACGTTGTAATTGTAATCTTGCATTTGTTCTGTTCGGGTCAAACGAAGCCTTAGTGATTGTAGGCATTTCGTCATCTTCAATATTAGTATCATCTAATAAATCAGCAACTGTGTTAATTAAATCATGTACTGCAGTACCGGTTGTAGCATTAGCAGCAGTTCCACTAGTATCTTGTGTTAGACTATTACCTGAAGTTGGAGTAATAGCTGTTTCTTCAACCACTTGTTTAGCTTTATCAGCCAACCAAGCAAATGCTTGTCTTGTAGGTTCGCGTTGTTCGTAAGGAAGAATATTAATTGCTTCTCTTAAGCCAGATACATTAGCAGTATCTTCGTATTCAGATAATGTTTTAAATTGACCTTTTACTTCAAGTGGCAAGACATTAACAGAGCGTTGTTGCTCATAGTCTGCCGATTGAGAATCAAATCTTCTGAAGTAGTAATTAAGTACTTCAACTGTATTTTCGTTACCACCATATTCAATATCTCTTGAAACAGCGTCAAGCATAAGACCAACGTCTCTTGTGCATTTCGCTTTACTGTATGGTAAGCCATTATATTCTTTTCTAATGTGGTCAATAACACTTGCTTGTAGATTTTCAGTAATACCATCAAGTGTTGCAACAGCAGCTTCCATTCCAGATTCAATAGAAGGTTCTATGTAAGCTGGTAAGTGGTCTCTATTTTTATCTCTAATAACTTGAGTTGTAATATTAATACCAGCTCTTACAGCTTCACCAACTTCAACACCAGCGTCTGTTAATGAAGTATCTTGTGTTTGTGCGTTACCAGTTGTAGGTGTTACTGTAATGTCTCTTACAATATTATATGCAACGTTTGCAATATGTTCCCAAGTTTTAGCTGTTGGTAAAATCTGGTCTTCAGGTAATACAGCAATAGCATTATCATAATACATTCTTGCAAAGTTAACAGCAGCTGCATTAGAGCCGTGTTGTATATCCCAAGATATAGCATCAGTTAAGAATCCTGTATCTCTTTCGCACTTAGCAACATCGTAAGTTAATGTTGGGAAGTTTTGAGCAATATATGCTGTGACTTCTGCTTGTAAGAATGCTTTATTTAATTGTAATATTTGTCTTGCAGTTGTATGATTTGCTGATACAGAGTTAGTTCCGAAAGTTAATGTATCAGCAGCTGTTTCGCTATTTTGTAAGATGTCAATAATCTCATCAAATGCAGCATTACTTCTTGTTAAAGCAGTTCCTGTAATATCTGCTTCAGCTGCAGCTTTATCTTTTAGATAATTAATTGCGCCAACAGTTTCTGTTAATTGCTGTTGATATACTAATTGAGCACCAGCTCCACCTAATCTATATGATAGACCATTAAATACTGCGTGGTAGTTAGAACCAGAAGCAACATCTCGTCTTACTGCATCTAGTATTAATCCAGTATCTCTAGAACATTTTTCTCCATCAAATATGAAGTAATTATCATCAAGATAAGCATTAACTTCAGCAGCTAAGAAGTCTTTATTAGCTTGTAATTGTTCTCTAGCATATTGACCTTGAGAATTGTAAGTAACTTTTGTAACTGCATGTTTTTCAACAGATACAAATGTGTGAGTACCACCTGAACCTGTTCCAACATTAACTGTAATATCATCACCAGCAACTGTTGTAATTTGCATTGGTACTCTATAGTTACCATCACCTTTTCTTGGATATGAGTGCTCAGTAGCATTTCCATCTTGAGAACATGTAAATGTGAAACTATATGGAGCGAACTCGATATAATCATCAGTTGTTAAATCATGCCCTGGGATAGTTACTACTGAAATACCTGTTGCAGGGTCATAAGTAGCAGTTGTTGGTGTATAATGAGATACATGAGAAGCTGGGTCTGGGAATACTAGAACATCACTATCAATACAATTAGCATCAGCTCTAACAAACGTATGAGTTCCACCTGCTCCTGCGCCAACATTCATTGTAATTGTGTCTGCAGTAACAGAAGTAATTTTTACTGGTGTTTTATATGCAGGGTGGTGTGATTCTGGATATGCGTGTTCTGTTGCATTACCATCTTGAGCACATGTAAATACCACACTCTCTGGTGCAATAGAAACATAATCACC
>Ga0075514_1957007_pt1 | contig 11695 bp, 1 predicted proteins | sample DEB08_RNA1_6_FD_73459 | JGI IMG/M metagenome (GOLD analysis project Ga0075514, IMG submission 73459) | Aqueous microbial communities from the Delaware River and Bay under freshwater to marine salinity gradient to study organic matter... | ecosystem: Environmental > Aquatic > Marine > Coastal...
ATATTTTATATTTTATATTTTATATATTTTATAGTTAGTATTTCTTTATATTTATATCTATATATAGTTATATTTATTTATTGTCATAATTAATAAATAAATTGAGTTACATCAGACCTTAAATTAAGATCGAAATTAAAATTAAAATTAAAATTAAAATTAAAATTAAGCTTAATTAAAATAAAATTAAAAATAAATGAAATGAAATAAAGATATATATCAAATATGGCACACGACAGTGACAATTCGCATTTGAATATATCCTATAGGTGCGAAAATGAATCAAATTCAACACAGGAATTGAACAAGTATGGTAATCAACTTATGTTTCAAGTTTTCAATGAATCAGATAATCAGAAGAAGGTAAGATTAACTACAACTCGAGATGATCCTGATCGTATTCATAAACAAACTATCACCTCTGAAATACCACCTTGTAATATCACACCCAAGTTTAATAAAGTTAGGGAAGAGATTGTCAAAAGTATCACTGGAGATGAGTCCATTAATGTCTATGATACAGGTGGTTTAATAAGACAAATCAACATCTTATCGGGTGTTGAAGGGGCAAGACACTCTGCAGCACAACATGCACATGATCGTATTATGGAGTACTACAGTAATAACAATGAGTCTATACCCACGAAAGCAGATACTACCTTAAAGACATCCCTACGGAGAACCTTCCACTCTAACATCTATCCAACCTCTGATGATATACTAACTGAGGCATCGCGGGCCAAGGGCATGTATAATGATACTATTCACCCTAATATATTGAAATTAAATAAAGTATCAAATGAATACTTAAATATGGCAGACTTTCAAACCAATGATTATAAAGAAGCAGAAGATACAATTACTGGCAAAAGGAGAATTCTACCGCGCAAGGACCTCAAATCCTATAATCATCGTCGTATCAAAAAACTAAATCCACACCAAGAACCTACCAACATTAAAGACTCAGTTAGTTTAGGTGGAAATAATATTGTTAATAAACAAGAGAATGAACATTATGAGCGAATACGGGAAATATACACAAAAATAACTGATAAGGTAGATAAGATTCGTAATGCAACTCATGAGAATTTACAAGTACTATCAGATTATAAACTGAAACAAATTGAACAAATCACTACAATCAATAAATACATGGCTAAATCCGAGAGAGAAACAATAATACCAAATGTAACACACGGTAGCATACTACATTGCACACATCCTGAAAGTGAGTTAAAGGCGATGCAAGGGGTAACATGGAAACATGGTAGAAATTGCAGCCCCCAGTTTAATACTACCCCAACCTACTTAATTCGACATAAAGACTTTAATGATAATATGGCTAGTAAACATGTTAATTGCTGGAGGCTCAAAAACCCATCTATTACATTACCTCATGGTATTCCTGCTGTTATCATACCAACAATGGCGATACCAACTGGGTGTATAATTGATGTAAACTATAGGGCAGCTTCAATGTTCCCACAAACTACAATGAGTGACATGGGGATGCCAAGATTGGGACAGTGTACACACAGTTTAATGACTAGTCATAGTACTGCTTTTAACACCTTCCCCTCGTCATTTAATACAATGTTGCGGGTCAAGATACCGAAACGGGTACTACCTACTAATCAGCCTTTGTATGAGACAATAGTATCCAAACCTGTGCGTGAAAACGGGAATCTTGCCGGCTTCCTAAATTGTTACTCAGATCCACATAAAACATTATTACATAATAATGTTATCGGGATAACTGCGCGATATTGTTGTAATATACGTATTCTCAACAATTGTGAGGGTGTTCCGACAGGATTAGGTATTCAAGAAACTATCAATGATTTAATTAATAACTTGATTGTAAATAAGAAGGCAATAATCAATGATATTAATAGTGGTCTTCATAATCCCCTCGGCCTATTGGATCTGTTAGCAAAAGAACCATCACTTGCCGCTGAACTGGAAGCATCGAGGGCGTCACTAAGTCCTTTTACAGATTTGCTTAAATGTCAGAACGATGTGTTTTTAATTGAGAGGATTGAAGATATAATCACATTAGTAAAATATCAGACATTGAATTATATTTTATGCCACAGTTCACAGTTATCACATACCAATAATTCGATATTTCGCCAGATCCACAGGCTTAAGGATAATGTCTACCATATCCTTAACAAAATAGAACAGGAGTTTACAAAATCAAACACGCCAATCTTGAACGTTACTTGTGAGGTGCCCAAGGTACTTGAGGAGACTAGCACTGCGATGGGGTTCTCTATTACAAATGTAGCATTAGCAGCGTACTCAAAATTAAAACCATTATTCGGGAAATCTTTAAAGTTACTTTCCATCTTTATTGGTATTGAATTGCTGACACCACGCTATGTACATTCAGAATATGGTTCAAAGTTACTCCAGGTCAGTTCAAATCTTGTCCATATGAATGAAATAAAGCGTGGTAGAGATGATAAGATATATACTGAAACATGGGATGTAATAGATCGTACAGCTGAGTTACACAGTCATCCATTATTATCAATGTGTCGTCAACGTCTACACTGGGGCAAGCATGGTGCAGTAGAATCAAAGGGTGCGATTAAAATCGATCTCGATCATATTGCGAATATACTTGAAGATATGTTAACGAGTCGAGACACCATTTTGAGTGAATCAATACTCAACTATTTGATGAGATTAACACCAGACACAAAATCCCTACCATTCACTACTAAAATTACCGACTATTGTTATCAAATGGGTCAAGAAATAGTAGTCTTTCCTCTTTCACATAAAGACTCAGATTTTAAGAATGTGGTGACTATATTGCCTTCAGAATATTTAAGTTCAACCATTGCGGGGAATATGAACATTATTATAGCCACTATTGGTACATATATTAGTGCGACCCCCAATATTGGAACTCACGATGAGCTTCTCGATCTAAGCAAGGCTACGGATGTGGATATGAAGGTAATTAATGAGTTTCGAGAAACAAATATGGAGATGTACAGTAATGCTATTACTTCTATTGATGAGTTGATGAGTCAATTCACTGAACTTTCAGTACTTAATCTGAGCGCCCTCACTGACATACCCAAGAAGCTAATCTCACTATTGACTGCCGGTAGTCTAGATGGGAAAGTTTGCCTTGATCATGTAATAAGTAACTCACTAAAGTTCCTGTGTCAAACTACCAGGCAGAGAAGTAGGGATGTAAATCAATCAGACGATGATAAGATTAGAAGACAGTATAAACAAGAGGCAAGAGTCTGTATTCAATTCTCTAGTGGATACAATTTTCTTCAGAAGATCCTTAAAGTATTGAATAAGTTGCGTGACAATGTCAAAGCAACGTACTCAATGTTTGATATAGATTTACAGAATCGATTGCGGATGAAACCATTGGATGCATCACTCAAACATATCGATAATATTTGGGACTCATTTGTCAATATCCTTGTTAATATATTTGAAATTAACCACAAATCTAACCCAAAATTCTATACATTAAACCACGAACAAGTTAGGCAAATTTACCTCACACCTCCTGATCAATTGCTGATGTTACAAATACCGAACATTAAAATTCACAAACGTCCAGATAGTAACCTTTGTAAGAAATTTGCATCGCAGATGACGTGGAGTATGACAAGTGATCGCTTTAATGAATTGGCTGCCAATGATCATAATTTCATAATAGAGATTATTGATAAAGATTTAGAAGTATACAAGAATGATTTCCACAAGCGGAATCCTGTACAACAGGCAGGAGAAATGTATAATAAAGTTCTCTTGAACGCAATCGCTTGTTGCAGTGCAAAGCTCAAGCAGGTGTACCCACTCATCCATAATGTCTATCTAACTAGTGCTGCACAGTTAGAGCAAATGGTAAAGTATAACCCAGTGTGCCCATTCTGGAATGGTGCTTGCAATGGCGCCACCGAAATGCACCTTCACAACACTCATAATACACGAAGGGGGGTGTCCGGGACAATAGGACTGATAAGTCGCGAGGGTAAAGAGGAAATATGCCGTAATTTTAAAGACTTGTTGATACATATCTGTGACAATATACGAGGTTCCCGTGTAATTAATTTTAAAGATATTTATTCACTGTATGACGATGATACACTAGATCATAAATACATTATGGGTACACTCAAAGGGTGGATTGTTCGTTCACTCCAACGGAATTCGTTGTTCAGATCAATGCATCTTAATATTGATGAACTCGATTTATTATCTCCACAATCGAATATGCTATTTGGGATAAGGACGACAACTAAAACACCTATTGATTTTAGTATAGATGATTTACTAAATATTAATTTTGATTTAACACAGTTGTTACACACAAGTATACGTGATATGATCCCTTCTTTATTTAATCTAAATGTTATGGGGAAGACTTACCCACTGGATTATATGAAAGATATAACACTACCAAATCTCCTAAGTAAAATCAAAGTTATGAACAGGATCGCTATTTGCATTCATGATAATAAAGAAATTAATATGAAAGATATTCATGATCGGTCTGTACCTGAATTACCTATGATTCATGCAGATATTTTAAATGCTTTCAAAACATTACATGTTAATCAGTTAGTCGAAGAATCGTATGACATAGCTTTTTCAGCTAATATTACATCGAAGAAGATAGTATCTAATTTTAATGATTTAATCCCAAAGTTGTCTAAGGGTAGATGTGATCAATTAGAGCCGAAAGCGATATTATTTGATTTTGCAAAATACAAGGAGGTACATGGTAGTATACGTAATTCAGACCTAAAGTTCATATTGCGTAAATTGGCTATTTTCATCGATTGGAAGCATGGTATAAGTAAGCCGCCAGATGATTTTGATCATTATCAACCATATTTATCACTCATCACTGTCGAGCAGAGGAATAAGATAGTGGGTGAAGACCAACTTGATGGTGCAATCTGGGTCAAAGACAAGGTCTCTGATGTAATACCAGCAACTGTCGGTCTTTATAGTGACGATTATGGTCCTATTAACTATGACATGCGTTTTGAAAGTGACCCTCCCCATATTTACTCACTGTTCCATATAAGTGGAGGGTCTTATAAAGAGAGAGAGCCTAAAATAAGAATCTTCATTAGGCAGTCAGAATATGTACGTTGCTCACAACCTAATCTAGTGAATGTGATTCAGAAATTGTGTAAATTCGACAAGGTTATTCGTATTGGTCAAACTGATGGTGAGCAAACAATGCATGACGAAGATAATACGGGAAAGAAATCATCAGTGAATGGTACTTATGATATTGAAGGTTTTTGTTACGCTCAAAATGGTGTAGGCACAAGATTCATGAATCTTTTAATTGGGAAAATAACGGGTACAGGGTTTGCATTCTTTAATCTAGAGAATGCGATAAGGAAAGATGGGCTTGCTATTTCTGATAACGATCATATAAGTTCACTATGTACTGATAACCCTTTTGGACTGTACTATGCACGTCGGATATCAGGTAGTCATCAGGGTATGAACCAAGAGGTATGGTCTTACCGAACAGTAGGTCCGATATTACTTGCAGCCAGTCTGTGTAATTTGAACACCACTTATGAAATAAAAGGCGATAACATTAATACTACATCAACTCACCCTAGAGATATTGATTGGCCAGGAGAACATACATTTATGACAATGGTTGCCATGTTGATGGGGGCCTGTGGTATGTCGTTGAGCATGAAGGAAACTGTTATATCACAAGGTGCCCTTAACAATTGTCAGCGTACTTCAGTATTAGGGTTACAGTTAAATACACAGTTGAAAGGCACTACAAACGCACTAATAACTGAAGATCCGGTATCGTTTAACATGTATGATAAATTAAACAATGTACTACCAATTATCAGCGATGCATCAGAGAATAACACGTCAAGGTATGCAACACCATTATTAAAGATGTTTCATATAATAATGAGCCATAATCACCCAAGGGTATCGTCATTACATAATACTTACGGTATCAGTGTGATCGACATTTTGCAGCAGGTAACATCACCGAAAAAGGTAAGCGGACTACCCTCAATACTACCCTCAGAATCGGAGTTCTCAGACCCTAGGGCGCCGGTTACGCATGGAATCGTCTCTACCATCGTAAACCTTAGGCCAAATGATTATGTCGGTTATGGTCTAATGAAATTTCTCCACATGAAATATAAAATAGGTGATACCCCAGAAAGACTGATAAGCATGCTAGAGGATTATAATCAAGTACACTATGATGCAGGTATTAAAGCACCTACCACAAAACTTGAAGGTGTGAAGAAAATACTAAGTAAATTATGTTTAAAGGAAAGATTGGGAAGTAGTAATCTTGTGCCTACAGGTAGGATTTCTGGGATACCACCAAATCCAGAAGGCACACTTAGGGGACGCCAATTAAACAAATCTTTTGAAGAACTAGCAGATACCCTGTCTGATGATAGACTGGAGAAATATATGAATAACATAATTGAGAACAATCACAAAAAGAATAAGATGATTAAAGCACCTATTTCAATGTTAGGACTTATAGTCAAATCATCCCCTTCTAATATACTCAATAACATACAGAGCAAAAACACTGATCCAGTACACAATGATCCAATAGGGTTTGTTAACTTGTATGGCTTTAATCACAAAGTGAGAGAAGCATGGGGTTTCAATAGAAGTATTTTCGACCGAGCAGAAGATGAACTACGTGAGCGTGACCTTATTAATGATCACATGGGTGGGTATGATCAATACGATGATGATATTACTGGAGAACTCATTAATGATTGTATGGATGCAGATGAGGATGGCTTCCAACTCGATACTATGTGGCTTGATTGTGGGGATACTTATGATGTGTATTCCGGTATAGATGATGAGCCTATACATCACGGGATGAAACCACAGCATAATCACATAGTACTAAATGACGATAATACAGTTCTTAATGATGATCAATTTAAATCCATAAAGTATCTCAAGCATTATAGGTTTGAGACGATTTGTGCTGCTGTACTTGGGAGCACAATGGCCAACATTACGGGTGATAGAGATATTACCACATACTTAACCATACAGGCCAAGCCCAGGGTTAAAAAGAAGGATTACTTAGAAGTATACGCCAAGAAACACTCTATGAAAGAACCACCAAGACTATTTTCAGACTTAAGTCGGCATTACTACCAGGTGGCTTATAATGTAGATTGCACGGACAAAGTTGCTGCTGATTTCCGTGAGTATACTGTTTATCAGGTTAATCACAGGAAAAATTGCAAGTTTGATGGTGGTGCACGCTTTATGAAATGGTTAGTCCAGCTCCATGATGAGAGTAGAAATACAAAGAATCGGTCAGATAATCAAGTAGCATCAAGGTTGAATCATTATGGTCCAGGCCACCATGATAAATTTAAAACACGGAATATCAAGTTAGAGGCTATCATGGCGTTGGGTAGTAGTATTACAGATAAGGCAATAAATAATCTTCTCCTCTTTATTAAAGTACTTTTAGTGCAAAAGAGTCAGTGTCTAGAGGGGACAGATGAATATAATGCAGTGAGCTCATTCTTACCATATCAAATAGATACATTACGTTATTACGTTGATGACCTAACTTGTGATAATATAATTAGGGCCATTAAAAGAGAAGTTGACATGGAAAAGGGTGGCCGCCAACAGAGTATATCACATCGCCTGGTATGCGATAGAAATGATGATGTTCAAATGTCTGTAAAGAGGCATCATGAAGGATCGCATATAACTATTACCGTATGTAATCGAATGACAGAAGAAACCAACTTTATAAACTCCGAATTTCTACTTTATCACAAAACAGTATTGGCACCGTCCTTAATATTAATGTTGGGTCATCTAGCACGTAACCATACAGGGGAAATAGCAATTTATGCCGATCGGCACGCTATGTCAAAAGCTGGGGATACTATTGAGAATCTCGAAATAGCTAACGAACATTATCCTCCCACAGCATTACCTCAGGCCCTAATGTCTAATATCGGCATCAAGAAAAATACTACAAACGTGTGCACTTCGGGTGAGAAGTGGGTGGAACATTATAATGACTTGCGGTCAGATGATGAGCGAAGATTAGCATACACAACCTTAGTATTTTACCAGGTTCTCGTTGAGGTGTTACATAAGGGTGACAAAGAGGTTAAACCGCATTCTTTGTCACATGGTGGGTTAATACACTTTAAGCATCGATTAACGAAAGTGGATACTAATTGGTTAATATTATTGTGCGGTTTTGAGGTACTGAATAGGGATAAAGGTATGCACAGTTTACTTGAGAAATGCATTGCCAATCCCAGATTATTACAACAAGACTATATAATAACAAGCTTTAATAATGCGTTCCATCATAAACATTTTAAGCCAGCTATTATACATGTGGCCAACTTATTAATACCATTTCAAACTGCAGGGTGCTTAAGTAATTGGAGAACTTGCTTCCAATATGTTAAAAAGCAAAATTTATATGCATACTCATACTCAGACGTTCGAGACTTTTTAAGGGCAACATTTTTACCTACTCTTCGTATAATAATCAATGGACTTCCAAAGCTACAATTACGACATGATGCCAGAGTGATGTTCCATCGCACTTGTTATCTAAGTGCTACCCGTAATACGCTAGCTCATCTACTAGGTACAGCTAATTTATTGCAGGATCCGGCAACTGAGAATAAGAAGTCCTTATTCTTCATTAGTCGTGAAGTCCATAAGAAAATTAACCCAGTCGACGTTAATTATATCCAGGGACTCAGTGTCAAACTACATAATGGCATACAATCATCTCAACATTACGATGATATTTATAACGTACTCGAACCATCAAGGACGTTAAATAAATTTAGCGTTGATCAAATGAGTACCCCTAAAGACATATGTCTACCAAATGCCACAGCACGTAGATATGTGGAATATTTATGTTGTCATGATGCTTTCTATAGTAAAACACTGTTTGTACTTATTGGTGATACAATGATGTCCCTTGCTGACGTTTTGAGACATGTAACTGACTCTGAAGATGCCAAGGCAATTATAATAAGTAAGGACAAGCCTCTATACCAGGCATCAGAAATGAAAACAATGCCGTGTAAATTATGTAATTCTACAAAATGCCGTGGTGACTTCGTATTAAATTGTAATGAAGATATTGCATACATTAATATAAGGGATGGCAATAATCCGAATATCCCAGCCCTATGCGCTAACATCTGCGATGATTATGGGCTTCGTAATGTCGTCATAATTAATGATGCAAATACTGGTCACCCACTTCAAGATGTAGAGCTTATCAATGATTGTGTGGGTCATATGACAGATATATCACAGCTAATATCGTTAAATAGCATTGAAATGATAACACGTATTACTGTAAAGCGAAATACAATTATTAGTACATTAGATGCTATAGGTCATGACGATGATGATTTAGTCATTAATTTGAAGAAGTTCTCGACTAAGATTTATGTACAATCCACTAACCCATCTTGTTTCCAAGAACAGACTTATCATGGGATACTAAATGTTAAGGGTATAGTAGCACGTCATTCGATAGATACAAGGATACCCATACAGAACCTATGTAACAGGATACAGAGTATCACCAAATTTTCTCAGGATCATGTAGCTCAATATATGTATCATTACTTCTATCAAGCTAATCTAATTGGTATGGACACAATCTATAATCCTAAACAAGAATACAACAACAAAGACCAGGGCATAGTGGATATTAATACACTCACAACACCTTACAGCAATAGTTTGACCGGTTATAAAATTAAGACATTATTGCGGGTTATACGCACCCCAAAATTGGAGAATAGGAAAAGATTTTTCCAATTAAACCTCCCACAATTAGAGAGAATGCTAACACGGACACATAATCAAGTGACCAGGGACATTTTTAGTGAGAAACAATGTCAGTTAAACGAATATATCCAAAAACTTAAAGATGAGTCAAAGGTAGTACATGATGATTTATATAAAATACCTACTGGAGTGATCAGATACTCAATTGTAGAGGGGAAAATGGATGAGTTAAGAACAGTTACGGATGATAAATATCGTGGTTACTGTCCCATAACTGGTGTCTTGTCGCGGGACGGGGATGATAGTGGAAATGGAAATCTATCTCATGCCTTTGATATTATGGATTATGCACATAATAATATAAAGAGATTTTCAACAATTGTACGTAGGGATACATATAGTTCACAATCTATCTTAATTAAAATACTAATCCTTGCTGCGAAGGAGAGGATGGATACAATTGATATCATCAGCTCGTGAGAGTCGTCATGCACTATTAAGCCAAACAACCAATTATAATACTATTATTATCATCAGATTAAGTGTTGGTTAAATGATGGGCAGACTCGACGTGTAGAACTAGAGACTGACCACCTATTAACCAACCTAGAAAATTGACGACTGCATGTTTTCCGAACACTCACAATCATGCCTCATAGTCCTGTCAAGATTTTCGCCAGTCAATCTGAATTTGAAAAGTGAAAATCTTCATGACTATGAGGCACGATCATTTGAGTCAGGATCTGGCCAGTCCGTCTATGACAATAATGTTGTCAATAATTATATTCATAGTTATTAACACACCTATGATTATTCTTAGTTGGTAACATTATTGTATTATTGATCTAGGTATTAATTGAGATTAAGGTGGTATTTAAGTTACTTGATATTATAATATAATTTTATAATTGTGTTGTAGTGTGCGTAATTATTTATTGGTAAGTTAATTAATCTCATCAATAACTAACGTATGTACACCATGGCAGAACTAATATTATTTATTGTAATTAAAGGTTAAAGTATTAACCACCTTAACTTTCTTAATAACCTAGTTTAAAAATTATCTTACCTTCAGTGTTGTTTAAATAGAACCCAAATATAAACCAAATTAGTTTAGTTTATTTTAATTTAAATTAATCATGTGACCTGTTGGGTATTTTTAACTGAGTGCTCATTTTAATGTAATCATATTCTTTTTAAATTTAGCAAGATCCCATACTATACATTCAACATGATGAACTGCTAGACAATGAGGTACTAGATAATTACCTTCTACGCACTAGGGCATCACTCCCTGATCACTCAATTATGTGTATAGATTATTCGGTCATTCAATATAAAGATACAGAATCATAAGATTATTACATACAGTAACTGAGTGAGTATAACTATAATTTAAACTGGCTCTTTCTATATATTATTGTCAATAATATAAATGGAGGTTACAGGCGTATAGGAATGTCACTGTACTAGGAGATAACTAATATGTATTATAAGTATTTTAAATAGTAGGTATAAAATTTAGGGCACAACGGCATATACTGGAGTGAGGGACTCACTACTCCAATACAGCATTGTGAATAACTTACTGTATTAATATGTAGGCTTAGTAAGGTTTCCTTGGTTAACTGCATGATTAAGGTTGCAGTGGTGTCACTACAGGCGACACTTAATAATCAGTAAATTTGATATTTAATTGGAACTAATGAATGAAATGATAATCTGTTTCCATTTCCCGGGGATAAATCCACCAAGATAGTATTATTATGATGGTCATCATATCGATATGGGACCAGGTTTAATAAAATAATTATCGAAATGTCCTGCTCACGGGGTCCTGCCACTTTAGCATACA